>FLNY01003899.1_pt1 | contig 27827 bp, 22 predicted proteins | sample 1140381 | NCBI WGS metagenome assembly FLNY01 (sample SAMEA3878172, study PRJEB12797) | bioreactor metagenome | biome: Moose rumen | place: Sweden | collected 2011-10
GTTCTTCCCTCAGGGTCAGTAACCTTTGTGAGACGCATAAGTGGGTCATACTCATATTTAATGGTACCACCATTAGGCAGGAGTACTTTCTCTTGCTTACCCATTACGTTATAAGTGATTTTTGTTACTCGACCTGCTTCATCAACTACCTTTGACACACGACCCATGATGTTGGTTTTAAATGATTTTACTGTTCCATCAGCTTCTTTTACTGATGTAACCTTACCCATCTCATCATAGGTGTACTCTCTGGTGTTACCAAGGGCGTCTATAGTTTTTACGATACGGTCTGCTTTATCATACTCATACTTAGTGGTAGCACCATCTGCTGTTTTGGTTTCGATTACACGATTTAGGCTATCATAGCTGTATTCTGTTACAACTCCATCAGGATCCTTTATCGCACTTACATTACCTCTCTCATCGTATGTAAAGTAAGTAAGAGCCCCGGCAGCATTTCTTGTCTTCTCTAAATTTCCATCTCGATAATAAAATCTATTTGTTTCATTAAGTGGATTTCTAAGCTCAAAGAGCTTACCGTTAAAATCATAGAAATACTTATAGATTTCTCCTTTGGCGCCCTTTATAGCCATTGGCTTGCCATCTGCTCTATAAGTAATAAATGTCTTATTTCCAATCTATATTTCCATATCCAACTCCGCTTACTGATATAAATTTAAGGTTGTTTGCTTTATTTAATATATTTTCTCCTATTTCAAGGAAACCTGTAATTAATCCTTCAACATCCTGCAGTTCTTGTATAAGCTGTTCATCATTTTCATATGTACAAACTTTTATTTCATATGAATCATATTCATCACAAAGCGTATTTCTAAGTGCTTCAAATGTTGTTTCATAGCTTTTTTCCATAGCACTTTTATAGTCACAAATAAGAATTTTTTTCATAATATTCCTCATTGATATTTCTCAGATTACTTTTTTAATCTCAGTTTTAGCACTCCCTCCGGATTCCTCAAGAATCTCTTTGATTGCAATCAGTACTACCATCATCTCGTACTCAGTTCCTATAGTTATTCTGAGATAGTCATTAAGTCTCTCATCTGCAAAGTGTCTTGTAAGAATTCCCTCTTCCTTGAGTTTGTCACATAAAGTCTTAGAATCAATAGCTTCAGACTTACAGAATACAAAGTTTGCCTTTGAAGGTATTACTTCAAAGCCTATTTTTTCAAGCTCTGCCTTAAAATTCTCCCTATTTTCAATTGTTGATTTGACACATTTATCAAAATAATATGTATGCTGGATATTGTAATGCGTCGTTCCATCTATGCATTTAAAATATGCCTGTCGTCCGGAAAGAATTATGGAAGTTATAGTGATCTTGGACCTCTCAATACAATATATCCTCTATTGAATGATTCATATATAGAACAATACCGCATCGAGCTAATAAATAAAATTGAATCAAATTGTAAGAGCATTCAGGATTTCTATTCAACAGAATCCTATAGAACGCTTAAGTCTTGTATTGATAATAATTTCGATATGATTTCTGTAGGTAATGATCTATTCCAACATCAAAATACTATCCGTTACAGGATTAAAAAGATAAAGGAACTACTAGGTATAACAAATGATACTATGTTCAATATGGCTGTTGTCATTTTAACCATGTAATTATAGATTCTTGTTTTTCATCAGAAAAACAAGAATCTATAAATTTGGAAATACAAAAATGGCATGGTTATTAATCTTGCGCATTGAATAACTCACATTGGAACATGTGGAAATTGCAAGTTATAAATCTTACATGTCAAGGAGTTCATCATAGTGCATGTAAATAACGATATATACTAAATCTACATGTAGAAGAGATCGTTATATAGCATGTAAAAAGTTGAAAGCTTAAATTTACATGTCTTAAATTGATTATGGCAACATGTAAAATTTAAAATCTAGAGGATTGCATGTATATAATAATAAATTGCGACATGTAGGAATCAAATAAACGAAAATTTACATGATGAGACTTGCAATTTATGACATGTAGAAATCTAATAAACAACACTTTACATGTTTAACCATGTGATTTGCGACATGCAGGAATCTGATAAACAACACTTTACATGTTTAACAATGTAATTTATGACATGTGAAATTCAAAATAATGAATCTTGCATGCTAATTTGATTTAATATGAATGTAGAATTAGATAAGAGTAATTTTACTACCTATATCTATATACAAAATTAGTAAAGTCTATTTTATCAGCATGTATAAGTGCTCAAAATAGAATTATACATGTGAGTTGGTTTTAACAAGTATAGATTCTTGTTTTTCATCAGAAAAACAGGAATCGTAACTACCCCGATTTATCAGAATGAGAAATCGGGTCCTGCGGAAGTAGGATTCTTGCGGGAAATTTCATATTTCTCCCGCAAGAAGTCATGACTTTTTGCCGTAGTTCTAAATATTAAGCTATAAAATAATTTCCTATAAAGTAAAAACCCACAGGGCTACGTGCCCTGTGGGTAGAATAACTATTTTGTATTACGGCGCTCCTCATCAAGCTCCTTTTGTTTTTTCATAGCCCAATTTCTAAGGCCGCCCTTCTTTTTCTTACCAGAATCTGATTGCTTGCCTCCACGATATCCGGATACCTTTGTAATATAGAGACCGGAAACAGTAGCCTTCACTTCCTTCTTAACCGGAACATCATCAAAAATAGCTGCATCACAAATAAGTGTCATCATCTGAGGACCCACCTTTGCCTTTACAACCGGAATTTTTGAATTCTTGGCATACCATGGGGTAGATGCAACAACCGCCTCAGGAAGACCTGCCTCCTTGAGCTTCATCTTTTTCTTATCGATGATAAGCATTGATACCTGCTGTGCTACTGCATCCATTTGCTTCTGCTGGTCATCACGCTTCTTCTCGGCCTTCTTGCCAAGGAAATATAATACAATGATTGCGACGATCATCACGATCAAAATCACAAGCAATACTATTCCTAATGTACTCATAAATCTATCCTCCTAAAACTCGCCTAATCAAGGCCACAACTAGAGGATATTTTATCATGTCAATAGCCTAAAATCAACCACACAGCAGAATTGATAGCTTCTTGTTTTTCATCAGAAAAACAAGAAGCTATCAATTTTAACATGCAAAAATGGCAAGGTTATTAATCTTGCGCATTGAATAACTCACATTGGAACATGTGGAAATTGTAAGTTATAAATCTTACATATCGAGGAGTTCATCATAGAGCATGTAAATAACGATATACACTAAATCTACATGTAGAAGAGATCGTTATATAGCATGTAAAAAGTTGAAAGATAAAATTTACATGTCTTAAATTGATTATGGCAACATGTAAAATTCAAAATCTAGAGGATTGCATGTATATAATAGTAAATTGCGACATGCAGGAATCTAATAAACAAAAATATACATGATGAGACTTGTGATTTATGACATGTAGGAATCTAATAAACAATAGTTTACATGTTTAATCATGTGATTTGCGACATGCAGGAATCTAATAAACGACACTTTACATGTTTAACCATGTGATTTTTGACATGTGAAATTCAAAATAATGAATCTTGCATGCTAATTTGATTTAATATAAATGTAGAATTTGATAAAATCAATTTTATTGCCTATATCTATATACAAAATTTGTTAAAGTCGATTTTATCTGCATGTATAAGTGGTCAAAATAGCATTATACATGTAAGATGGTTTTAATAAGTATGACTTCTTGTGGGCTACTTAAGGAAAATGCCCTCAAGAATCCTGCTTTTGCAGGACCCGATTTCTCATTCTGATAAATCTGGGTAGTTACGATTCCTGTTTTTCTGATGAAAAACAGGAATCTATGACTTCTTGTGGGCTGCTTAAGGAAAAATCCCTCAAGCAACTACAGTTTCCAAATATCCTCATTATACTGAGCGATTGTACGATCACTTGAGAAGAATCCTGCGTTTGCGATATTTTTAATCATCTTGCGGCCCCACTCAATTCTATTTTCGTATGAAGCAAGTGCCTTATCCTTGGTAGCGCAGTAATCCTCAAAATCAGGGAAGGTCATGAACCAATCCTTGTTCAAAAGCTCATTATAAAGTCTTTCAAGATTTTCCTTTTGTCCTACCTCAACCATCTTGTCCGAAATAATAAAATCTACAGCCTTTTTCAGCTTGGCATCCTTCTCATAATAATCACGAGAACAGTAGCTACCATCAGCATAACGCTTGATTACAGTGTCAGAATCCTCACCGAAAATAAATATATTATCATCTCCAACAAACTCGTGCATCTCAACATTTGCACCATCCATTGTACCGATTGCGACTGCTCCATTTAGCATAAATTTCATGTTGGATGTACCTGATGCCTCCTTAGAAGCGAGGGAAATCTGCTCGTGGATATCGCAGGCAGGTATAAGCTTTTCTGCAAGAGTTACATTGTAATTCTCAACCATGACTACCTTGAGATACGGGCTGACCTCAGGGTCCTTTGCAATAATCTCTGATAAGCAGAGAATCATGTGAATGATATCCTTTGCAATCACATAAGCCGGTGCTGCCTTGGCTCCAAAGATTACTGTAATTGGTCTGGCCGGCTTTTTGCCTTCTTTTATTTCGAAATACTTATTGATTACATAAAGCGCATTCATCTGCTGTCGCTTATATTCATGTAATCTCTTAATCTGAATGTCATAGACACTGTTATCGTCAATCTCTATGCCCTGAGTCTTTGCGAGGTAATTTTTCAAAACAGTCTTGCGGCAGTTCTTTACGTCCAAAAATCTCTGAACAACCGCATCGTCACTCATGTACTGCTCCAGCTTCTTTAATTCTGTTGCATCCTTCTTGAATCCCGGTCCGATAAGCTCCTCGATAAGCTTTGATAATTCAGGATTAGAATATAATAGCCAGCGACGGAATGTGATTCCGTTTGTCTTGTTATTAAACTTCTCAGGATAAAGCTTGTAGAATGCATTGAGCTCGGTATCCTTCAGAATCTCCGTATGCAAAGCGGCAACACCGTTGATTGAAATACCATAGTGAATATCCATATGCGCCATATGAACAAGCCCATCTCTAATAATATCTACATCAGGATTATTATATTTTTTGTGAACTCTATTATGGAGCTCACGGATAATCGGCATCAACTGTGGCACAGCCTTCATCATAAAATGAATTGGCCATTTTTCAAGAGCCTCAGCAAGAATTGTATGATTGGTATAGGCTGTACATTTTGATACAACATCTATTGCCTCGTCAATTGTAAGTCCACGAATCTGCAACAATCTGATTAGCTCCGGAATAACCATTGATGGATGAGTATCATTTATCTGAATCACAGCATAATCCGGCAAATCATAAAGATTAGAGCCCTTTTCCACCGCCTCATCCAAAATAAGCTGAGCGGCATTGCTTACCATGAAATACTGCTGATAAACACGGAGCAACCTACCATTGTCATCAGAATCATCAGGATACAGGAATAGGGTTAGATTCTTTGTGAATTCACTTTTATCGAAATTGATTCCATCATGAATGATACTCTCATCAACAGTATCCACATCAAAAAGATGCAGCTTTGTGGTCACTGAATCATATCCTGTTACATCGATATCATACATACGACTGGTAACATTGAACCCACCAAAATCGATTTTATAAGTTTTATCGGTTCTAGTCATCCAGCTATGCTCAGACATCCACGGATTAGGTTCTTCATTCTGGAGATTATTTCTGAATACCTGCTTGAACAATCCCATGTGATATGCAAGTCCTACGCCATCACCATTAAGACCTAGTGTTGCAATCGAATCAAGGAAGCAGGCTGCCAATCTGCCCAAGCCACCATTTCCAAGAGATGGCTCCACCTCAATTTCCTCTATTTCTGCAAGCGACTTGCCGCAAGCGTCCAGCTCTGCCTTTACCTCATCGTATATCCCCAGATTAATGAGATTGTTTGACAAAAGCTTTCCAATCAAAAACTCTGCGCTGATGTAGTATAGCTTCTTCTTGCCACCGGCAATCTCCTTATTCTTTGCCTGATCCTTGACGTATTCCAGCAGACCGACATAGATCTCCTCATTTGTGCACTGGTCCATGTGTCGACCAAATCTCACCTTGATGTATTCATTTGCTGTCATAAAAATCCTCCTTAAATACCGGTCACTATTCATAATGAATTCTTTACTATAAATAGTAACAACCATGTCTTTAAACAACTCGACTTACGGTCGAGACTTGAATAACATTACCTTAACTTATAAATGTATTATAGTGCTAATATTTCCTGTTATGCTTGCAGATTACTATCGAAAAATGATACTATTCTATCATAATCGGATTTTAAGGAGAAATTTATGTTAAATATCGATGAATATCAATCTATACATGAACAAAAAAGTCACTTTGATTACAATATTCCATACAATACCTACCCCTGCACTATTCCCCTTGATTTCGAATCAGTGCCTCTTCATTGGCACGAGGATGCAGAATTCGTCTATATCAAAAAGGGAGCAGGCATTATTATAATTGATGGTTCCGAGCATCAGGTTAGTGCCGGCGATATTGCCTTTATATTGCCGGCACGTGTACATGGAATTTTTCAAAAGGATGATATTTCAATGGAGTACGAGAATATTTTATTTGATACCAAAATGTTCTCAAGCACTCAGGACGACTTCTATGATACCTTTCTCCTCCCCTTCTTTGAAAGTGCTGTAGAAATACCGCATATATTCCGTCCGGGAGTCACGGGCTATGAAAGTATACGCCGATATTTGGATAGCAATGACAACATATCCAGCCATCGTGAGGGCGCCTGGGGCATCGCCATAAAAGGCAATATGTACCTGCTACTATTTAATCTGGTGACAATTTACGAAAAGAGAATCGACTCATCTCGAGAGAAAAAAATAGACAGGCTAAAGCCTGTCATAAAATATGTAGAACTACACTATTCTGAGCCCATAACCATCTCGCAGATGGCAAGCCTTACCGGGTTTTCGGAGAGCTATTTCATGCGATTTTTCAAGGATGTCTTTGGAGTAAGCTTTATAACATACCTAAACGACTACCGACTCTCCATGGCGGCAAGACTTCTACTATCCACCGAAGATACTGTACTCGATATCGCACAGCAGGTAGGCTATGAAAATCTCAGTCTATTCAATCGCCAGTTCAAACGCAAATACAGCTCAACTCCACGAGAATATAGAGGATAAAAGGAAAGAGTTTGCATGCAAAACTCTTTCCTTTTAATTAATTAATAATTAGCTAAAACATATTTTTCAAATAGAGGGAGAATAAATCTCAGATGGCCATGCTCGCTCCCGTCTAAAATACCTCTTTTAATAAGGCGATCACGATATGGTGTATACGAATTATTCTCAATTTTCAATATATCTTTAATTTCGCTAGCTTTACCCGAATCTGACATTGCAATACCATAAGCTAATTTCTTGTCGCCCGCGGACATTTCAGACCATATTTTCTCATAGACATAGTCCTCTAGATACTGCTGATAGTCCGGTAATGCAGCCTGATAATCTCCATTCATTTTCCAAGTAAAATAGCCGAGGACCTGGAAAGCAAAAGAATATCCTTTTGTCAATTTGGCCATCGATAAGGCTGACTCATCGTCAAGATTAAAGGTCTTTTTGTAATTATTACAGATTGTAGATATATTAAGAGGCTTTAACTCAATCTTTGGAGCTCTGTATAAAAATGTTAGATTATCTTCATTTTGCAAATTATTAATATTTTCGTATAATCCGGTCATTAATAAATACAATGGCAAATCTTGTCGAATAAAAATTTGAAAGGCGCTCGCAAAAGCTTGCATAGAAATATTATTTGTAACTTCATCAACACAAATTAAAACTTTCTTGCCATTTTTTTTGATACTTTCAAGCATTTTAGTAATGGCAACCTGAACATTAGTGATAGGTACAGAACCCTTCGCCTCAAGTCCAATACCGAAAAAAGACAGATTAATACTGGCTTGCTGGAATAGCTTGGCAAGATAGTTTTCACTGGCTAAAGCGGCAGCAAAATCTGTAAGCAGATCACTAGTAGAGCTAAGCTCGACAACTATCCAGTCATCTAATTCCTTAAGTTCTTTTGAAATCTCTGTCATAAAAACTGTTTTACCGCAGCCCCTAACTCCTGTAATCATATATATCTGTTGAGTTGAAGGTATAGACGAAAAAGAATCAATGATATCTGATTTTTGAGCAGCCCTAGAAATAATTTCTGTAGGTTCCTTACCAAATAAAAGGGTATATGGATTTGATTTCAATAGCGGGACCTCCTTTTATCATTCTTTATCATTTTGTTTTGATTTTATCATTCTTTATCATTTTTTACAACTTTTATCATTCTTTATCATTTTAGTGTGCATAAACATAATAGAGTTTTGCTTTGCAAAACTCCGACAGTGCGAGCCGGCAATTACTGCAAGCAATTAACTTCTTCTGCCGGCGAGACACATCTTACAAGCGTAGCTTGTTTTTTTGCTTTATAGGAATTACAGAGTAATTTCCTATAAAGTAAAAAATAGGGCTCGGATATCCGCGCCCTATTTTGGTACATTTAAAATTAAATTTTATTATTCATCATCGCTGTAATAATCATAATAATCGCTATAGTAATCATAGCTACTATATGATGAATACTCAGCATACATTTGAATATAGCCATAGTACAATTCTATCAAATCTGTGTAGTCTGATGGAACATTGGCAGACTTGAGCCTGTCAATAAGTGTATCAAGATTCATCGAAAGCATATACTCAGTAGAGAAATCACTGCCATCCACATCAATCACCTGATCAGATGATGGTGTAGCCTTAGTTCCTGAGGTAGCCTCTGTCTGAGTAATATCGATTGTAGCATATTTGTTATCGCCAGCCATGACTGCAATGCTGTAGGTCTTGGATGTCGATGTCAAATTAGCTGTAACATCAAAAGAAACTGTATCAAGCAAAAGCTGTGATAAATTTGAATCATCTGCTTCAACATTATCAAGTGTGATTATAAACTCGCCGTCGATTGTACCATCCTTAAGCTCAGATGTATTCAATGATACAACCTCAACTGTAGCAACCTGTGTACCATCGTTTGTAATTGTATATATACCGCTGAGAGTATTAGAAACCTCCTCTCCTGAACCGAGGATTTCAAACTCTACTGAACTGCCTATGGTCTCACCAAACTGCAATCCTACAGACTCGCCATCTCGCGGCTCATAGAAATAGATTGAGTAATCATTTCCATCAGCATCACGCTCAGAGAACTCATAACCTGCAAGTGAGCCGTCAGAATCTACATATACCTGGATGTCGCCGCAAATCGGGGCGCTGTCCGGATCATCCTCATACTCAGAGATTATATCATCACACTCTGAAATAATATCATCACAGCTATCAACCAATGAATTGTAGAATTCGTCAAAATCGTCGCCTGCATTGTAGGTCAGGTCACCAATAGTAAGAGGCAACTCATCAGTCTCATATACGCTAACGATGATCTGAAGCAGGCTCTTCATATCGGCATCATCCTTAAATGCTGTACAGAGGTCCTTAGTGATGACAGCATCAGTGTATACTGTAATATCTGTAGAAAGAAGTGTGTACTGCGCAGAAACACCATCAACCTCAAGAGTCTCTTTTGTTTTCTCTATTTCGTCGAGATCCTCCACGATTATACCGATATATTTGGAAGCCGACTCCTTGAGCTCCTCTGATGTGGCCATATCATCACCTGAAGAAGCATATGCCTCAAAGAAATCAGATACATCCATATCAAGCGAATCGTATGAGCCACCGATATATTTGTCAGAAATCTCCGGTATACACAGATATGCATACTGAGCATTATTGTCAGCCAGGAAATCCATAGAGGCAATATCCTGATCATTAAGATTGAAAACGGTATTGAATCCCAGTCCATCCTCATCAATGTCATATGTGGCTGTTATCTTGCTTGAATCGATCCATGATAAATCTACATCTGAAGTTCCAAGCTCTGATGCCAATGCAGACTCAAGCAGAATCTTGGCAGAATCCTCAAGAGTAATTGTAGCCTCATAGCTACCTGAGTACTCTCCGGTGCCATTCATCGCATTAGCATAATCATCATAATAACTGCCATAATTGGTAAAAAAATCATCTGATGCACCAATAAGAGCATCTGCCATCAAATCGTTATTATTCTCGAAGAATGCCTTAAATGGACCAAACACACATAGCCCAACAGCTGCGGCTGCAATTGCAACTACGCCTACTCCGATTCCAATAAATAATCCCTTGTGAGATTTCTTTTCCTTGACGGGTGGTGCATAAGCACCTGCGTTGAACTGGGTGCTATAAGCATTTCCGGCTGTATCCGACCCCTGCTGAACCTGTGGCTGAATAGATTGCTGAATAGAACCAGCCTGCTGTGGCGGCAGAGGCTGCTCAACCTGATTGAAATTACCTGCAGGTGACACTGTCTTTGAAACAGGGTTACCGCACTTAGGGCAAAACTTCGCCCCAGCACTAAATTGATTTCCGCACTTTGCACAGAACATTTATTTAGTCCTCCCTTTAATAAAACTTAAAAATATCCATATAATTAGGGTCACAATTAAATAGTCACTCAAATATTTTATATAATACAAGTCATGAATACAATACAAATAATTGAATGTCGGGAAGAATTTTTGTAGTAATCTTGCCTCCTTTAGATCGATAAAAACAGGTGAAAAAATCGCTGAAGCCAATATCAAAATGGGGGTAAGAATCCCAAGTGCCTTTATAGAACCCACGATCTCACGGATAATATTTGCCAGAACAATTATTACCAAATCATATAAAAGCAGTCCCGTTACTTCCCTGACCGTATTCGTATACACTCCGCCATACGCCAGGCCAATCAGAACCATAATTGACGGGATAATTATAATAACTAGGTAATACATTAAATCCCTAATAAGTCCAATCCGGCTATTCCACCAGATAAACAGACCGTTTTTCTCATCCTCGAGATAATACATGGATGCCGCAATAGCACAAAGCATCAGCCACAGAGCAAGTATCCCCCTAAGTGGCATGAGCAAATAATTGTCCTCTGCATCGCTTACTGAATTGCCATCAACATAGCCCATTTCAAACAGATTACCATTAATTTCATAGCTATCGTAAATGCTTAAAATATTAGATGACTGCTCAGATGTGACATCTCCCTGATAAAGATTCTCTGTGATATAATCCGATGCAATCTGTCTTGCAATAAGAGGGTAGACCCTGCTTGATAACACCTCTCTTGCCAGAAAATGTGTAAGCCCCTCCTCGCGAATAATCATCTGAATAGGACTAGCGGTATCGCCCGACTCTGCCATTTCACGAATCACTCCATCAAAATCCTCTGGCACAGACCACCCCTCTGTGAGCTTTTGGGAGACAACATCAGCAATCATATCCTGCTCATCATCATAAAATATAAATGTAAAACTGCCGGGATTATCCTCTAAATCCTGCTGCAAATAAACACTTGCCTCATCACTCCCAGGGATATATACCCCAATTGTCATAAGACCTGCATCGGCCGAGCTCATGGCATTAAGCATGAGAACCATCAGCGGCACCACAAGAAGCATAACAATATAGCTTTTCTTTTTTAGTAATCTTTTTAATAGAAGTAGGTATCGAATCATTTTATTTTCTGTCGCCTAACAATAATTGTCATAATCATAAATACTATGGTATATCCCATCATCTCTAACAATATAATCCCATAGTCATCGCCGAGAAGCACTGCACCAAGATATTTGAAGGCAACGCCCGATGGAATAATCTCGCCTATACTCTGAACCAGCTCAGGGAAAAATGTCTTGGGATAGAAATATCCGGAAACATACCCCATGCCAATGTAGATCATGAACGCAACGAGAATTTTATTAATTACACCTATCAAAATCTCAAAAATCATGAATCCGAGAGAGGAAAACATAATACATACAGGAATCAAATGGCACGAAAACTCCAATAAGCCCCGCAACTGGTGCCTGCCAAATTCGTCGAATTCAAATATACCAAGCCTAATTAAAATCGCCACAAGAGCGACAGTAATTGCCGTGCAGATAATATTTATTGTCAAAAATGGAATATACTCTGCCAAAATCTGTTGCCTTGCGCCAACACCCTTGGACTTCATAAATCTATACTGTGCATTCTTCTGTCCAATAAAAAATGAAATTGCACAAAACGAAAGCAACAGCATAAAGAAGAGCAAAATACCCAGAAAATAATAAGCTGGTGTGGATAGACCGTCCGACAGGCCCAGCTCTGTAATCTCCGCCACATTAGTCCTGGTGATTAGCGCTGCCAGATAAACCATAAAAAGATCGTCTATTTGGGCTGAGCGGGTGGCCTTGTCATAGCCCTCGTCCTTCATAATCTGGCGCAGAGTGCAAATACCCTTTTCTGAATAAACGATAATATTACTGGCTACCGATGCAATCTCATCCATCATCACATTGGTGATACCCTTTTGGCCGGAGGTGGCATAATAAGTCAGCTTGGAATCATTTGTCATTGCATTAAGTGCATCTGAGAACTCCTCGGTAATGACAATATATGCACTGATATCCGCATCACGCAGTGCCTCTCTAGCCTCCTCACTACTATCGAACTGCACCATCTCAATCATATATCTGCTCTCATCAAGAGTCTCCAGCATATATATACCAAGGCTAATCATCTCATCATCTGTCTCTCCCACAACGCCCAGCCTATATTTCTGCTGATCCTCCTGATATGTGCCGCTATACACAAGCGCCGCTCCCGCAAGTCCCAGAAGCACGGCAAGTATCACAATCATTGTAACTATACCCGGCAAAAGCTTGAATATTCTTTTGTATTGTATAAACAGGTAATCGAAAAATCTCATGGCGACTACAATCTCCCAATCAAATGTGGAATATCTCCATCATATTTGTATGAGCTAAAGCGCCCATTTTTGAGAATATAGCACTGGTCGCACAACTCTATTTCCTGCACCTCATGTGTGGCCAAAATCAGCATGCCTCCCTGTCTTTTAAACTGCTCAAAATAGGTATAGATTCTCTCCTTACAGACAAGATCAAGGGCTGCCGTCGGCTCATCCAAAAGCAGAATGCGAGGATTAGAATTAATGGCGCAGCCAATCGTAAGTCGCTTTTTCATTCCTCCGGACATCTCATTTACAGGTACCTTGAGGAACTGATCTATTCCAAGCATTGCCAAAAATCCATCCTTTAGCTCACGCTTTAGCCTATCCGTCCTGTACCACATTCGCAGATTATCCCATGCTGTAAGCTCTGAAATAAGTGGAGACTCCTGTGGCACATAGGCAACCAGCTCATTTCTCAAGCCACTATTCTTCAACAAATCCCTGCCATCTATATTAAAGAATCCAGAGTTTGGACTCTGCAATCCGGCAAGAATTGATAGAAGCGTCGACTTGCCACTGCCATTTTCTCCTATGATGCCAACAATATTTCCGGGCTCGATTTGCATATCTATGCCCTCTAATACCTTGTGTTTACCGTATTTTTTTGTAATGTTTTTAATTTCTACCATTTTTTGTCCTTAATATAGTAAATATTGCCTCCGGCATATGGGCAATTACATACCAGAAGCCTCGACATTAATTTTAAAATCTAATAATTATGACTTTCAGCGGGCTTTTTCCTTATGTAGCCCACAAGGAGTCATAGTCATACGTAGAATAAAAATTGGTTTCGTCTGCAATGTAATCGAGATAATTGTCCTTCGTCAGAAGGTCGGTGCCTGAATACAACCATGCAAGAATCTGGGAATTCACCCAGTCACCGTGGTGGCACTCATCGCTGTAATTATCGAGATTGGTAGTCAGTTCATACTCTGTATTAAATGAATAGAGATGGATATTATCGCACTCCAACATAAGCTCAATAGCGTATTGCTCTGCTGCAATCCAGCGGTAGAGTGTACCATCCTCATAAAGGCCACCCCACCATGCGATGGAATAAGGCGTCATATAATAGTAGAAATCCACATCAGGATATTCCTGAGCAAGCGAAATTACATTCTCGGTAATATTGGCGTAGGTAGCTTCCCGTAGCTCATCTACATACGGCTCCTTAGTAGTGGGCTGTGCAAATTCCGTCCTGTCACCAAGCACAACATCAGCACCAAACTCGGTCCCCTCCATCCAATTAGAATAATCATCAAATGAAGTAATTCCGCCCTCCTTGCCGGCAATTGCATCCTCAATCATAGGCAAACATATCTCAAACAAAATCTCCTTGTTAAAAAAGTAGCTTACATCATTGAATGGATTGTTGTCATACAGATACGAAGGATATGTGCCAAGGTCCTCCCTTACCCTGTCGGCGTCATCCATTAGATATGCATAGTCCAGTGGACGAATGACCATCTTAATATCGGAATTACACTCAAGAGCAGTTTCTAAATTATCATTTATCTCATTATATGAGCCCCCTGCAAAGGTCACCTTGATAGAATTCACATCGAAAATCTCATCCACCTCGGAGGTCTTGTAATTCTGGGCCATGGATGTACCGGTAACGATTGCATCATAATCGAAATGGCGAATTATACCGTCATTCTGGCTGCGCTCATTATCCAGTGTGTAGTACAACCCGGACAGTGGCTTATGATAATGAAAATACGGATCTACCACAATTATTATGCTGGCAATTGCAATAAGCAGTGCAAACAACACAATAAGCATCGTAATCATCCATTTTTTTCCGGTTTTAATCATTTGATTCTCCAAAATTTTTAAAAATTAAAGTACAAAAAGGTGCTGATTCCTGACAATGAAAATACACTGGCAACAAGCAAAATAACAGTCCATGCCATATTGCGTACTCCGGGTCTAAATGCAGTCATTTTCTCATAGGAATTATGAGCACCAAGGATAATAATAAGCGCCAGGAAATAATATATTCCTACATAGATGAAAGGCAGTGAATTGGTGATAGCAGTGCCGTCCAATATGTGCAAAAGGCCTGGAGTCTGAAATGCATAAAGGATATTGACATCGATATTTGTGAAATCCACATACAAAATCTGCTTGATGAATTCTATCGCATCGCTTATCGTGTCCGCTCTAAAAAATATAAGTGAAAAACTAAAAAATCCCTGAGTCACCATCCATTTTAGAGCCGGATGCACGTGGTCAATCCTCTTTTGAAACATTCTGGTGATAACAACCATTACTCCATTAAGCATGGACCATACTACGAATGTCCATGATGCACCGTGCCAGAATCCGCTGAGCAAAAATACTATCAGCACATTAATATATGTGCGTACCTTGCCCTTGCGATTGCCACCAAGCGGTATATATACATAGCGTGTAAAAAATCGTCCGAGAGTAATGTGCCATCTCCTCCAGAACTCGGCTATTGTCAGTGACTTGTATGGACTGTCAAAATTCACAGGCAGGTCGATATTAAGCATCTGACCAAGTCCAATTGCCATATCACAGTACCCTGAAAAATCAAAATATAACTGGAATGTATATGCAATCATTACAAGAATCGCATTAGTCGCCTTTAATGATGCGACATCTGTAAATCCCCAATCAACCGCCACTCCAAACACATCAGCAAGCAATATCTTTTTACCTAGTCCCATGGCAAAAATATAAAATCCCTTTGCCATATTATCCCAATTTATTGACTTTTTATTCTTGTCCAAAAGCTGAGGAATCAGCTCATTATGTGTGACGATCGGGCCGGCAATAAGCTGTGGAAAAAATGTAATATAGCAGGCAAAGGTTATGAAATCGTAATCCGGAACCTCGCCCCTATAGGTATCTACTATGAATGAAATCTGCTGAAATGTGAAAAAGCTGATGCCAAGAGGCAGCACTATGTGCATAAGTGACCAGTCTGTTCCTGCAATAGCATTGACATTTTCGATGAAGAAATCCATATACTTGAAATAGAAAAGAATCCCGATATTGACTATCACAGCAAGTATCATGACAGCCTTGCAGGATTTGAGCCTGCCTACCGTGGCAAGCGGCATGGAATCAAGCTCAGGATTGGATGATGCCGCCTCCAAAATCGTGGCGTGCTGTATCCTATACATCCACAAATAAAATATGTAATTAATACAGACAGATGAAATAATTATGAGCAAATATCCGGGATTAAAATATCCATAAAACCAAAGAGACATCCCTAATAAAAAAAGATGTCCCAGCTTGTACTTTTTGGTTTTATTAATCAGAAAATAGCCAATAATACATATTGGCAAAAACAGAAATATAAATATATAAGAATTAAATAACATAGGCTGCTCCTATAAAAAGTGTGCCGCAAATGCGACACACATATTAGGCTAATTAATGTGCACTTCCTTTGGAATATAATCGGCAACAGAAAGCTCCCAACGGCTACCCTCTGTCTCATCATCTGCCATCTTGGCGAATCCGAAATCACCAAAGAATTCCTTTACCATGGCATTTTTGGCAGTAGGATAATAGTGACCGATTATAGTATTCACACCACGACCACGAGCTGCATCCACGAGAGTATTCATCATCAGATCCTCCATGCCGCGCTTGAGCACTCTACAGCTCATAAGCCACAGCTTGATATCAAGAGTATCGCCAATTATCTCGCCTGCCACAACAGTTACTACACCATTGTCTGCAAATTTATCGATGAGGCGACCGGCGAGACAAATGTAATTGTCACTATCCTGCATGGATTTGATATCATCCTCGGTACAACGCAGCGTCGTGAGATTAAATTGATTTGATTTGTTGGTAAGCTGTGCAACACGCTGTAGGATAATAGGTTCAAACCCTGTAATCTCTGCAGTCATCTGAAGGCTGTCGAGATACTCTCCATAATCAGCAAAGCTGGCCTGCTCCTGGGCGGCCTGTGCCTTGGCGTGATACTGTGCTGTCTTGGCCAGATCCTCCTTGGAGAGCGTGGTCGTCTCGAAATATCCACCGTGGTCGAGAACACGAATGTAGTCATCCACCCTGCCAATATCCGGTACAGAAACAGATGGCACCTGTGCCTTTACAATCTCGCGCTCTGCAGGATTATCATCCACAAATACAAAGCTATCCACACCAAGTGTCAGCTCATTTGCGATATCCACAATATTCCTATCCTTTGGCTCCCAATTGGCCTTGATATCCACAAAATCATCAGGCTTTAATATGCCGCTCGGATGATTCAAACCAGCGATTGCATTCTCATGCTCATTCTTGGAATCAATTGCAAGAACCGCGCCAACCTGCTGCATATCCTTGAGATACTGCTGAAACTCCGCATACACCTGTCCCATAGGAACCTCCGGGCCGATAGCAATGCCTTCAACACCGTCGTCTCCCACGATTCCTCCCCAGAGGGTATTGTCGAGATCAAGTACAAAAACCTTTTTATTCTTGCCATAGATTGACTTGATAATATTGCCTATACTGCCCGCCACATAAGGAATTGCATCCAGGCTGCAGGCATATTTGTACATATGCCAATAGGTGGCATCAGACCAGGCGCTGAGTCCAAAATCAGCCGCAAGGTAATCCATGTCGTTTATATAGAAATTCTCATGAGACATTGCATACTCTGAGAATTTGAGATTGAGTCTTGCAATAAAATTGCTGCGACCTCTATCATCCCAGATATCACGATTGCCCATGATTCTATAATTGGGTCTGTCAAAATTATTTTGGATGACCGGGCAATTGAACTTCTTCTCGAGGCTCTCCCAGAGAGTTGTAAAATGCTTGTACTGGCTTTCAAGAATCTCTGCTGCCTCCTCGCTTGTATTGAGCGTAGTAGGGAATGTGGTGATATTTCTCCAATTGGTATAGACCACTATTATATCCGGATGAAACTCATCAAACTCGGGTGCGCCAAGGACACCGTCCTGCCAATACTGACCATACTCGGACTGATAAAACTCCGCCTTAATTCCATAATTGAGCAATACAAGTTCCAGCTGTGACACTACCTCATTTGTGGTAGAACCTCCGAGGACTGCGACTCTTTTCTCAATCCAGTTGCAATCCTTTGCCAATAATTCTTTTTTAATGCGCTTCTTTTTCCTAAGAAGAAACTCCGTATCCAATGGATAATCAAAATATCCCATGATATCTCCTTGTAATTTATATGAAAATAGAAATACTACTATCTAAATATCACTATTCACAGTCTTTATATTCCAACCAAATAATTCTTAACTATCATTATAGATTTGCTCAAAAGTTCTAATTTCATTTGCATTCTTCAAAGCTCTAATTTCATTTGCATTCTTCATGGCTCTGAACTTTCTGCGGAACTCGCTTCGTTCAAACAGTCCTCGAAAAGTTCATTTCAGAATGCTAATTCTCTAAGAACTTTTGGCTGATTACATCTATATTAATAGTAATTAGAATTATTCTTCCTAAAATAACATGCGACTTTGAATAGTAAATTTGAATTTATTAAATAATGGGAAATTTATCTCACAGTACATATTTTCCCAGAATGATTATTTGCAATGTCATCCAGAAGAATCGGGTAGGCATCTCCCATTCGAACCATAATTATATCTGAGCTATTGATAGTATATTTGGTTGCCACACCTGCCTCTAAAAAATCCGGCAATATCGGGTCGATTGTGACAATGACCTCCCTATCCAAATATCTGACAAACATAGAATAGGTACGACGTGTAGTAACGCCTGCCGCGTCGATATAATCAGCGGTAAAATCCTTGACATATCGATAGTCTACCAGACCAGACTGCTCCTCTGCATAATGAGTAAAGGTAAAACAATGCTGCAAGGTAACGTCGATAATTATATTCTTGGCATTGTGAGCACGAAGAAATTCAAATGGAGAATCTACCCCAAATGAATCCTTATTATCCATTGCAAAAAGCTCGTCCTGATACTTGCCCCATACAGCAAATGAGTAAATAGGATGCCTGGTGCGCCTAAAATCATCACGGCCAAGTGCAACTGTGCCGAGCGAGCCTGTCAGGCACTCCGTATTCTTGTAATCAAAGGTTACACCCTTGCAAAAGTCCCAATTGTAGGTCGGGAAAAGGATAGTACCCTCATCACCAACCGCCTCAATCACACCATCGATAAACTCATTCAAATCGAGCTTCTGCTTATTTCGCATAGCCTCGAGCATCATGAGCTTGGCGTCGGATGAAATGAATACTACGTCACCTTTTTCTATTGGTAAATGCTTTGCGTAATCACGCAATGAAATATATTCTGCCATATTCTGTCCTTAATTATACTTGATTGTAGATTATTGTTATATGCCTAGCCACTCTTCCAAGTGTTCTACACTTAAAACGTTTCGTTTGCTATTCTAAGTAATCCGCTTTCCATGAGCTTGTCTGCGATATCGATTAATTCCTTTACCGGGACGCCGGTAATCTCTGATATATCGATGAGGTCATTGCGACCATCCGCATAGGACATGAACCACATCATAGCCATGACTGCATCATAGCTGCCACGCTTGCTGACTGTAGGAAAAAGTCCTCTTTTGCCTAACTGCGGCTCGCAGGGCTGAGTCATAACATAATAATAATTGTGCTCGAGTGCATCTACCACCTGAGACATAACGTCAAAGCTGCCCTGGAATCCTGCCGGGCTGACAAGTTCCATATTATCTGCACTTGTGTGATACTCCGGATACTCTCCGAACTTGCTACGGCAGAAACATACCACCGGCAAATCAACACCTGCCGAATTGTACTGTCGCTCATCTGAGCCGCGTTTGAGGAAACTATAGTCTGTGTACTGTCCACTAGTATGTGTACGCAGGACATTATCAAGCACTCTATCTGCCAGTGTGTCGGCGTACTTGCTATGTACAATGGAATAGTCGCGGTCATCACCGACACAAGACATATTAAATCCAGCCACAATATGCTGCTTCATATGCTGCAGATGATCCTCGGTAGCAAGATATGTAATGGAGCCAATCGTCTCCGGAATTATAATAAATCGATAGGTATATCGGCGATGGGTCAGGCTCTTGACATATTTGATTAGCTCAACCATGAGAGTAGGCCCTGAGACCTCATTATTCGCCATAGAAGGATGACAATCGTATGTCGAAAAGAAAATCTCCTCATCAGACTCGCCCGGTATCACCAGCTGTGCATAGGTGAGATTGCCATCAAAAAGCTCTGAATCAATCACCATATGATACCTACCCTCCGGTAGGGAATCTAATTGCCGGCTACTCATGCAAAATCCAAATCTCTCCTTGTAGTAGCTGGTCACATATGGAATCCAATCGGGATTGGTAGGCTCAGTAAATACATGCTCCCTCAGCTCTGCCAAATCCACCCACTCATCTACCGGTGTGGAATAGCCCATGACATGCAGATTATTATCCTGCATATCAATTATTCTATTGCCATTCTCATCCTCTATGTATGCCTCGTGAATCCGCCATTCCTTGGGCACTGTCCAGTCAAATACCTGCGTACCGCTGGGAACATTTATAATATCAAATCCCACACCGTCTACCGAGGCAATCGCCTCTGAACATATATCAAGTGTCTGTCGCACGCCCTCACCGGTCAGGCACCTAAATATAGGAAATATCCTGCCGGCGAAGTCGTACATACGCTCTCCAAATTCCATAATAGCCTCCAAATTTACCACAGCAAGCAAACCTCTACTCACTATATGCATTCACAGCATCAATTACTGTATTGATCTCGTCTTGGGTGAGCTCAGGGAACATCGGAATAGTGACTCCATGCTCTGCCAAATCCTCAGCTACCGGGAAATCACCATGCTTGTATCCAAGTCCGCTAAAGCACTGTTGCTCATGCATCGGTACAGGGAAATAAACGCCTGTGGCAATACCCCTCTCCTCCATGTATGCCCTAAATGAGGCGCGGTTATTCACCTTCATTGGGTATACATAGAAAATGTGCTCATTATACTCTGCAACAACAGGCTTTGTAAAAAGCGGATTGGTAATTCTCTCGTCGTAAATTGCTGCAATTTCTCGACGGCGATCATTCCACGCGTCAAGATGTGGCAGCTTCACTGCAAGAAGAGAAGCCTGTAGGGCATCAATACGAGAATTGAATCCTACCAGGTAATTATAGTATTTAGGCAAATTGCCATGGAAATCAATCCTGCTCTCATCATAATCCAGACCGTTAAGACGAGCGTATGTATATGCACCGTTGAGGCCGGAGCCATGAACTCTGAATGCCTGTGCGGCCTTGTACAAATCCTCACTATCAGTAACAATGATTCCGGCATCTCCTGCCGCGCCAAGATTCTTGGTAGGGAAAAATGAAACGCATGCAACATCTCCGAGCGAACAAGTCCTGCGACCCTTATACCTGGCACCTGCAGCCTGTGCGCAATCCTCGATTACATAGGCATTATGTGCATGAGCGATACGATTTATCTCATCCATATCAGCCGCCTGGCCATAGATATGTACAGGAATTACAGCCTTGGTCCTCTCAGAAAAAGCGGCCTCAAGCTGCGCCGGATCCATCGTGTATGTATCAGGAGTGATATCAACAAATACCGGCGTGGCGCCAACCTGGGCGATAGCCTCAGCTGTAGAAACAAATGTCATTGCTGTGGTGATTACCTCATCACCTGCTCCTATTCCACAGGCAAGCAATGCAATAACAAGGGCATCTGTACCATTACCTACACCGACTGCGTATTTTGCTCCACAGTACTGAGCAAACTGCTGCTCAAAAGCCTGCACCTTGGGGCCCAAGATATATCCACCTGAGTGAAGCACCTCCAGTGCAGCGTTATCTAATTCTTCCTGCAGGGACATGTACTGTCTCTGCACATTCATTACAGGAATCATTTCTTTCTCCTTAAATCTTTAAAATATTTCTATTACAAACTACCCATACTGGCTATAATTATTCCAAGCACAATCACTATGAGCCCTAGAGCCTTGCGGCGCCCGATATGCTCCCCTAGGACTAGCCTGCCCAAAATCGCCACCCATATATAGCCTGTCGCCTCTAGCATAGGCCCAATGGAAAGAGGTACAACCCTATAAGCCGTAACCGCACAAAGCGTCGCTCCGAAAAAAATCAGGTAAGCAATTATAACCTGCGGATTTAAGTATTCTGCGAGCTTGTTGGGATATTCTCTCTGGGCAGCTTTTTTGAGGATAATCTGCGAAACCGATGATACAAATGTACCCGTCAGCATAATTAACATGTATTTAATCATTGGCGTCACCCTCCTTCACAGAAGTAGTATGTGCCACAGGCTCTGAATTCGTGTAATCGGCCGCATCCGCGTCTGTAGAACTAACCGCCTCGTCGCCTGTCACTACCAGGTATACTCCAATGATAATTACGATGGCGCCCGCTATCTTCTGCCAGGTGATATCCTCACGGAAAATACAATAGCCCCAGATGAGACCCCAGATGGTGGTGACTGCCTTATTGGCATATGAAGTAATAAGCGGAAGATGCTTTAACACCTGCTGCCAGGCAATAGCATAAAACCCCAGTAGGACAATGACCATTCCATAAAAGAAAATCCAGTGCGGACTCAGAAAATCATACTGCGCCGCCATTTTGGAGCAAATGCTATTCACTGAAAATATCAGAATAATGATATGTAAAATGGCAAACCATTTTATAGTATCTTTTTTCATAAATATTTCCTACTTTCTCAATTCTTATAAACCATTACAGTATAACGCTAGCTATAAGGAAAATCTAGTTTTGATTATTTAAATGGTATTATAAGAGTCAAAAATTAGATTTCAACAAGCCAAAACCCATTTTTAACTTTTACCTCTTTTATTATGATATTTCTTAATAAGTTCAATAACTTGTTTATATCATGTTACTTAGAGAAGTTGTAAGCTGTAATAAAGGCGGGGCCAAGGCCCCGCCGGTTTTTACTTATTCCAGCTTGCAAGCATATCGCGAACATAATCAGTAGTCATAATCTTGTCGACTGTGCCCTGGACATCCAGGCGCTTTGTATTATGAGATGTATAGGCATCTGATGCCATTGTCTGCACCTGGCCGTCAACGAAGAACTTGTCATAATTGAGATCACGACCATCCGGAAGGACACGATAATAATCGCCCATATCAACAGAGCGGACACACTCCTCGTTGGTCATGAGAGTCTCGAAGAGCTTCTCGCCGTGACGGGTACCGATGACCTTGGTTCCAGTGTCGCCGAAGAGCTGCTGGACAGCCTTGGCCAAATCTCCAATAGTAGATGCATCGGATTTCTGCACGAACAAATCCCCCGGCTCGCCGTGCTCGAACGCAAACATAACAAGCGCAACAGCCTCATCGAGATTCATAAGGAAACGAGTCATATTAGGATCGGTGATTGTGATTGGATTACCCGCCTTAATCTGGTCGATGAAAAGCGGAATAACAGAACCACGAGAGCACATAACATTGCCATAACGTGTACAGCAGATTGTGGTCTTGCCTGCTGCAACACGAGCATTGGCTCCGATTACCTTTTCCATCATGGCCTTACTGATACCCATGGCATTAATCGGGTACGCAGCCTTATCAGTAGAAAGGCAGACAACACGCTGAACCCCGGCTTCAACTGCAGCATGGAGGACATTATCTGTACCCTCGACATTAGTGCGAACAGCCTCCATTGGGAAGAACTCGCAGGATGGAACCTGCTTCAATGCTGCCGCATGAAAAATGAAATCAACCCCCGGCATAGCATCCTGAACAGAGCGCATGTTACGCACATCACCAATATAGAACTTGACCTTGCCGGCAAACTCAGGGTGCTCAGCCTGAAGCTGATGACGCATATCATCCTGCTTTTTCTCGTCACGAGAGAATATACGAATCTCTCTTAGGTCAGAATCAAGGAAGTGCTTTAGCACTGTACTTCCAAATGAACCTGTACCTCCTGTAATCATCAAAGTCTTATCTTTAAACAAATCGCAATTCATACCAATACTCCTTGTCTACTAATATTCCTAATATATATTATCTATATGGGCACCTACCATATACTCCGTGCTCCCGTAGGGCACCCCTCGTACTCGTGCTTTAAATTATTTGCGCCAAACCATCTTATTGACCACTCCGGTGTATGACTGGATAATTTTGACCACCTTGGTAGATACATTCTCCTCTACATAATCCGGAACTGGGATGCCATAGTCTCCTGCCTCATTCATGTCGATGGCTGTGGTGACAGCCTGCAGCAATGAATGCTCATCGATGCCTGCTAAGATAAAGCATGCCTTGTCGAGTGCCTCCGGGCGCTCGGTAGATGTACGAATACATACTGCCGGGAATGGCCTTCCAATGCTTGTAAAGAAGCTGGACTCCTCGGGAAGCGTACCCGAATCAGATACTACCGCAAATGCATTCATCTGTAAATGATTGTAATCATGAAAGCCTAGCGGCTCATGCATACGCACACGTGGGTCAAGTACAAAGCCTGATGTCTCAAGCCTCTTGCGTGAGCGAGGATGACAGCTATAAAGAATAGGCATATCGTATTTCTCTGCCAGCTTATTGATAGCTGTGAAAAGCGATGTGAAATTGGCCTCTGTGTCGATATTCTCCTCGCGATGTGCCGAGAGGAGAATGTATTTTTTAGGCGTAAGTCCAAGTCTGTCCAAAACATCTGATGCCTCTATAGCCTCAAGATTCTCATGAAGAACCTCTGCCATCGGAGAGCCTGTCACATAGGTGCGCTCCTTGGGAAGTCCGCACTCTGCAAGGTAACGACGAGCATGCTCTGAATACGCCATATTCACATCGGAGATAATATCTACAATACGACGATTGGTCTCCTCCGGGAGACACTCATCCTTACATCGATTGCCTGCCTCCATGTGAAAAATAGGAATATGCAATCTCTTGGCTGCAATGGCTGACAAACACGAATTGGTATCGCCAAGAATCAAAAGCGCATCCGGCTCAATTTCTACCATCAGCTCGTATGAACGAGCGATAATATTGCCCACTGTCTGGCCAAGATTATCTCCTACCGCATCCATATAGACCTCCGGATCATCAAGCTGCAAATCCTTAAAGAATACTCCGTTGAGATTGTAATCATAATTCTGTCCTGTGTGCGCCAGAACCACGTCGAAATACTTGCGGCACTTCTTGATGACTGCGGCAAGTCGGATAATCTCCGGGCGTGTGCCTACGATAATTAGTAATTTTAATTTTCCATTATTTTTAAACATGTTCACTCCTATGCGCCACCCAAGGTGATTTTTGCGCTTACTATGACTTCTTACGGGAGAAATATGAAATTTCCCGCAAGAATCCTGCTTCCGCAGGACCCGATTTCTCATTCTGATAAATCGGGGTAGTTACGATTCCTGTTTTTCTGATGAAAAAAACCTATGACTTTCTGCGGATAATTAATGAAAACATCCGCAGAAATCTGGCTTTGCCAGACAACCTACCGCTAAAGCGGTACCTCCTAGCTCGGCACGATACTTCCCTACTCGCGCTTGCCTAGGCTATGTTGAGCGGCTTGGCTTACAAATATAATATCATGCAATAAAATATGACTATACTTCCTCACGATACGTGTCAGGTCTATCGCTATCAAACAATTCATTGGCCCACATAAGTGTAACCAAATCCTGTGTATCGGATAGATTAATAATATTGTGCGTATATCCCGGCAGCATATGTATCGCCTGGATTCTGTCTCCGCTCACCTCGTACTCGATAACCGGATACGACTGTCCATTCTCATCAACTCCAATGCGGCGCTCCTGAATCAGTCCGTGCCCCGATACCACAATAAAGAACTCCCATTTAGTGTGGTGCCAGTGCTGTCCCTTGGTAATACCCGGCCGGCTAACATTAACCGAAAACTGCCCGTGGTCGGTGGTGCGAAGCAACTCTGTGAAGGTGCCTCTCGCATCCTCATTAGTATTCAAATCAAATATCACCCTGTCAGGTGGCAGGTAGCTCAAATAAGTACTGTATAATTTCTTGGCAAAGCTGCCTGCCGGGATAGCCGACATAATCAGTGTCTGTGGCTGGGCTACAAAGCTATCCAGCAAATCAACTATCTCGCCCAATGTGACACGATGCAAAACCGGTACATAACAATACCTGCCTGTATCGGACGGTACCACCTGCCCCTGTTCATCATAATCACATCTATGAGGGCGGCCACGCAGCGCCTCAATCATCTCATCAACAAGGTCGTCAATATATACAAGCTCCAACTCTGTCGCAGGATCATTGACCGTGATATCCAGGCCATTAGCCTTGTTATTACAGAATGTAGCCACTGCCGAATTGTAATTAGGCCTGCACCATTTTCCAAAAAGATTGGGGAATCGATACACAAGCACCGGCGCCCCTGTCTCGGATGCATAATCAAAGAAGAGCTCCTCCCCCGCCAGCTTGCTCCTGCCATAATCGCTACCTGCATATCTGCCAAGCAATGTAGCCTGAATAGAGGAAGACAACATAACCGGGCATTTATTATTATGCTTCCTAAGGGTATCAAGAAGTGTGCCAGCAAAACCAAAATTGCCCTCCATAAACTCGCTGGTGTCCTTGGGGCGATTGACCCCAGCCAGATTAAATACGAAATCACAATCTGCGCAATATCTGTCGAGCTCCTCGAGTGATGAGTCCCTGTCATACTCATAAATAATCAACTCGTCAGTCGAATCCAGCCCATGGAATCTATCCCTGCCATCGGCAACACATCTAAGTGTCTCCACCAGATTCCTACCAACAAATCCGGCAGCGCCGGTAACTAATATCCTCATCTAAAATATCTCCATAAACAAAAACTAACCCCGAGGTCCAATGGACACCGGGGTGATAGTGTCGGTATAACCAACAAGATTATACCAAACCTATTAAATATCAACAAGTTGGTCTATTTACCGCTTTTACGATAAAATCATAATCAGTTAAGATTCAACTACTCTCCAAGATTGTTATCATAAAAATATTTTGTTTCTAACTCATAGGCTTCTTGCTCCAGCTTGAATAAATTAATCATCTCTTTTTTATTTCCGTTTATACTATATTCATCAAATGCCTTCATATATTGTCTTCTATTTTTATCATGAATTATCAACGGCGAAATATTATTTTTTAAACATTCTCTGAAAATTATTAATCTTCCTGTTCTGCCGTTTCCATCTTGAAATGGATGTATAGACTCATATCGAAGATGAAATTCAGCAAGTACTTCAAGTGTCAAATCCTGATTATTATACCAATTTAATAACTCGTTCATTTTCTCGGGTATTTCAGCAGGTAATGCGGTTCTTCTGTTACCAACCATATTTGCCTTTTTTTTGTAATCTCCTATCGCATAACCATTTGCACGATCTTCGAAAACTCCACTTTTCAATTCATAATGAAACTTTTTTATTAATTCCTGCGTCAAAGGATCATCAATAGTGGAAAGCATGTAATTGAACATCAAAAAATGTCCATTCATTTCTTCTATATCTTTTGCCCTATAATATTCTTCAGATGCATCAATCACTCCATTTTCGAACAGTGACGCTGTCTGATTCTCTGTAAGTGTACTACCTTCAATTTTGTTAGAATTATAAGCTAATGCTCGCTGTGTATAACCATAAATTCCCTTTCGGTACTTATTATCTTTCTCTTCTATTAAATCATTCAAAAGAATTATTGTATTCATCCTAATAAGATTCCCTTTTTATATCAATTCCCAAATCTATGACTTCTTGCGGGAAAAATATGAAATTTCCCGCAAGAATCCCGCTTCGCGGGACAAGAAAATAGATAAATCTATTTTCTTGGTATTTACGATTCCTGTTTTTCT
>FLNY01001751.1_pt1 | contig 27809 bp, 18 predicted proteins | sample 1140381 | NCBI WGS metagenome assembly FLNY01 (sample SAMEA3878172, study PRJEB12797) | bioreactor metagenome | biome: Moose rumen | place: Sweden | collected 2011-10
GAAGGGACTTACACACTTGATTGTACACCCTCTTTAAAGAAATACAGGCAGGAAAGGGAATAGATATGAGTTTTAATCCTATGAAGATAATAGGTTTCAAAGATTCTTTTGAAATTAGTAAGGACAGAGAAAAAGAGATTTTGAAATTAGTTTTTGATGCTGGTGAAACAGTTGGTGATTATAAAAACACTTATAATAAATTGGCATTAATAGAGTGTTTATTATTGCTGGACTATGTTACAACAAAATTTATTCCTACTGCTATGACGTAGTCAAGTGTTTTTGTAACACCAGTGCATCAAGTTTGTAAGATGCTGGCTCTTGAGAAGAACCACATTAGTTACCAAAATGTTACCTGGTATTAAAAAAGTGCGTACTTTTTAATTATATTTTTTTGAGATATATTTAATCTATCGGAAGCAATTGGGTTTCCAAAAATTTAATTAGGAGGAAGATATTATGGCACTTTCAAATCTTAACGGATGGGTAAATGGTACTTCAGAAGCTGCTGCAGCTTGTGGTACAGCTTGTGGAGCCGGAGACGGAAAGCCTGATGAGAAGCCATCAGCTTGCGGTTCTGCATGTGGCGCTGGTGATAAGTAATCTGTATTACAGTGCAATTTATGACCTCCAGTATTTTACTGGAGGTCAATTATTAAATTGAAATAATTAGTAAAGTTTTGGAGGCAATAATGAAACCGTATTTTTCTTTTCAATGGCATATTACAGATGAGTGCGACCAGCGATGTAAACATTGTTATATATATTCCAGTGGTAAGCATACCTGCCTGGATTCTATGTCATGGAATCAGATCGAAGATACTTTTTATAATTGTATTGATTTTTGTGAAATATACGGTAGAACACCTTATTTTTATATTACGGGTGGTGATCCAATTCTTCATCCGGATTTTTGGCGTTTGCTTGATTTGATGCATGAGCATGATATTAAATTTACTATATTGGGTAATCCATTTCATCTTAACGATCAAGTATGTAGAGAACTAAAGTGGTATGGTTGTGAAAAATATCAATTATCAATAGATGGTCTTAGAGAAACACATGACTGGTTTAGAAAACCGGGTTCATTTGATTGCACTTTAGAAAAAATTGGGTGCTTGAACAGGGCGGGGATCAGAAGTGTTATTATGACTACTGTTTCAAAGACAAATCGCATGGAAGTACCAGGTATTATTGATGAAGTGGTAAAGGCAAAAGCCAATGTATTTGCATTTGCAAGATATGTACCAAGCGGCGGTGATCTCGATGCAAGCATGACTGCAGAAGAGTATCGTGAACTTTTGGCTGCTTGTGATCACAAATTTAAAGAGTACAAAGCTGCAGGTTGTGATACTTATTTTAATAAAAAAGATCATCTGTGGACATTATATGAATATGAAATGGGTGAATTTACAATTCCTCAAGATGCCGATCCCAATATGATATATGGAGGATGCAATTGCGGTAATTGTCATATGACTATTCTGCCAACCGGTGATATATATGCATGTAGACGCGTGGCGGGTAGCAAAGTTGGTAATGTTTTTTCGGATAGAATTGCAGACTTATGGGAAACTACTTTCGAGGATTATAGAGAGTTTGAAAAATTTGATAAATGTAATAAATGCAGGTTGAAGGCATGGTGTAGGGGATGTCCTGCTGTTGCTAATGGAACGAATGGCAGTTTTTATACTGATGATCCTCAGTGTTGGTTGGATACCAGTGTAAAAAGAGATGAGCTCTATGTGAGCTAGGTATATAGCGGAGGATATTATGTCAACTATGAAAGCAGTTGAAATTGATAAAATTACTAAGGCTGAAGATGTTTATTTTTCAGAGGTAGAGATTCCGCATGTTAGACCTGGATGGGTTTTAGTTAAAGTGATGGGGTTTGGATTAAATCATTCAGAGGAAATCCTTAGAATGAATGAGATTGAAGCAGATTACATACAAAAACCTGTTATTCCCGGAATTGAGTGTGTCGGAGAGGTGGCCGATGCGTCTGACAGTGCATTTTCAGAAGGTCAGAAGGTGATAGCTATGATGGGCGGAATGGGCCGTAGTTTTAACGGAAGCTACGCAGAATATGCGTTGCTGCCTTCACATCATGTTTTTTCTATTAATAGCACTCTTACATGGGCAGAACTGGCAGCTGTGCCAGAGACTTATTTTACGGCTTGGGGTTCGTTGTTTGAATGCCTTGATTTAAAACCCGAAGATACACTTTTAGTCAGAGGTGCTACATGTGCTCTTGGATACGCGGCCATACAGATAGCAAAAGCTTTAGGATGCAAAGTAATAGCTACTACCCACAAGGAGAGTAAATTAGGTCTTCTGGATATGGTTGACAGTGCTATACTCGATGACGGCAGGTTGACAGGAAAGATAGATTCGGTAACAAAAGCGCTTGATTTAATAGGTCCCAAATATTTATTAGATACGTTGACTGCCGTAGAAAAAGGGGCAATAGTTTGCCAGACCGGTATATTAGGAGGCGTTTTTGCTCTAGATGGATTTGATCCCATAAAAGATGTGCCTAATGGCGTATATCTCACTGGATTTTATTCTAATTATCCAACTCAGAAGATAGTTGATGATATGTTTGATTTTTTTAATGAGCATGATTTAAAACCAATATATGACATTTCTTTCAAGTTTGAAGATATTAAACAGGCATTAATCGCACAGGATGAAGGCAGAGCAAATGGAAAAATAGTAGTAGTCAAATAAAGTAGGCTATGCTAATTATCTTAGATACTTTGCTTTGTAGTCGTTAGGTGTGCAACCTGCATATTTTTTAAATGTAGTATAGAAATATGGCAGGTTTTCATAACCTACTGTGATGGCAATATCTTTTATTTGAGCATCTGAAAATATGAGAAGTCTTTCGGCTTCACCCATGCGACAACCAATAATGTACTGGTTAATTGTAAAACCTGTTTCTGCCTTAAATATTTTTGATAGATAAAAAGGGCTAATAAAAAATTCTTTAGCCAAAGATTCTATAGTAATATTTGAGGCATAATTTTTTTCTATAAAATGTAAAATGGGTCTAATATCTTTTTTGTTAGTATCTATAGTTTCTTTATTCGTATTCAAATGAAAATCTCTGTATATGATTTCCATAATTGCTGTTAAAATGGCATTAATTTTTTGTATATCCACAGCCATGTTATCTACAATCTGATCTAATAGATATCTAAATAATGCATCGTAAAGAGGTTTGTTGGAACCGACATTTATCAAGGGGCTGTTATTATTTAAAAGAAGAGTGTTTTCCTCCATATTTTCTATGTGAATGCCCTTTATATTTAAACAAACTTGTTCTATAGGGTTTTGTATATCTGATTTTTCTGCATGAACGACATTGCTGTTTTTTATAATCAAATCACCGGGATGAGTTTCGTATAATTTGTTTCCACAGTAGAGAGCGCTTTGGCCTGAAAAGATATATGAAATCTCCACTGTGTCTGGATGTGAGTGTAGATGAAAAGACCAATTGGGGTCTGTGGCAGCATGTATGTAGTTTAGATTAGTAATAGAGATATTTGAAAACATACGTGAATTTTCAGATAGAGTAGGAAAATTAGCGGTAAACATGTGATTTCCTCCTTAAATTAATCGTTCAACTAATACTATAATACAGGGAATATACTCTTGATGGCAAGATTTTATAGTCAATTCACAAAAATATGAAATTATTTTAAATATCAAAATAGTTAATGCCTTGAAAATACAGGATTTATTCTGTTCGATAATAGCAAGATTTTAAAATTTGAGACTTATTTATTGGAATGGAAATAACAAGATTTTGAATATATAGTATATATAGAACAAAGGAAAGGAGTTTTTGATTATGCATTTTTCTAGTGGAATTAATAGACCGCCTTATGAGGCGATGGATGCTTTTTTGCAGGTAACTAGTGGATGCTCTCATGGCAAATGTGAGTTTTGTACATTTTATAAGGATTCACCATTTAAGGTGTCGCCTATGAGTGAGGTAGAAGAGGATATTAAAGAACTTGCCTGTTATGGTTGGAATTTCGATAGAATATATCTTCAGGGAGCAGATCCATTCATCTTATCATATGATAAACTGGCGAAGGTAGCGGAGCTTATTCATAAATATTTACCACAGGTAAAGACTATTGGCGGATATGCGAGAGTTGATAATATTAAGAATAAATCAGTTGAAGAATTAAGGAAACTTTACGAGATGGGATATACTAATTTCTATTTCGGAAATGAATCAGGTGATGATTATATTCTTAATAGAATGGATAAGGGCTATAATGCCCAGTTTGTTGTAGAAATGCTTAGTAGATTGGATGAAGCTGGCATGCCGTATATTATGAATTTCTTGGGTGGCCTTGGGGGTCATGGATATGGCCTTGATCATGCACTCAAATCAGCAGATGTTATTAATCAGTTACATCCTACAATGGTTTATGCATCTGAGCTTACCCTATTCCCTGATACACCTCTTTCAAAGGATTTAAAAGAAGGAAAGTTTGTGGAAGCAACAGAGCAGGAGCGTTTTGAGGAGTTGAAAGCTCTTATACAGGCAATCAAGATTCCTACTGTGTTTAAGGCGGAGCATGTGACACTTCCCGCACCTATCAGAGGGGCATTGCCAAAAGACAGAGATGAGATGGTGGAATTCTTAGACAATCTTATCGAAGCCGCTAAAAAGGGTGCTTTTGACAATTATAGAAGCGGCGTATATAGCCTATAAATCTAATATTCCTAATTAAATATTAATCACATAAAAAAAGCTAATCGTTGAGCGATTAGCTTTTTTAGTATCATAAAATTTGAATTTAGATATTTCTACCTGCCTCGTATCCTTCATGTGTAGCATGAGTTACTTTACGTGCTCTGATAGAATCTCCTACAGGTACATATTCTATTCCTGCAGCGTCAAGACCTTCTTTGAGTTCTTCATTAGAACGATATCCCGTAGCTACAACAATTGTATCAGCCTTAACGAAATGCTCTTTTCCCTCAGCATCTTCATAAACAACACCATCTTCTTTTAGTTCGAGAACTTTAACGCTGGTAAATACGTCAACTTTTCTCTTTTCAAGAGACTCTTTTAGGTGCCAGTTTACTGCAAGAGCAGCATCTTTTGCGATTTCAGGCATCATCTCTAGGATAGTAACTTTTCTAAGCAACTGAGCCAGGAAGTGAGCTGTTTCAGAACCAACCTGACCACCACCGATTACTACACAATTCTGTCCAGGGAGGATACGTCCTTCGAGAACTTCCTGTGCATTAGTAACGATAGAAGAAGTATCGATACCTTTGATAGGTGGTACAGCAGGATGAGAACCTGTAGCCACGATGACTTTGTCAAAATCACCATTCTTGATAAGATCAGCTGTGGCTTCGGTGTTATATTTTATTTCGACACCAAGTTTTTCACACTGAACCCTCTGCCATACTAAGAAATCTGTGATTTCACCCTTTGTTGGCGGGATAGCAGCTGTATAGAAGTTACCACCATTGTGATCGTTTTTCTCAAATACTGTAACTTTGTGTCCAGCTTTTGCAGCCGCGATTGCTGCATAAAGGCCTGCAGGACCAGCGCCACAAACTGCCACCTTCTTAGGTGATTCAGCTTTTTTGATTTCACCTTCATACTCATGGCCTAATTCCGGGTTAAGTACACATGTAAATGGTTTGTTTTCAAAAAGAACACCTTCACAGCCGTCGTTACATCCTATACATCTGCGGATATCTTCAAACTTGCCTTCCTTTGCCTTGTTTGGCATGCCTGGATCACAAAGTGAAGCACGGCCCATTGCAACAAAATCAGCTTTCTTAGAAGCAAGGATTTCATCAGCAAGGAATGGATCGTTAATTCGTGAAACAGTGATAACGGGGACATCTACAATATCTTTAATTTGTTTTGCCCAATCGGTGAACCAACCGTGGCCACTGTAACTTGATGCGATATTTAAATCAACTGAAAGATAATTTCCAACGGAAGCATGGATAATATCAACTCCGGCTTCTACCATCATTCTTGCAATTGCTTTAGTGTCCTCTATATTGAGCCCACCTTCGACGAACTCATCAGCAGATAGACGCATGCCAATGATGAAATCATCTCCACATTTTTTACGAACATCTTCAACGATTTCTCTGGCGAAACGTGTACGGTTCCAAAAATTTCCGCCATATTCATCAAGACGTTTGTTTGAATATGGAGAGAAAAACTGAGTAATAAGATAGCCATGTGCTCCGTGAATTTCAACACCGTCAAAGCCGCATTTCTTAGCACGAAGAGCAGTGTCGCCATATTTTTGAACCATATCTTTTACTTCTTCGGTAGTAAGAGGAATTGGTATCTCATCACCAAATGGGCACAAAAGAGCGCTTGAAGAGCGTGTGTGACATCCCTCAGGGATAGCGCTTTTGTGAGTCTGTCTTCCACAGTGATAGATTTGAGCGAGAATTGTGGCACCATATTTGTGAACACGCTTTGGAAGCTCGGTGTGGCTGGCGATTTGGTCATCGTTCCAAAGCCCTGCAGTACAACTAAAACCATGTCCTTCAGGTGCTACGTTATAGTCTTCTGTGATAATAAGACCCCATCCGCCTTTCGCTTTTGCCTCATGATAGGCGATATACCTTTCGGTAGCGGTACCATCTTCATTGCAGAAGTTGGTAACCATTGCAGGAACAGTAAATCTGTTCTTGATGGTATGACCTTTTATGGTCATAGGACTAAAAACATTTTCAAACATAAGCATACTCCTTTTACTATAAAAAACTGTAGTTTTTTAATGCTAATTTAATTATATTGCCTAATTTTTAACAAAGCTATTCCAATAAATTGCGATAATCTCGTTGGAAAATGCCGAAAAATCGAGCAATCTATGTGGCCATTTTGTGAACTATTCTAAAATCTTGTTTTTTTTATCCAAAAAAGAGGTGTTTACAAGTTGTGTGTGTACTAAGATTAAAAGAGGCAAATCAATTGAATGTGTAAAAACAAAATGATATAATAAAATCAAATATTCAGAATATTCACACGGGAAAGACACATCTTACAAGTGTGGGTTGGTTTTTACTTTATAGGAGCTAAAAAGGGGATTCCTATAAATCAAAAAGGATTAGTTTTAATTTTACACAAAGGAGAAGAAACTATGCTTGCAACATTGGTACCATTATTCTACGAAGACATGTCAGTGGCTTCATATTGTTTATATGCTCAAAAGGAGAACATGTTTGAGAATCCACATTTGCTTGGGGCTGGAAAATATGACGGGGCAGGTTCTATTGTTGGAATAGAAGTTTTTGAAAGTGTTTCTGAAGATGATTTGGTTGCAAATTGCAATATTATTATTCCTATCAATAACATTTCTTTATTCGCAAATATAGAGCAGCAGTTAACCGGTTTTCATGGAAGAATAATGCTCCTTATGGATCAGTCAATCAGACCGGAGGAATCATATAATAAAAGACTGCAGGATCTGAAGAGCAAGGGGTACAAGCTAGGACTGAAGGATTTGGCGCTTGCCAATATAAACGAATATAAGTTTATGCTGGATGATTTTGATTTGTTCTTTATTAACAGTGATTTTGGTGATGTTATAGAGCAGGCAAAAGAGTATAAAAAGATAATGCCAAATATGGATTTTTGTGCTGAAAATCTTCACACAAAAGAAGATTTTGAAGTTGCAAAGGCTTCCGGCTATTTCAAGATTTTTGAAGGTACCTTCTTCAGAGTGCCTATCAATACATCTGATACTGAGGTTACTCCTATCAAAATCAATTATATGAAATTGATGAAAGTTATTAATCAGCCTGACTTTGATTTGGATGCCGTGGCAAAAATAGTTGCACAGGATCCTGCTTTGTCTATTGAATTATTGAAAATCTCAAATAAGTTGACTATTAATTCCAATATCAGGTCAATCAATCAGGCTACTGCTCTTTTAGGACAGAGAGAGATAAGGAGATGGTTGAACGCCACGCTGTTCAACGAATTGGCGGCAGGTAAACCGAATGAGATTACAAGACTTTCTCTTGTTCGCGCTCGATTTGCGGAGAATTTAGCGCCTGCATTTGATTACGCTATGAGAAAAGAAGAATTGTTCCTCATGGGACTATTCTCATTATTAAATTTGATATTGGATATGCCTATGGAGGAGGCCCTTGAACAGGTGGGTGTCAGCAATGAAATAAAAAAGGCATTGGTTAGTGATGATGGAATTTTCTCACCTCAATTTGAGTTCTTATTGAGCTATGAAGCGGGAGATTGGCAGGAAGTATCCAGATTGATGGTGCTTTACGATGTAGAAATGCATGTTGTGTATGATGCATATGTAGAAGCGCTCAAATGGTATGGAAATATGTTTATTGAATAATAAGCAAAAGCAATCAAAATAGCTCAACCTATATACAATAATAAAGCCTCAGCCTATTATGACTGAGGCTTTGTTTTTAACTAAAAACAATTAAATAAGTATTAAATAATATATTTATGAAAACGTTTCCAAAGGAAACCAAATAATTAAACAAAAAAGAAACTTATTATAATACGGGGATTACAAGGAAACTAATTAAAAAATCTAAGTATTTTACAAATTGGCGCAAACTTTATTTTATTAATTCATTATTGATTTTGATTGGAATTGATTATTTTTATAAAAAATCACATTGACATGGATATTAAATGGTGATATAAACATATACATTGTTTTGAAAATTGAGTTTAAGGAGTTGATTTTTTATGAAGTTTAAAATTAGATTGGAAAATACCAAAGACGCTGAGGAGTTTGTACGCGCAGCATCAAAGTGTGGTGGAGATGTAGATCTTCATAGTGGTGTTGTTTATATTGATGGCAAGTCGCTTCTTGGAGTTATGGCCATGGGAATTAAGAGAGATATGAGTGTATATCTTACAAGCCCTGATGATTCTATCTTTAAGACAGCTGTTCAAAAGTTTATTGTAGCCTAGATATAGAATAATGATATAATAAGCCTGTGATTTTTCACAGGCTTATTTTACTTTATAGGAAATCACTTTGTAATTCCTATAAAGTTAAAAAACAAGCTACGCTTGTAAGAGGTGTCTCGCCGGCAGAAGAAGTTAATTGCTTGCAGCAATTATCGGCTCGCACTGTTTACGTTTTGCAAAGCAAAACTCTTTCTTGATTTATTGCGGGAAAAATATGAAACTGTCAAAATTAGTTACTCCTGAAGGAGAAAAGCCACAAATAAATATTTCTGTAAGACATCTGGTAGAGTTTTTACTTCGTGAAGGTGACATAGATGATAGTAAAGGCTCGGTAGATCCATTTGAGGCCATGCAGGCAGGTAGCAGGATTCATAGAAAAATACAAAATTCTATGGGTCCTTTTTATCGTGCAGAGGTTCCATTGAAATTTCAGATAGAATATGAAGATTATTTATTAGGAATAGAAGGCAGAGCAGACGGCGTGGTCTTAGAGATGGATGAGGAAGGGACAGTGTGGTCAGCTACGGTTGATGAAATCAAGGGCATGTATATGGATGTCTTGACTTTTGAAAAGCCGATTCTAGTTCACGAGGCTCAAGCTAAATGCTATGCCTATATGATTGCAAACGAGTACCAACTAAACGAGATAGATATTCAGATGACCTATGTTAGTTTGGAAACTGAGGATGTCAAATATTTTAAAGAGACATATTCGTACCAAGAGATAGAGGAATGGTTTTATAGGATAATAAGTATTTTTAAAAAATGGTCAGATTTTCAATATTATCATAAGGTAGAGTTAAATGAATCTATAGCAGGTCTTAAGTTTCCTTTTGAGTACAGAGAGGGACAGAAGAAACTTGTGGCTGATGTATATCGCAGTATTTATAGAAGGAAAATATTATTTATGCAGGCGCCTACAGGTACAGGAAAGACCATAGCAAATGTATATCCGGCTGTTATGGCGTTAGGGCAAAATCTTGCCGAGAGAGTATTCTATCTTACTGCAAAGACGGCTACCGCTTTGGCTGCCAGGGATGCATACGGCCTTTTGGTGGAAAGAGGATATGAAGGCAAAACTATCATGCTTACGGCCAAAGAAAAATTATGCTTTTGTGATGAGACAAGCTGTAATCCTGAGTACTGCCCATATGCAAGAGGCCATTTTGACAGAATAAATGATGCTATCTATGAGGTGATTACCAAAGAGATGGTGATTACCAGAGAGACTGTATTGGCTTATGCAGAGGAATATGTTGTTTGTCCCTTTGAGTTGGCCCTTGATGTATCCACCTGGTGTGACGGTATTATTTGTGATTACAATTATGTTTTTGATCCTAATGTATATCTAAAGAGATTTTTTGCCGAGGGGAAAAGCAGTGAGCATATTTTTCTTGTTGATGAGGCCCACAATATGGTGGATAGGGCTAGAGAAATGTATTCGCAGACGCTGGTAAAAGAGGAGATACTTTCTATAAAAAGATATGCCAAGCCTGTAAGCAAAAAACTTGTGAATGCCTTAGAAAAATGCAACAGAATAATGCTTGAGTACAAGAGACAGTGCGACAAAGATATCACTGTTCTTAAGGATATAGATATGCTTACTGTGGCATGCGAAAATGTGCAGATGATATTTGAGCAGCTTTTCAAAAAGGAAATTAAATTTGGCATATATCAGGATGAAGTTCTTGAGTTTTATTTTAGATTAAGAAATTTTACTGCTATAGCCTATGAACTGGACAAAGATCATTATAGAATCTATCTTGATTTTGATGAGAATAAAAATTTTCAGCTTCATCTGTATTGTGTAGATCCTTCTGCACAGCTTCAACTTCGGTTGAATCTCGCCAGGGCTACAGTGTATTTTAGCGCTACGCTATTGCCAATCGATTATTACAAAAATCTGTTGTGCTCAGAAAGGGATGTGTATGCGATATATGTAGATTCTGCTTTTAAACAAGAAAACAGATTGCTACTTCTTGGGACAGATATTACAAGCAAATATACGAGACGCAGTGAAGAAGAATACAACAAATTTGCCATGTATATCAAGACTATAGTTGATGCAAAAACCGGAAACTACATGGTGTTTGGGCCTTCTTACCGATTTATGGACGAGATATATACTTTATATGACAAGATGACTGATGGGCAGGATATTATCGTACAGAAGCAGAATATGACCGAGAGTGAGAGAGAAGACTTCTTAGGAGAATTTGAGAAAAAAAGAGATAATTCCCTAGTAGCTTTTTGCACTTTGGGAGGTATTTTTTCTGAAGGAGTGGACTTGGTGGGAGGTAAACTAATAGGTACGATTGTTTTGGGAGCGGGATTGCCGCAAGTTGGAAATGAGCGGAAATTGATGCAGGATTTTTTCTATGAGAATGGAAAAAACGGATTTGAGTATGCTTATTTGTATCCGGGTATGAATAAGGTGATTCAAGCTGCAGGAAGGCTTATTCGAACAGCTGATGATGTAGGAGTTATTGCTTTATTGGATGAAAGATTCAGATTTTCAAGTTATAGAAAAACCTTCCCAAGAGAATGGAACGACGCAAAATATACCACTTTAGAAAATCTTTCGTTAAATCTCACAAAATTTTGGCAAAAAATGCCTTGAAATATTATTAGGAGATGTGAATTATTTGTGTTATACTGTGTACAACTGTGAGGCTTCCGACAGATAATTACTAGTTTTAGAGGCACAGGTAGTCGGAGGCATTACTCACAGATATAAGTAAATATCATGGAGGTGTAATGTGGGCAAAGTAAGAAGAGTTTACGTTGAAAAAAAGCCTGAATTTGCAGTATCTGCCAAGTCATTGTATTCCGAGATTGGAAACTACTTAGGCATCAAGGATGTTACGGGAGTCAGAGTTTTGATTCGTTATGACGTTCAGGATGTTTCTGACGACGTTTGGAAGATGGCTGTGAAGACAGTTTTTTCTGAGCCTCCTGTTGATAATATATTTGAAGAGACATTTGATTATGATGGGCGTGTCTTTTCAGTTGAGTTTTTACCGGGGCAGTTTGACCAGCGTGCTGATTCAGCTGAGCAGTGTCTCAAACTCCTCAATGAAAACGAAGCTCCTACCATTCACACCGCTACTACCTATGTTATAGAGGGTAGTATTACTGATGACGAGTTTGATGCCATCAAATCTCATTGTATCAATCCTGTTGATTCTAGAGAGACTTCTTTGGATAAGCCACAGTCTCTATCTGATAATTTCGATGAACCGGCTGACGTCAAGACATTTGACGGTTTCATTTCCATGGCCGAGACAGATTTACGCACTTTATACAATTCCTTAAATCTTGCCATGACTTTTAAGGATTTTCTTCACATCCAGAATTATTTTTCCAATGAAGAACACAGAGACCCTACTGTTACAGAGATTAGGGTATTAGACACATATTGGTCTGATCATTGCAGACACACCACATTTTCAACAGAGCTGAAAAATATTACATTTGCAGATGGTTTCTACAGAGCTCCTATTGAAGACACATACAATGATTATCTGGATAATTTTAAGATTTTGTACAAGGATAGGGATGACAAGTTTGTATGTTTGATGGATTTGGCGCTTCTTGCAATGAAAAAACTCAAAGCAGACGGCAAATTAGAAGACCAGGAAGAGTCAGATGAGATTAATGCCTGCTCTATAGTAGTACCTATTGACGTGGATGGAACCGAAGAGGAGTGGCTTATCAATTTTAAAAATGAGACACATAATCATCCCACTGAGATAGAGCCATTTGGTGGCGCGGCTACATGTTTGGGCGGGGCTATCAGGGATCCTCTCTCAGGTCGTACATATGTATATCAGGCTATGCGCGTTACGGGTGCAGCAGACCCGACTGTATCAGTAAAGGATACTATGGAAGGCAAGCTTCCTCAGAAAAAACTTGTAAGAGATGCCGCTCACGGGTATAGTTCATATGGTAATCAGATAGGTCTTGCTACGGGATATGTCAAGGAGATATATCATCCGGATTATGTGGCAAAGCGCATGGAGATAGGTGCAGTTATGGGAGCAGCACCTCGCCGCGCAGTTCAGAGACTTAATTCAGATCCGGGAGATAGGATTATTCTTTTAGGCGGTCGCACAGGTCGTGATGGTATCGGCGGAGCTACAGGTTCATCAAAAGCACACAATACAGAGTCGACTGCTCTTTGCGGAGCGGAGGTGCAAAAAGGTAATCCTCCTACCGAGCGAAAAATACAGAGACTTTTTAGAAGAGAAGAAGTATCATATATTATCAAAAAGTGTAATGATTTTGGCGCAGGCGGAGTGTCAGTGGCTATAGGTGAGCTGGCACCGGGACTTATCGTAGATCTTGATAAGGTTCCTAAAAAATACGCCGGATTAGACGGCACTGAGCTGGCTATTTCAGAGTCCCAGGAACGTATGGCGGTGGTTGTCGATCCCAGTGATGTCAATAAGTTTTTACAGTATGCCAAAGAAGAAAATCTGGAGGCTGTGGAAGTAGCCGTCGTCACTGAAGAACCTCGACTGGTATTGAATTGGAGAGGAAAAGAGATTGTTAATCTGTCACGAGCCTTCCTCGACACAAACGGTGCTCATCAGGAGACAGATGTATATGTGGAACTTCCGGATGAGACAGATAAGTATATTGATAAGATAGCTATAGAAAAGGTAGCTGAAGATATACAAAAAGGAGACATAAAATCTGCCTGGTTGGATTCGCTGTCAGATCTTAATGTATGTTCTCAAAAGGGATTGGTGGAGATGTTCGACGGTTCCATTGGAGCAGGCTCTACGCTAATGCCTTTTGGCGGCAAGTATCAGTTGACCGAGACACAGGCTATGGTTGCAAAAGTGCCTGTAGCTGATGGCAATACAGATGCAGTTACTATGATGTCATATGGCTTTAATCCATATTTGAGCGCTTGGTCACCTTATCATGGAGCACAGATGGCAGTATTGGAATCTGTTGCACGTATAGTTGCTTCAGGTGGTGATTTAAGAAAAATCAGATTTACTTTCCAGGAATATTTCCGCAGGATGAGTGAAGACCCTAAGAGATGGAGTCAGCCTTTTACTGCATTACTTGGTGCCTACAAAGCGCAGATGGAGTTTGGATTGCCATCCATCGGTGGCAAGGACTCTATGTCAGGTACCTTCAATGAGATAGACGTGCCACCGACACTTGTCTCATTCGCTGTGGATGTAGCCAGGGAGGATGAGATTGTCACACCGGAGTTAAAAGAGGCAGGAGACAAATTATATATACTTAGGGTTTTGAGAGATAATTATGACCAGCCTAATTATGCTCAGGCAAAACAGGTATACGAGACCCTTAGACAAATGGTTGAATTAGGCAACATAAAGGCTGCATATGCTCTTGACGCCAACGGTGTCGTTCCGGCTGTTTCAAAGATGGCTTTCGGTAACAAGATGGGCGTCAAGCTATATGATGCACCTACTGATAGGGCGTTATTCATGTATGCTATTGGAGATATTCTCGTAGAGGTATCAGAGGATGGAGCGTTGGCTATCGAGAGAGAATTGTCCAAGTCAGGTCTTATGGATTGTAGTTATGCGGTTGGTGAGGTTACAGATGATGCGACATTCAGATATAAGGATGTAGTTATTACCATGGATGAGGCATTGGCTGCCTGGACCAAGACATTGGAGCCTGTTTTCAAGACTAGAAGTCATGATGATACAAGTGCGGTGGATTCTAATTTATATGACGCTAAAAAGTTCTATGTCTGCAAGAACAAAATTGCTAAGCCTAGAGTATTTATTCCTGTATTTCCGGGAACCAACTGTGAGTATGATTCTGCCAGAGCTTTTGAAAATGCCGGAGCTATCACTAATGTCAAGGTTTTCAAGAATCAGTCAGCAGAGGATATAAGAGATTCCGTGGATGAGTTTTCAAGAGCAATTGCTCAGTCACAGATAGTTATGTTCCCTGGCGGATTTTCAGCCGGAGACGAACCTGAGGGTTCTGCCAAGTTCTTCGCGACAGCATTTAGAAACGCAAAGATAAAGGAAGCAATTACAAATCTTCTTAATAACCGTGACGGTTTGATGCTTGGTATATGTAATGGTTTCCAGGCTCTTATTAAGCTTGGTCTTGTTCCTTATGGAGAGATTCATACACAGACAGCTGATTCGCCTACACTTACATACAATACAATCGGTCGTCATATTTCTAAGATTGCATATACAAAAGTAGTCAGCAACAAATCTCCGTGGCTGGCGGGTGCTACACTTGGTGAGACTTATTGTGCACCTGCTTCACATGGCGAGGGACGGTTTGTTGCCTCAGAAGATTGGATCAAAAAACTTTTTGAAAATGGTCAGGTGGCCACTCAGTACGTTGATATTGATGGCAATGCTTCAATGGATGAAGAATGGAATATCAATGGCAGTTACTGTGCTATTGAAGGCATTACAAGCCCTGATGGCAGAATATACGGTAAGATGTGTCATGCCGAGAGAAAAGGCAAAGGTGTGTCTATAAATATCTATGGCAATCAGGATATGAAATTATTCGAATCCGGCGTAGATTACTTCAGATAACAAAAAATCCAAGGTATTAGCTACCTTGGATTTTTGTAAAGCAACTATGACTTTTTGTGGTTAGCTTAAGGAAAAGATCCACAAGAAGTCATACATTATTGTGTATATATAAACCAAGCCGCACTGCATAACCCTGGTAAGCGCGAGGAGGGAGGTGCCATGCCGAGCTTAGGAGGTACCGCTTTAGCGGTAGGTTGCCTAAGCGAAAGTATGGAAGGTGCCCTCCGGGAGCATGGTGTACTTGGAAGAGCGGCTAGGATTATTATAAAAATCTATAGGTTTTTATATATCTATGAAATGTAAAAGGGTAGAAAAGAGGAAAGATGAAAGCATTTTTGATTTTGGAAGATGGTACAGTATTCGAAGGAGAGAGTATAGGCTCTACCAGAGAAGTCGTCAGCGAGATAGTATTTAATACTTCTATGACCGGTTATCTGGAAGTCCTTACTGACCCTTCTTATGCAGGTCAGGCGGTTTGCATGACTTATCCATTGATTGGCAATTACGGTATTACCGATGATATGGAAAGCTTTAGACCTTGGCCGGATGGATTTATCGTAAGGGAACTTAGCAGGATTCCTTCTAATTTCCGATGCAAAGGTACTATTCAGGATTTTCTGGTAAAACATGACATTCCGGGTATTGCAGGCATTGATACCAGGGCTCTCACAAAGATTTTGAGAGATAGGGGTACCATGAACGGAATGATCACTACAAACGAAAATTATAATTTCGAAGAAATCAAGCCAAAACTTAATGCTTACAGCACAGGTGATGTGGTATCCAAAGTGACATGCAAGGATAAAACCGTAATGGAGGGTAACGGGAAAAAAGTTGCACTTCTTGATTTTGGTGCAAAGCGCAACATTGCCAAGTCGTTGAATGACAGAGGGTGCGAAGTGACGATTTTTCCGGCTCATACACCTGCATCTGAAATATTATCCCAGGATTTCGACGGCATCATGCTGTCAAATGGACCGGGAGACCCTAAGGATTGCGGGACCATTATAGATGAGGTTAAAAAACTCTATGATAGTGAGGTCCCTATTTTTGCGATTTGTCTAGGTCATCAGCTTATGGCACTTGCAACAGGTGCAGATACTCACAAGCTTAAGTATGGCCATAGAGGAGGAAATCATCCTGTCAAAGACTTAGAGACAGGTAAGGTCTACATATCATCACAGAATCATGGTTATGTAGTAGATACAGATAATCTGGACCCTGCAATTGCCACACCGGCTTTTGTAAATGTTAATGATGGGACGAATGAGGGACTGAAATATACCGGTAAAAATATCTTTACTGTACAGTTTCATCCGGAAGCATGCCCGGGACCGCAGGATAGCGGATATTTATTTGACAGGTTTATCAAGATGATGGGAGGAGAGCAGTAATGCCAAAGAGAAGTGACATTAAAAAGGTAATGGTGATTGGCTCAGGTCCTATCGTTATCGGACAGGCTGCCGAATTTGACTATGCAGGTACCCAGGCGTGTCGTTCACTCAAGGAAGAAGGCATGGAGGTATGTCTGGTAAATTCTAATCCGGCCACCATCATGACTGATAAAGAAATAGCTGATGAGGTATATATAGAGCCTCTGACAGTGGAGGTTCTGAAGCAGATTATAAAAAAAGAAAAACCTGATAGTTTGCTTCCGACTCTTGGAGGTCAGGCAGGACTTAACCTGGGTATGGAGCTGGCAGAATCAGGATTTTTGGAGGAACAGGGCGTTAAGCTTATCGGTACTACCGCAGAAACTATTTTTAGAGCCGAAGACAGACAGGCTTTTAAAGATACAATGGAGAAATTGGGTGAGCCTGTGGCTGCTTCACTTGTAGTTAATACTGTCGAGGACGGTATCAAGTTTACCAATACAATCGGATATCCGGTAGTTCTTCGTCCTGCATATACTCTTGGTGGATCGGGCGGAGGTATTGCCCACAATCAGACAGAGTTGGTAGAGATATTGACAAATGGTCTTAGACTTTCACGTGTCCATGAAGTGCTTGTAGAGCGTTGTATAGCAGGTTGGAAAGAAATCGAATACGAGGTGATGCGTGATGCAGCAGGCAATTGTATCACTGTATGTAATATGGAAAATATTGACCCGGTAGGTGTGCATACCGGTGATTCTATTGTAGTAGCTCCTTCTCAGACATTAGGTGACAAGGAGTATCAGATGCTTCGTACCTCGGCCCTTCGCATCATAGACGAGCTTGGGATTACGGGAGGCTGTAATGTTCAATATGCTCTTCATCCGGAGAGTTTTGAATATTGTGTAATCGAGGTCAACCCAAGAGTGTCACGTTCTTCTGCACTTGCCTCTAAGGCCACAGGATATCCTATTGCAAAAGTGGCGGCAAAGATTGCTCTTGGCTATACACTTGATGAGATTCCAAATGCTATTACTAAAAAGACATTTGCCTCATTTGAGCCTATGCTTGATTATTGTGTAGTTAAGATACCAAGACTACCATTTGATAAATTTATCACGGCTCAAAGAAAACTTACCACTCAGATGAAAGCTACCGGTGAGGTAATGAGCATCTGCAATAATTTCGAAGGTGCTCTTATGAAGGCTATTCGTTCTTTGGAACAGCATGTGGATTCACTTATGAGCTATGATTTTTGTGATATGACAGATGCTGAATTGGATGAGGCTCTTACAGTTGTGGATGATAGAAGAATATACTGTATCGCAGAAGCACTTAGGAGAGGTGTCTCTTATGAAAAGATTCATGACATCACAAAGATCGATATTTGGTTTATTGATAAGATAAAGATTCTCGTTGAAATGGAGCAGAGGCTGCAAAACGAGGAGCTTTCGGTTTCTTTGCTAAAAGAGGCTAAGCGTATAGAGTTCCCGGATAATGTGATTGCTGAGTTAAATGGCAAGCTTACAGAGGAGCAAGTGCGTAAGATGCGCTATGACAATGGCATAGTGGCATCTTATAAGATGGTAGATACATGTGCAGCAGAATTTGATGCCATGACACCGTATTACTACAGTGTATATGGAAGTGAGAATGAAGCAGTACAGACTACAGGGCGCAAGAAAGTGCTTGTACTTGGTTCCGGTCCTATTCGTATTGGACAGGGAGTGGAGTTTGATTATTGTTCTGTTCATGCTACATGGGCATTTTCAAAAGAGGGCTGGGAGACTGTTATTGTAAACAACAATCCGGAGACAGTTTCTACCGATTTTGACATAGCGGATAAACTGTATTTTGAACCGCTTACTAATGAGGATGTGGAGTCAATTGTCAATTTAGAAAAGCCGGATGGAGCCATAGTACAGTTCGGTGGTCAGACTGCTATCAAGCTTACAGAACATCTTATGAAGATAGGAGTACCTATTCTTGGCACAAAAGCAGAGGATGTAGATGCTGCAGAGGATAGAGAACTGTTCGATAAGATACTAGAGCAGACGCAGATTCCACGTGCCGCTGGTGGTACGGTATTTACGGCTGAGGAAGCAAAAGAAGTGGCAGGCCGCCTAGGATATCCGGTGCTAGTACGTCCTTCTTATGTACTTGGTGGCCAGGGCATGCAGATAGCATTTAATGATGATGAGATAGAAAAATTTATGGATATCATCAACCAGATAGCACAGGACCACCCGATTCTTGTAGATAAGTACTTGCAGGGTAAGGAAATTGAAGTCGATGCCATCTGCGACGGGGAAAATATTCTTATTCCAGGTATCATGGAACATATTGAGCGTACCGGTATACATTCAGGCGATAGTATCTCAGTCTATCCAGCCCATACAATCAGTCAGGATATCAAGGATAAGATAGTGGAGTATACAAAGAGACTTGCAAAAGCATTACATGTTCTTGGTATGATTAATATTCAGTTTATTGCTATGGATGGGGAAGTGTACGTAATCGAGGTTAACCCACGAAGCTCACGTACAGTTCCATACATTAGTAAGGTTACAGGTATTCCAATTGTAGACCTTGCGGCTAAGGCAATCTTAGGACATAAGATAACAGATATGGGATATGAGCCTGGACTGCAGCCGGAAGCAGACTACATTGCAATTAAAATGCCTGTGTTCTCATTTGAAAAGCTTAGAGGGGCTGAGATAAGCCTTGGACCTGAGATGAAGTCTACAGGCGAATGCTTAGGTATAGCAAAGACTTTTGAGGAAGCATTGTACAAGGCATTTCTTGGAGCAGGTGTTATCCTTCCAAAACACAAGCAGATGATTATCACGGTAAAGGATGCAGACAAACCTGAGGCACTTGAGGTAGCAAAACGTTTTGAGAAACTGGGATATAAAATATATGCCACACGTTCTACAGCAAAATATCTGCAGGCAGGCGGTGTAGATGCCCGTCAGGTAAATAAGATTACCCAGGAGTCTCCAAATGTAATGGATTTGATATTAGGACACAAGATTGACCTTGTTATAGATACACCGACCCAGGGTCATGGAGATAAAACCAGAGATGGATTTTTGATTAGACGTAACGCTATAGAGACAGGTATTAACTGTATCACAGCGATGGATACTGCAGTGGCCCTTGTCACATCCCTTGAATCTGCAACTACGGAATATACACTTGTGGATGTAGCAAAGATTTAATTAATAATGGATTTAAAGCTATTTTGTATTTAGTAGATGCAGGATAGCTTTTTCACTTTATAGGAAAAAGCAAAACTCTTTCTTGTTTGTGGTAGCAGTAAGATATTGCTTTCCTTATTGATATTCTTTATGATTTACAATAAGGTAAGTTTTTTTTATGGAGGTAGAATATGGAAAAAGTAGTTCAGTTTTTAAAAGAAGTAGGAACATATTATTTAGCTACAGTTGACGGAGATCAGCCAAGAGTTAGACCATTTGGTACAGCCCATATATTTGAGGGAAAGCTATATATCCAGACAGGAAAGTCTAAGGATGTATCAAAGCAACTTCATGCCAATCCTAAGGCGGAGATTTGTGCATTCAAAGATGGGAAATGGCTCCGTGTGGCGGGAGAACTGATAGCGGATGACCGCAGGGAGGCAAAGCAGTCTATGCTTGATGATTATCCTTCATTACAGAAGATGTATTCTGCAGATGATGACAATACAGAGGTGTTGTATTTTAAGAATGCTACAGCTACATTCAGTTCATTTACAGATGCACCTGAGGTTATTAAGTTTTAATGGTTAGAAGTTATTTGGATTTTGAGGTATAAAATGAAAGCTCTGATAGCAATGAGTGGTGGAGTCGACAGTAGTGTGGCAGCCCTTATGATGAAAGAAAAAGGATATGAATGTGTGGGGTGTACAATGAAACTCTATGCCAATGAGGATCTTGGAGTATGTGCTACCAATACATGTTGCTCGTTGGATGATGTGGAAGATGCCAAATCAGTAGCCAGACGTTTAGGTATGCCTCACTATACCTTTAACTTTCAGGATAGATTCAAAGAAAAGGTAATAGATAAGTTTATAGACTGTTACGAAAATGCCATGACGCCTAATCCATGTATAGAGTGCAACAAACATATGAAGTTTGATGAGCTGTATCGGCGTGCTATGGAACTTGGCTGTGACAAGGTAGTTACAGGACATTATGCCAGAATAAGAAAATGTGGTGAGGAATATCAATTGCTTAAGGCTCTTGATTCCAACAAGGACCAATCCTATGTGTTGTATGCTATGACACAGGAGGAACTGGCCCATACGGATTTTCCATTGGGAGAACTTACAAAGGATGAGGTTAGAAAAATCGCCGAAGAGCATGATTTCATCAATGCAAACAAGCCGGATAGCCAGGATATTTGCTTTGTTCCGGATGGTGATTATGTTTCAGCCATAAAGAGGTTTTCCGGAAAGGAATATGCACCGGGAGATTTTGTGGATTCATCCGGAAAAGTTTTAGGCAGGCACAAGGGGATTGTCAGCTACACAATAGGTCAGAGAAAAGGTCTGGGTATATCTGCAGAATATCCCTTGTATGTGACAAAAATAGATACTGCTAATAATCAGGTTGTCCTTGGGAAAAATGAAGAACTGTTTTCTGTAGATGTGTACGTGGAAGATATTAATTGGATTAATAAAATAGACCTTCAGAAAGAATTCAGATGTAAGGCAAAGGTGAGATACCGTATGACTGAGCAACCCTGCAGGGTGGAGCCTATTGGAGATAATAGTGCCCATATAGTATTTGATGAACCACAGCGAGCTATTACACCGGGACAATCAGCTGTTTTTTATGATGGAGATATAGTTTTAGGCGGCGGAATTATTAATCATTAATTAGAGTTAGACATAACTAACCGATAGTAGTATAATGCATTCTTGTAGATAATTTTAGATTGTGACTAGCATTTTGCGAAAGGACTATATTATGGATACAAGAGTGATTATGGGAGTTCTGATTCCCTTTATAGGCACTACCGGGGGAGCTGCATGCGTGTTTTTTATGAAAGGTAAGATGCGTGACAGTGTACAGAGGGCTCTTACAGGTTTTGCCAGCGGAGTTATGGTAGCGGCATCCATATGGAGTTTGTTGATACCGGCTCTTGATCAGTCAGAAAAATTTGGTGCATTGTCATTTGTACCTGCTGTAGTAGGATTTTGGTTAGGAATACTTTTTCTATTATTACTTGATAGCGTTACACCACATTTACATATGTATGCCGCTCATGCCGAGGGCCCCAAAAGCAGATTAAAGAAAACTACCATGATGGTGTTGGCAGTTACCCTTCATAATATTCCGGAGGGAATGGCAGTAGGCGTGGTATATGCCGGATATTTATCAGGATACGATAAGATTACGATGGGAGGAGCCCTGGCATTGGCTCTTGGTATTGCTATACAAAATTTTCCTGAAGGAGCCATTATATCTATGCCACTTCACAGTGAGGGAGTTAGTCAAGGAAAATCATTTTTTTACGGGACACTTTCCGGTGCGGTCGAACCGTTAGGGGCCGTATTTACGATAATTGCTGCCAGATTTGTTGTACCATTGCTCCCTTATTTTCTTAGTTTTGCAGCAGGAGCTATGCTCTATGTGGTTGTGGAAGAATTGATTCCGGAGATGTCCTCCGGGGAACATTCCAATGTAGGCGTAGTGATGTTTGCATTGGGATTTTCGTTAATGATGGTTTTGGATGTGGCATTAGGGTGAAATATTGTGTACTATATATCCAAAATATTAATGGGAGATTAGGATGTTACGACAAGAATTTCGAGACCTTTTAGAAAGTAGAATAGTTTTTATAGATGGAGCCACCGGTACCGAGCTGCAAAAGCGAGGGATGCCGGCAGGAGTATGTCCTGAAAAATGGATACTTGACCATCCGGATGCCATCAGAGAAGTACAGAAAGCCTATTATGAGGCAGGTTCTGACATTGTGCTGGCACCTACATTTACTGCTACAAGAATCAAGCTTAAGGAATATGGGCTTGAAGATAATTTGGTGGAGATGAACAAAAGTCTGGTTAGGCTCACAAGGGAAGTGGCAGGCGAGCGGGGACTTGTTGCAGCGGATATCTCCATGACCGGTAAGCAGTTGTTCCCTCTAGGAGATTTACAATTCGAAGATTTGGTGGATTGCTATAAGGAGCAGGTGGCAGCGGTATTATCAGAAGGCGTGGACCTGTTTGTGGTGGAGACCATGATGAGCCTTCAGGAATGTCGTGCGGCTGTTTTAGCCATCAAAGAAAGCTGTGACTTGCCTATTATAGTTTCTCTTACTTTCAACCCTGATGGTAAGACACTCTATGGTACTTCGCCGGATACAGCCATGATTGTGCTGGAGTCCATGGGTGTGGATTGTGTAGGAATGAATTGCAGTACAGGACCTGAGGCTATGCTTGAACTTGTGGAGCAGATGGAGGCTGTGGCCAATATTCCTATCATGGTTAAGCCTAATGCCGGATTGCCGGAACTGGAGGATGGTAAGACTGTCTACAAAATGGGACCGGAAGCTTTTGCTGAAGCCTGCGAGAGACTGTATGATGCAGGTGCCTGCTTATTTGGAGGATGTTGTGGATCGACACCTGAGCATATAACGGCATTGGTGAATAGATTAAAAAATAAAAAACAGCATACAATATCTGAAAAACAACTTCGGGTGGTCACTTCCGAGCGTATGAATACATGGATTGACCCGGATGGACCTTTTATGGTCATAGGTGAGCGAATTAATCCTACGGGCAAAAAGAAATTTCAGGAAAGCCTTAAAGATGGCTCCCTTGCCATGGTAGTGGATTTTGCAAGGGCACAGGAGGAAAAAGGCGCTTCGATTCTTGATATCAACATGGGAATGAATGGCATCGATGAAAAGCAAATGATGTTGGATTCTATCTATGAGGTGACTTCTACTGTGGATTTGCCACTTTGCATCGATACCAGTCATGTGGATGTTATGGAGGCAGCACTACGTATCTATCCTGGAAGGGCGCTGATTAATTCTATCTCAGCTGAGCAGGAAAAAATGGAGCCTATGCTCCGCCTGGCTAAAAAATATGGAGCTATGTTTATCACGTTGCCATTGTCACAGGCAGGGCTGCCTAAGGATATGGAGGAGAAAAAGACCCATATTAATACAGTATTAGATGCTGCCCAAAGGATTGGACTGAAGAAAGAAGATGCAGTTGTAGATGTACTGGTGCAGACAGTGGGTGCTGATAATACTGCTGCACTGCAGTGTTTTGAGACAATAGATTATTGTAAAAATGTCTTGGGACTTCCTACGGTCTGCGGACTTTCCAATATATCTTTTGGTATGCCAAACAGACCTTTCGTAAATACCGCATATTTGACTATTGCATTGAGCAAGGGACTGACTATGGCTATCGCAAATCCTGATCAGGATATGCTTATGTACTGTGCGGCAGCTGCTGATACATTGATGAACAAAGCAGGAGCTATGGAAAAATATGCATCCTTACCTGTGTTATCATCACCCGTAAAAGGTGCTAATACATCAAATGCCTCGTCAAAAGATGAGGGTATCAAAGAGCAGTTAAGTCCTATAGCAGAGTGCGTTGTAAAAGGAAAAAAAGAGCAGATAACCATAGAAGTAAATAAGGCTCTGTCTGAAGGAATTGATCCTCAGATTATCATAGAAGAACATCTAATTAAGGGCATCAATGTAGTGGGTGATTTGTATGATAAAAAGAAATATTTTTTACCCCAGTTGATAGCAGGTGCTAATGCAATGGAAATCGGTATGAAACAGATAGAACCATTGTTAAAGACGGCTGAGGGAGATGCAAAAGCCACCGTAGTCATAGCAACTGTAGAAGGGGATATACATGATATAGGAAAAAACTTATGTGCGCTTATGTTGAAAAACTATGGCTTCAATGTGATAGATCTTGGAAAGGATATACCTGCGTCTACTATAGTGGATAAAGCTATAGAGGTGGGCGCCGAGATTATCGGATTGTCTGCCCTTATGACCACTACCATGATGAGAATGTCAGAAGTAGTAGAAGAAGCTAAGAAAAGGCACTGCAGATCAAAAATTATCATCGGTGGTGCGTGTATAACAGAGTCATTTAAAGAAGAGATTGGTGCTGATGGCTATTCAAAAGATGCAGCAGAGTGCGTTAGACTAGTACAAAGCCTTGTAGAATGAAAGTAAAATAGCTCCTAGCCTATCAGAGGACTGGGAGCTATTTATATTTTGCTATAAAATCAGATATAGGTATTGGGGCTGAAAAATACATTCCCTGGAGATAATCACAGCCAATTTGTGTCATTTCATCTGCCATGGCATTAGTTTCAATGCCTTCAGCAGTTACGCTGTAGCCGCCTTTTTTGAATGTCTCGACGGTCATAGGAAGTAGTGAGTCAGGTTTGGCACAATGATCCCACACAAGGGTCATATCTATTTTGACATTTGCAAAGGGTATATGTTTCAGGCGGCTTGCATTTGAAAAACCTGTTCCGTAATCATCCAATGAAAACATAAAACCATTCTTTTGCAATTCATTTATCTGGTTGCGCATTATCACTTCATCAATGAGTGCTGCCTCAGTTATCTCTAAGTGTATTTTCTTTGGATTGACATCATATTTTTTTACAATATCACTTAGCTTTTTTGCTAAATCAAGCTGCATGAATTGGATGGCAGACAGATTTACGTTTATCCATTCTATGCCTAAAGCATTCATATCATAGTCTCTTATAAACTGGCAAGTGTTTTCAAATACCTGCTCTCCAAGAGCACTGATACGACCATTACTTTCAGCCAAAGGTATAAACGTGCCTGGGGATATGATATTTCCACTTTCATCCCGTATTCTGCACAGACTCTCAGCACCAGCGAGCTTATGGGTTTTTGCGTTGACGATAGGTTGCAGAAAAATCTCTACAGAATGAGTCTCGATGGCATTTTCCAATGAACGCTTCACTGAAGTAATATATTGATATTCTTCAAACTTTTTATCATCAATTACTATTATATTGTCATCAGAAGATTTTCCGGCCGAATCCAAAGAGGTAAGCAAAGTGTTCATAATGACATCTGTATCGTATTTTGTATAATCACTATCAATTTTTACAAAGGCTGCATCCAAGAAAAGCTCTGTATTGTCGGCAGACCAGGGCAATTCAAATCTACTTGCGATATTATTTATCATTTCATCTATATCGCTTCCGGAGTGTGCCATGATAATGAAACGACCGGAGCGATGATAAAATAAAAGTTCATGAGGAAAAGTCTTTTTCAAGTAGGAACTTATCAGATTGATGCCGGCATCCATTTGGTTGTCGCTATATATTTCCCTGTTTTCCATATAGTGCCTGATAACAAAGCCAAAGATAGCAGAATGTTTTTGTTCATTTTTTTCCTCTAAAAGAATGCGTATACCTGTGCCGTTAAATAGCAAAGTGCGTTTATCTATGAAAAAATATGGATTCAGGAATAAATTGTTGATGGTTATGATAGCCATTATGCAGAATATATCCATCAATAGATATTTTGGCAATAGGACGCGCAGTATAAGACCAATCAGTAGAGTACTAAGGTAAAAAATTATACCTATGTATTCACGCAAACTTCTGAATATATGCTTTTGATAAATAACTAAAAATAGGCTGGCTAAAAGGTAAATAAAAAAGGTATCAGGGATTACATTATAGAAGGTTCCTCTATGGTACCCGGTTTCCTCTATAGAAAAAATTGCTTTGGTCCATGGAGATGTAAATAGAACAATTTCGCTGACAATAAGTGGCAGCCTGCTTAAAAATATAATTAGTGAATTATTTCCAGGAGATATATTTATCAGGTTGCAAGTGAATACAAAAAACAGATAGGCTCTTGTCAAAAAGAAAAAGAAAAAAAACATGTTTGCAAATATCACAAAAGATCTGGGCAGACTCTGATAGTTTTCACAGGCCCAAGTGGAGAATATATCTGCAGAAATAACGATTGTTTCGGTGGTGAGCAGCGCAATAAAATATCTGTTTAAGCGCAAAGGTAGCCTCTGAAGGAGAAAATAATTAATAAGAAGTATTGCTAATATTAAAATTCCGGGTATTGCGAAATTATAATTCCACATAGAGGTCCTTTCGCTTCTCCCTACTACATCTATTTTAATTGTATTTTATATTGACTCTTATTTCCAATGAAATAACTGTGTCTTGGGATTGAAAATATAATTTATAAGGATATTACAACCACTCTCCTAAGTATTCCGTGCTCACGGAGGGCACCTTCCATACTTTCGCTTAGGCAACCTACCGCTAAAGCGGTACCTCCTAAGCTCGGCATGGCGCCTCCCTCCTCGCGCTTGCCTAGACCATGTAGAGTGGTTTAGTTTATACCAGTAAAATAAGAAGTTATACGGTTAGGCAAATATCAGCAAATTTCACAGATTGCAAAAAGTATTGCGAAAATTAACAATTTGGTTGACAATGAAACTCTGTTTTGTTATCTTTATTAAGTCGCTTGAAGCGGTAAGGAGTGCATAAGCACATGGGATCTTAGCTCAGCTGGGAGAGCATCTGCCTTACAAGCAGAGGGTCACAGGTTCGAGCCCTGTAGGTCCCATTGTAGAACATTTAATAATTTAATTGGTCTACATCGTTTATAACTTGCTTCGCAAGTTATTGGACGCATCATTTTTGAAACATAGCTTCAAAAATAATAAGTGTTTGGCGAGATAGCTCAGTTGGCTAGAGCACACGGTTCATACCCGTGGTGTCGAGGGTTCGAATCCCCCTCTCGCTACTAAAAAAAGAGCAAGGACATACGTCCTTGCTCTTTTTTTTGCTTTATAGGAAATTACTTTGTAATTCCTATAAAGTAAAAAAACAAGCT
>FLNY01000760.1_pt1 | contig 27806 bp, 27 predicted proteins | sample 1140381 | NCBI WGS metagenome assembly FLNY01 (sample SAMEA3878172, study PRJEB12797) | bioreactor metagenome | biome: Moose rumen | place: Sweden | collected 2011-10
CGTCCCTTTCCGTGAAAGGGACGCTGGTGGAATCTCAGGGCAGCGGCCAGGCCGTCGAAATCCAGGCACGCGAAATAGAGGTACTCGGAGACTGCGATCCCATGCGCTTCCCCCTCCAGAAGAAAGACACCACACTGGAATACCTGAGGAGCGTGGCGCACATGCGCCCCAGGACAAATACTTTCGGCGCTGTTCTGCGCATCCGCAGCCAGATGGCATACGCCATCCATACTTTCTTCTACAATAAAGGTTTCGTATATCTTCACACCCCTCTCATCACGGAAAGCGATGCTGAAGGTGCCGGAGACATGTTCCAGGTAACAACACTGGACCTTAAGAGTGTTCCTCTGGACAAAAAAGGCAATGTGGATTTCTCCAAAGACTTTTTCGGAAAGAAAACCTCCCTTACCGTATCCGGCCAGCTTGAGGGTGAACTTGGAGCAACCGCAGTGGGAGAAATCTACACCTTCGGCCCCACGTTCCGTGCAGAAAATTCGAACACTCCCCGTCACCTTGCGGAGTTCTGGATGATAGAGCCGGAGATGGCATTCTACGATATCTACGACAACATGGAACTTGCCGAAGAATTCGTGAAATTCCTTGTAAAATGGGCGCTTGACCACTGCATGGAGGATCTCAGGTTCCTCAACGACAAGTACGACGATGGGCTCATAGAGCGCATGCAGGGCGTCATCGGCATTCCATTTCAAAGGGTTACGTACACGGAGGCCGTGGATATTCTGGAAAAAGCCGTCGCCGAAGGCGTCAAGTTCGAATATCCCGTCCACTGGGGCACAGACTTCCAGAGCGAGCACGAACGTTACCTCGTAGAGAAACACTTCTGCAAGCCTGTGATACTCATTGACTTCCCCAAAGACATCAAGGCTTTCTACATGAAGCAGAACGAGGACGGCCGCACCGTTCGCGGAATGGACATTCTGTTCCCCAAGATTGGAGAAATAATAGGCGGAAGCGAGCGCGAGGCTTCTCTTGAGAAACTTCAGGCACGCATAGACGAACTCGGCATGTCGCGCAAGAACCTTGAATGGTACATCGATACTCGCCGTTACGGCAGCGTACCCCACAGCGGCTTCGGCCTTGGATTTGAGCGCCTGCTCCTCTTCGTTACCGGAATGGCCAACATCCGTGACGTCATCCCCTTCCCCAGAACACCCAAAAACGCGGAATTTTAGAAAATGCTCGTAATCGGTATCGCCGGAGGATCCGGCTCAGGTAAGACCACAGTTGTCAAGGCTATCGTGAACCAGCTTCAGGGACGTGTGGTGGTCATCCCTCAGGATTCCTACTACAAAGACTCCAGCCATGTTCCTGTGGAGGAAAGGAAGAACATAAACTTTGACCACCCGGACGCCATTGACTGGAAACTCATGTGCCAGCAGATAAGGGAACTCAAGGGCGGCAGAACCATAGAGCAGCCAGTGTACTCCTACATCACCTGCACCCGTTCAACGACGGAAACAGTAACCGTAGAGCCCGCAGAGGTGATAATAGTGGAAGGCATCCTCATCTTCTCCTGCAAAGAACTCAGAGACCAGATGAACATCAAAATCTTCGTGGATGCCGACAGCGACGACCGCCTCATGAGAATCATCGTAAGAGACATGGAGGAGCGCGGCCGCACCATAGAAATGGCCATAGACCATTACTGCGACACCGTAAAGCCCATGCACCTCCAGTTCATAGAGCCTTCCAAACGCTATGCAGACATAATAGTCCCCGAAGGCGGCCACAACAAGGTAGCTATAGACATTATAACCAACACAGTGGAAAAAGCTCTCAAACAAAGGCGCAGGGCAAAGAAAAAATGAAACTCACTCCAGACCAGAAAGCAGGAATCTATATCACCGTAAGCATACACCTTGCGGTGATTGTCGTATTTCTGCTTTTTGGAATAGACAGCGAAATACAGAAGGAAAACAGCTTTGTACTGGACTTCACTCAGCAGGAAGAAATGGAGCGCAGGCAGGAGGAAGCGCAGCTTAAAGAGATTACCGCAGAGCAGATAGAGCGCCTCCTTGCAGCCGCAAATGCCAGTGTCCCCATACGGAATGTCGCGGTGGACAGGGCCTCCCTCAAGGATGACAAGGGCATAAATGCCGAAGAGCTGTACAAGGAGGCGGAGCGCCTGGCCCGCGATTTGAAGGAAGGGCAGCACAGGGCCGAAGAAGATCCGGACGCCTTTGCCGCAGCGCAGCCTCAGCAGCAAGACACGAAGAAGACCGAAGAAGCAAAAACGTACAGCGGTCCTTCGGTACTTTCATGGAGCCTTGACGGCAGGAAGGCCACGCATCTTCCCATTCCCGCATACCGCTGTTACGGCGCCGGGCAGGTGACGGTCATAATAGCCGTAAACAACCGTGGTGACGTGGTAAACGCAAAGATTGACGAGAATCTGTCGGCAAACGACGGCTGCCTAAGGACATTTGCGGTGAGGGCCGCCCGCCTTTCGAAATTCTCCATGTCCCAGGAGGCTCCGGCAAGGCAAATGGGCACAATAACTTACGAATTCATTGCGCAATGAACACTAAGAGAATATCGGCAATATTGATAGCGCTTGCAGCATCCTTCACCCTGTTTGCACAAGGGCGTGTGACAACGCGTAAATACCGCATAGCAGACTTCCAGGACAAGATGACAAAAGTTGTGCTGTCACAGGATGAAATGCTCGCCCAGGCCCTGCGCCAGGAAGTAATAAACAACTGGACATCAACCGTTTTTGAGTTTTGCTCACTGGAACAGTTCGAGTCGCTCAAAACCAACGACAACTATTATTTCCTCATCCCGCTGGAAAGCAAGTTCAAGGGAGAGGAGGAGCCCGGGATAGTATTCCTCACGCTCCTCAAAGGGGGCGCCGGGGCATCGGAAGGCATTTCAGAGATGTTTGAAGTGATTTCCCTTCCTCTTGCTCCGGCAGCCGGCGTCGGAGAACGCAATCTCCTTTACGTTGGCGCCATAGTGAAGGCCGTACAGGAATTCACCCTTGCAGCAATGGAATCGGAAAACGCTGCCTACAAGCGTGAAGCGTGGTTCGGCAGTTCCCTGGACAAATCCATAAAAAAGAAGGATTTTTATATTGCCGATGAAGACATCTCCGCCTCGGTGAGTGAGAAGGATCTGGAAAAATTCAAGGCTCGTCCCGGCTTTCACATAGTTTCCGCGGCCGATGCCGATGAAAAGTACATCTCGAGGGACCCTTCAGCCGCAGTAGGTTTTGTAGTGGCACCATTCATCCCTTCCGAGGGATCCTTCTCCTACAAGCTCATTCTTGACGCCGACAGCCAGCGCCTGTGCCACATCTCCAGGCATAAAATATCCGAAAAGAGCGCCGAAGGCTTCCTCTCATCAGACCTTAACCCCTTCGGCAACAGGAAATGACCACAGGAACTTCCCCCGAAGGAATACGCTATGCCGTTTGCGAAAGCGGCCGCAACGTGGCATATTGCGCCCTTACCATAGGCGCTGGCACGCGCTATGAAGGCTCATATCCTGCCGGCACAGCCCATTTTGTTGAGCACACGCTCTTCAGGGGGACGAGCCGGAGGAGTGCATCGGCCATCTCATCATATCTGGACCGGCTGGGAGGAGAGCTCAACGCATATACCACCAAGGAAGAAATAGTTTTGCATGCAACTGTCCTGAAAGAGGATTTGCGCAAGGCTGTGGGACTCCTCTTCGAACTTGCCACGCAGGCAACGTTCCCGGAGCGGGAGATTGAGACGGAAAGGGGCGTCGTCCTTGACGAGATCATCTCCTACAAGGACAATCCGCCTGAGGATGTCTATGACCGTTTTGAAAGCCTCCTCTTCGAAGGATCGGCCCTTCAGAGGCCCATTCTGGGCACGGCGGCGTCTGTGAAGAAGATATCGGCCCAAATGCTGAGAAACTACGTGAAGGAAAAGTTCATCCCGCAGAACATGGTGCTCACGATTGTTGCGCCACTTGGAGAAAAAATTCTTGAAAAACAAGCACTTAAATGGATTGCCGATGGCCTTCGACAAAATAATTGACAGACATAACCATGAGGTGAACGCCGTCATCGGCTGCAAGGCCCCGTCGCTTTATGAAGCTCCGGAGAGGTTTGCTACGGCCATGCTCGCCGGCATCCTTGGAGGTCCGGCAGCCAATTCACTTCTGAACGCCGAACTGCGCGAAAAACGCGGCTGGGTTTATGGCATAGAGTGCTCCTATACCCAATATGCCGATACGGGTATCCTTGCCATTTCTTTCGGCTGCGACAAGCCCAATCTCCAAAACTGCATTGATGCTATCAGAAAGATACTCCGGAAGCTGACGGAAACGCCACTGAGCGAGCGGCGCCTGAGCGCATACCGCAAACAGCTTCTTGGGCAACTGTCGATAGCTTCCGAGTCGGGCGAAGCGCAGTGTCTTTCCATGGGAAAGAGCATGCTCGCCTGGGGCAGCGTGATGACAGCCGGCGAAACAAGAGCCGCCATAGAGGCTGTTACGGCAGAACAATTGAGGCAAACAGCCTCACGACTGTTTGCCCCTGAAAAACTTTCTTCGCTAATCTATCTCTAGAACGGAAGATCCTCCTCCGATTCTGCAGGCATGTCATCCAGCGTGGGAGCCGGAGGGACGGGAGCCTGGGTTTCCTCTGCGGCAGCCGGAGCCGAAGTGCCCGCGGGAGCCACACGCCATATCTGGAGGTCATTGTACCACCTGCCGTTATACTCACGGCTTTTAAGATTAAAGGACACTTTTACGCGATCCCCAACCTGATATTTGGCAAGTTCCTGCACCTTGTCCTGCCCCCAGGCGGTAAAACAGGCCTGAGAGGTGAAATTGCCGTCCGGGAACTCCAGGATAAACTCCTGCTTTGCCCAGGCGCCGCGGGAGGACGTGCCTTGCTGAACCGCCATCTTTGTGCGGATGGTACCTTCCAGTTCCAGAGCCATAGCGTCCTTACTTCTTCTTGGCGGGTGCAGCTTCTACCTTCTCTACGTAAGGATGGACCTCAAGGAGATCTACGTCAAACAGAAGAGTGGCATTGGTGCCGATGGCCTGGGGACCACGCTCTCCGTATGCAAGGTTTGCAGGAATGACGAGGGTAATCTTGCCGCCTTCGCCAACGAGCTTCATGCCCTCGGTCCATCCGCGGATAACGCGGTTGAGCGGGAACTGGGCGCCTTCATTCTTGTCAAACTCGGTGCCGTCGATGAGGGTTCCGCGGTAGTTCACCTTAACGGTGTCACGGTCGCTGGTTGCGCGGACGTCGCTGCCGGAATCCTGGATGAGGTATACGATACCGGAAGCAGTGGAGTCTGCATTGTTCTTTGCATAGAAGTCCTTGCGGAAAGCATCACCCTTCTCAAGGTTGAGGGCGCCTTCATATGCGGTGCGCTTCTGGATGAAGCTGTTGATAATCATGTTCATCTGTGAAGGGTCAATCTTGAACTGCTTTACGAACACGGAGTCCATGGGCCTTCCTTCCTTGGCTTTGAGGGCATCATTCATACCTTTACGCACCTGAGCCATGTTGAGTTCACCGAAACCGTTCTGGGACAACACCAGACCGAAGTTAACACCCATGAGGTAGGAAGTGGTGTCTACTTCGCCCTTGGAGGGAAGAAGGGAACGCACCTGCTTTGAACCTTCCACCTGGGAATTGCCACATGCGAAAACTGCAATGGCTGCGGCCGTTACGGCCAGAATTTTTGTAAATTTCATGGTATTAAGTATTTAAATAATATTTAGTTCAATTTGAAGCCTTTTTCAAGCTTTAGGCTGCAAATGTACAAATTTTTCGTGACATATCATAATTATAAGAAATAGTTTGATTTTTAGGAATTATCTTCGTATATTGGGCTAGATAAAATATTGCGGATCTTGTCAGTGGCCCAAAGTTCCCTCATATTGAACGACAAGCTGAAGACCTTCTTCGGCTATGATGCCTTCAAGGGAGACCAGGAGGCAATCATACGTCATCTCATGGATGGCGGCAATGCCTTTGTACTAATGCCCACCGGCGGCGGCAAGTCCCTTTGCTACCAGCTCCCCGCCCTCCTTATGGAAGGCACTGCAATCGTCATCTCCCCGCTCATCGCCCTCATGAAGAATCAGGTGGACGTAATCCGCGGTTTTGAGGCGTCGGAGGGGGGAATCGCCCACTTCCTCAATTCTTCCCTGAGCCGCATACAGGTGGCCGAGGTGCAGGAAGATCTTCGGCGCGGTGTCACGAAGCTCCTCTACGTTGCTCCGGAATCGCTCACCAAGGAAGATAATATCGCGCTTCTTCGGGACGTGAAAATCTCCTTCTACGCCGTTGACGAAGCCCACTGCATCTCCGAATGGGGGCACGACTTCCGTCCGGAATACAGGAAGATACGCTCCATCATAGAGGAGATACAGCCCGCACCGGTAATAGCTCTTACTGCAACGGCAACGCCAAAGGTCCAGAGCGACATCCTCAAAAACCTGCGCATTCAGGACGCAAAGGTATTCAAATCCTCCTTCAACAGGCCCAACCTGTATTACGAAGTGCGTGACAAGATTGAACCGGAAAAGGACATAATCCGCTTCCTGCGGCAGAATCCCGGAAAATCCGGCATCATATACTGCCTCAGCCGCAAGAAAGTGGAGGAAATAGCCCAGATGCTCACCATCAACGGCATTGAGGCTCTCCCATACCATGCCGGGCTTGACGCAAAGACAAGGGCCGAAAACCAGGACAAGTTCCTCATGGAAGAGGTAAAGGTTATCGTTGCCACAATTGCCTTCGGCATGGGAATAGACAAACCGGACGTGCGTTTTGTAATTCACTACGACATTCCCAAGAGCATAGAGGGGTATTATCAGGAAACCGGCCGCGCGGGACGTGACGGGCGCGAGGGCCAGTGCATCACGTATTACAGCTACAAGGACATCAAGAAACTGGAGAAGTTCATGCAGGGGAAGCCGGTGTCGGAGCAGGAGATTGGCCGCCAGCTCCTGAGCGAGACCGTGGCCTATGCCGAATCCAACCAGTGCAGAAGGAGAATACTCCTCGGCTATTTCGGAGAGGAATTTACTCAGGAAAACTGCGGCGCCTGTGACAACTGTCTCCATCCCAAGGAACAGTTTGACGGAAGAAAGGAAATGTGCCTGGTCATAGAGCTCATAGAATCTCTCCCGGAACATTTCAAGATGGAGCATCTTGCATGTATTCTCTCCGGCACGGAAAGCGCAATTATAAAATCCTACAAACACGACGAGCTCCCCCTGTTCGGCGCCGGGAAAGACCATGACGCACGTTTCTGGGGCACCGTGGTGCGCCAGGGAATACTCAATCACTTCCTGGAGAAAAACATCGAAAATTACGGCCTCATCTCGGTCACAGGCAGCGGACGCGAATTCTACGCACATCCCCGCGAGATAATGCTGGTAAAGGACAGGGTATTCTCTGAAGGTGTAGATGACGACGATGAAGACGTTATGGGCGGCGCTGGCGGAGGAGGAGGAGACCAGATGCTCCTCGCGATGCTCAAGGACCTGAGGAGGGATGAGGCCCGCAGGCGTCACCTCCAGCCATGGATACTGTTTTCGGACCCGGCCCTGGAAGACATGAGCATCGTGTATCCCCTCACGCTCAAGGAGCTGCAGGAAAAATGCCAGGGTGTTGGCGAAGGCAAGGCCATCAAGTTCGGCCAGCCTTTCGTAGACCTCATTGCCAAATACGTAGAGGAGAATGAGATAGAGCGTCCGGACGACTTTGTAGTGAAATCCGTCGCCCCCCGCTCCGGGACCAAGGTTGCCATCATCCAGGCTATCGACCGCCATCTGGACCTTGAAGACATCGCCGCAACCCACGACATGAACATGGATGCCCTTCTCACGGAAATTGAGGGCATAGTTGCCACCGGCACAAGGATAAACCTCAACTACTACATTCAGGAAAACCTTGACCAGGACGTAGTGGATGAAATCTTTGACTGGTTCAAGGGCGAAGCATCTTCAGATTCCCTACAGGATGCCCTCGACGCCCTCCGGGACGATTACGAAGACATCGAAATACGTCTCGTAAGAATCAAATTCCTCTGCGAAATTGCAAACTGATACTATTTCTTCGTATCTTTGCAGGTTATGACTAACGACTTTATGAACAACAGATGGATAAGGCTCGTCAAGGACGTGGTCTTCGTGCTCCTCGGCCTTTGGATTATGGCAAGGACAAGGTTCTTCTTCGCCCTTCTTGGCGCCGCAACTGCCATTTGGTATGGCCGTGATGCCTGGCTGCAGGCCAAGGCTCTCTGGCAGGAAAAGACCTACAGGCCGCAGAAAGAAGTAAAAAAAACAGCCGATAACGGGAAAATCTCCCTTTCACCGGACGCCAAGGAAGTGGATTTCGAAAAGGAATAACGCATGATTCCTAGGGAAACCGTAGATCTTATCCTTAGCACCGCCCGCATAGAAGAGGTGGTGGGAGACTACGTTACCCTCAAAAGACAGGGCGGAAGCCTTTGGGCCTGCTGTCCCTTCCACAACGAAAAAACCCCTTCCTTCCACGTTGTCCCCTCCCGCGGCATATACAAATGCTTCGGCTGCGGCAAGTCGGGTACGGCCGTGGGCTTCCTCATGGAGTACGAAAAGATGACGTACACCGAGGCCCTCCGCCACCTTGCAAAGAAGTACAACATAGAGGTCAAGGAAAAGGAGGAATCGGCCGAGGAGATTGCCGCGCGCCAGAAAAGCGAGAGCCTCATGGCGGCAACGGACTTCGCCTTCAATTTCTACAAGAAACAGATAAGCGAGCCGGAGGGCAAGGCCATAGGCTACAGGTACTTCCGCGACAGGGGGCTCCTGCCGGAAACGATAGAGAAATACGGCCTCGGCTGGGCGCCGAAGGATAAATCGGCCTTTACTCTTGCGGCAAAGGAAGCCGGATACAAGGACGAATACCTCCTTGAGACAGGCCTTTGCAGCGAGTGGGAAGACGGTTCAATCCACGACCGCTTCTACGAAAGGGTTATGTTCCCCATCCACTCCGTGAGCGGGCGTGTAATCGCCTTTGGCGGGCGTACGCTCCTGAAGGAAAAGAGCGACAAAATCGCAAAGTATGTAAACTCCAAGGAGAGTGAGATTTACGTCAAGTCGCGCTCCCTCTACGGCATCTGGTTCGCAAAGAACGAGATATCCCGGCAGGACCGCTGCTACCTCATGGAAGGATACCTTGACGTGCTGTCAATGCACCAGAGCGGAATCCTTAACTGCGTGGCATCCAGCGGCACTTCCCTCACGGAGGAGCAGATTCGCATCATCAAGCGTTTCACGGAAAACGTCACCATAATGTATGACGGCGATTCGGCAGGACTTCACGCCGCTGTGAGGGCCATCGGCATGATACTGAAGGAAGGAATGAATCCGCGCGTGGTGTTCCTCCCCGACGGCGACGACCCGGATTCCTTCTCGCAGAAGCATACGCTTGGGGAAATACGCGATTTCATCGCAAAGAATGAAAAGGACGGCATTGCCTTCAAGACAGACCTTCTCCTCGGCGAGGCCGGAGACGACCCGCTCAAAAAGGCCAACCTCATAAACGAGATTGCAGACACCGTGGCCGACATCCCTGACGCCATCAAGCGCCAGGTGTACATTGACACCGTAGCCCGCCGCTTTGAGATTGAGGCCGATATCATCCAGGACCGGGTACGGAAAACACGGGAAAAGATTGAACGTGAAAACAGGAAGCCTGCATTCAGCAGGGCCGATACAAGGATTGCAGAGGGAGACAGCCTTCCCTCCGCAATTAATAGGGCCGACGCTACGGGAAAGCTGTCTCCTTCTGCATCATCCGAGGAGCGCATTCTGGAACCGTCGGAGAAGGAGCTGCTGAGCTTTGTGCTGCGCTACGGGCGCACTCCGCTGCAGTTTGAGGTCGATTCCGAGTTCTACAACCCGGAAGGGGCGCAGACGGTGGCCGATTTCATAGACGCAGCACTCGCGGGCGATGACGTCCGCTTTGCCGTTCCGGCATATGAGGCAACGTACGAGGCATACTTCGGCCTTTATGACAGCGGGATGGAGCAGGAAGCCATTGTTCTTGCGCTTCTTAACGGGGAAGACCGTACTGTTGCCGATGTCGCAGCGCGCCTGTCGTCGGAAAAATACGAACTTACGGTGCACAATTTCACCGATGCGCTCACAACTACGGACTCATGGCTTGCCACTTATGTTCCGCGCGCAATCCTCGTGTATCACGACAAGCGCATATCTGCCCGGCAGGCCGGCCTGAGGCGGAGGATGGCGCAGGCAAGCCCGGAGGAAGTGATTGACATGATGAACCAGCTCAAGGAGCTCAACGAGATAAAAAAGACACTTAACAGAAGACTTGGAAGACTGAAAAGATGAGTTATAAACGCACACTGGTGACCTGCGCGCTGCCATACGCCAACGGTCCCATTCACATCGGCCACCTTGCCGGAGCATACATTCCCGGAGACATTTACGTGAGATACTTAAGAATGCGGGGAGAGGACGTAGTGTTCATCTGCGGAAGCGACGAGCACGGCGTGCCCATAACCATAAAGGCAAAGGCCGAAGGGGTTAGCCCGCAGGACGTTGTGGACCGCTACCACAAAGTGATGAAAGACGCATTCGCGGGCCTTGGAATCAACTTCGACATATATTCGCGTACATCGTCAGAGGTGCACGCGAAGAACGCATCGGAATTCTTCCGCAAGCTCTACGACCAGAACGACTTCGTGACGAAGGAGAGCGAGCAGCTCTATGACGAGGAGGCCGGAATGTTCCTTACAGACCGCCTCATCGAGGGAACCTGCCCCCACTGCGGCAACCCGGGAGCCTACGGAGACCAGTGCGAGAAGTGCGGCCGTACGCTCTCTCCCGAAGAGCTTCTGGATCCCCGCTCCAAACTCAGCGGCTCCAAGCCCGTAAAGAAGAAAACGAAGCACTGGTACCTTCCTCTTGACAAGTACGAGCCCTGGCTGCGTGAGTGGATCCTGGAGCAGCATAAGGAATGGAAGACCAACGTTTACGGCCAGTGCAAGAGCTGGCTGGACGGCGGCCTGCAGCCCCGTGCCGTAACACGCGACCTGGACTGGGGCGTGCCCGTCCCGGTAGAGGGTGCCGAGGGCAAGGTGCTCTACGTGTGGTTCGATGCCCCCATCGGCTATATTTCCAACACCAAGGAACTTCTGCCCGAAAGCTGGGAGAAATGGTGGAAAGACCCGGAGACCAGGCTGGTGCATTTCATCGGCAAGGACAATATCGTCTTCCACTGCATCGTATTCCCTTCGATGTTAAAAGCTTACGGAGACTATATCCTGCCGGACAACGTGCCCTCCAACGAATTCCTCAACCTTGAGGGCGACAAGCTCTCCACGTCAAAGGGATGGGCTGTTTGGGTGAACGAGTATGAGAACGATTTCCCCGGAGAGGAAGACGTGCTGCGTTACTGCCTCACTGCAAATGCGCCCGAAACCAAGGACAACGACTTCACATGGAAGGACTTCCAGGGCCGCAATAACAGCGAGCTGGTGGCCATTTTCGGCAATTTTGTGAACAGGGCGGTTGTGCTCACGCACAAGTACTTCGGGGGCAAGGTCCCGGCCAATTTGAAGCCGCTTCCCATTGACAGCGAGACGCTTGAATCCGTTAAGCCCTGCCGCGTGGCGCTTGAGAAGTATATAGAGACCTACCACTTCCGCGAGGCACTCAAGGAAGCGATGAACATTGCCCGCATAGGCAACAAGTACATTTCCGACATGGAGCCCTGGAAGGTCGCGAAGGAAGACATGGACCGCACAGCCTCCATCCTTTACACCTGCCTTCAGATTTGTGCCGATCTCGCCATTGCCTTCGAGCCATTTACCCCCTTCAGTGCGGAGAAACTGCGTGACATCCTACGTGTGGGCATCAATGCCGGTTTCGACCATCGCGCCGGCGAGGGCACTCCCACTGTCAACTTTTTCCGTCCCGGTGAGGGCAAAGCCCTTCATACCCGCCCCTGTCATTCTGAGCGAAGCGAAGAATCTTCCCTTGTGCTGTCATGGGACATGCTGGGGAAGGCCGAACTCCTTCCCGCAGGGCACGAGCTTGGAGAAGCGGTGCTTCTGTTCCGAAAGATCGAGGACAGCGAGGTGCAGGCACAGCTTGACAAACTGGAAGCCATAAAGAAGGCGCGCGAAGAGGCGGCGGCAGCGGCAAAGGTTGAACCCCAGAAGCCTCAGGTAACATTTGAGCAGTTCGAGGCAATGGATATCCGTACCGCAACGGTGCTTGCCGCAGAGCGTGTCCCCAAGACCGATAAACTCCTCAAACTCACCATAGATACGGGTATTGACGAGAGGACTATCGTTTCCGGCATCGCCCAGTACTACAGCCCCGAAGACATGGTGGGCAAGCAGATTTGCATCCTTGCAAACCTTGCCCCGCGCACGATACGCGGCATAGAGTCAAAGGGGATGATCCTCATGGCAAAGCAGGGAGACGGAAAGATGCGTTTTGTAACTCCACAGGAAATTGTAACTAACGGCGCACAAATAGGTTAAGCTATGGAAGAAGAAATCAAAAAAGCCTCCGAAGACGGAGGGCTTCACTTCCTGGACGGCATGAACCAGGACCAGATACGTCACGACATGATGGAAAACGGCAAGAAGGAATGCGCTCTGCGCTCCTTCTTCCGGAAACTGTTCAAACGGCCTTAATCCATTTTATCCCATCGTCGCGCCTCCACCAGGTGAGCTGGCGTTTGGCGTAGTGACGGGTATTGGCCTGAATGAGCCTTACGGTGGTGTCAAGGTCATATTTCCCGTCAAAGTATTCGAACATCTCCTTGTACCCCACAGTCTGGAGTGCAGGGAGATTTCTGTATGGCAGCATTCTTCTCGCTTCTTCCTCCAGACCACGCCCGATCATTTTCTCCACGCGGGTGTTTATGCGTTCATAAAGTTCTTCCCGGGGCCTTTCAAGGCCGATTTTAACTATCTCGAAGTCCCTCTCCTTGAAACGCCGCGTCTTGTATGACGAGAAAGGTTTGCCGGTATACATGCTCACTTCAAGAGCACGGATAACGCGCTGGGGGTTTGAAAGGTCTATCTCTTCGTACGATACCGGATCCAATTCCTTAAGCTGGTCGGCCAAAACCTCCACTCCCTCATCCCTTGCACATTCCATAAGGTGCTCCCTAAGTTGGAGCGGCACTTCCGGGAAGTCGTCCAGACCGTAGCAGAACGCGTCTATGTAAAGCATCGAACCGCCGCACATGACAAGCGTTTCGTGACCCTTTGCAAACAACTGATTAACAAGATTGAGCGCCTCGGCTTCATAAATGCCGGCGGTGTAGCCACGCGTTATAGGGACGCTGCGGATGAAATAGTGCTTCACGGCGCTGAGCTCCCTCCTTGAAGGGACTGCGGTGCCTATCCTGAGCTCTTTGTATATTTGGCGGGAATCACATGAGATGACGGGCGAACCCACTTCCAGGGCGCGGCCGATGGCATAGGACGTTTTCCCAACGGCCGTAGGGCCAAGTATTATCTCAATGCGGCGGGGCATGTGCTACTCACCGTCTTCATCGAAGATTTCCTTGCCGTCTTCGTCATCGTCCTCTTCATCCTCTTCATCATCTTCGTCGTCAAAGTCCTCGTCATCGTCGTCAAAGTCATCTTCCTCCCCGGGAAGGTGACGCTGCCTCTCCGGAAGGTCTTCGAAAGCAACATATCCATTCTCGAACTCAATGGGGTTGGGACCTTTCGATTCCTGAAGCACAACGGCCCCTACGGGCATTTTTGCCCCCTCTATCTCACCTTCGACGGTTATTATGACGCTCTTTTTGTTTGTGACGTCATAGAAATAGACGAAATGGTCTGTTTCCTCCTTTATGGCGTCTTCCAGGGAGATTCTGTCAACGGTGCCGCTGCCAAGATCGAAGAGACCATAGCGGGCCACCACACCGTCCGTGAGGTCTTCTGCCTTGAACATTATGAGCTGGTCCTGAGGGAACTCAAGATCTGACCTTATCTGCTTGTGAATGGCGTAAAGCGTGGTTTCGCCGTTCACGTGATATACTCTGAAAAATCCTTTAATACCCTTGAGGGTAACTCTAATCTGAAATACCATAGTTCAAAGATACTGCTTTTTTCCATATCCGTTGCAAATTATCTTTAAAAAAGCTATCTTCGCTTGCCATGGAAAGGGAAGATGCATACAGGAGCATAGCTGCGCCGGCCGAAGGTCTATTCAAGGACAACGGGTCCCGCTTTATTGCGCTGGCATACCCTGTGGAGAGTGAGGATGAGGTTAAGAGCATCGTTGCCGGCCTCCGCAAGGAATATCATGACGCACGCCATCACTGCTATGCATACCGCATAGGCCTTAAGGGAGACGTTTGGAGGGCGAATGACGACGGAGAGCCTTCCGGAAGTGCCGGAAGGCCCATTATCGGCCAGATTGATTCCCTCGGCCTAAGTGACATTCTCATTGTCGTGGTGCGCTACTTCGGCGGCATAAAGCTTGGCATTCCGGGGCTTATAAGAGCCTATAAAACTTCTGCGGCCGATGCCCTTGCAAATGCCACAATAGTGGAAAAGATTGCCTCAAAGAGATATAGGCTCGAATTCGATTACCTTTCCATGAACGCAATAATGAAGGTACTCAAGGAGATGAACCTTCCGCAAGAGGGGCAAGACTTCGGGGAGCGCTGTTCCCTCGAAACGCGTGTACGGCTCACCGAAGTTGAAGATTTTCTGGAAAAACTTCAAAATATTGTCAAGTTGATAGAATTATAGCTATATTTATACAAAAATATTAACCAACATAATCATGTCCAAAAAAGTTCATGTTTTCAATGCAGGCCCCTGCCTTCTTCCGCAGGTTGCCATAGACAATGCCATAGCCGCTCTCAAGGATTTCTCCGGCACAGGCGTTTCGGTTCTCTCCATTTCCCACCGCACCAAGGAATGGGATGCGGTGATGGATGAATGCCGTGCCCTGTGGAAAGAGCTCCTGCACATTCCCGACACCCATGAGGTAGTGTTCCTTGGCGGCGGCGCTTCCCTCCAGTTCCTATATGTGGCAATGAACTACCTTGAGAAGAAGGCAGCATACCTCGACACGGGCGTATGGGCCCACAAGGCTCTCGTTGAGGCACAGGGAATTGGCGAGGCCTATGCAATCGCCTGTTCAAAAGACAAGAACTATACTTATATTCCGAAGGGATTCGAGGTTCCGGCAGATTTGGACTACCTCCATATCACCACCAACAACACAATCTACGGCACGGAGATTCATGAAGACATGGACGTTCCCTGCCCCCTCATTGCAGACATGTCGTCAGACATAATGTCCCGCCCCGTGGACGTATCCAAGTATGACCTCATCTACGGCGGTGCGCAGAAGAACGTGGGCCCCGCAGGCGTCATCTTCGCAATCATAAAGAAGGATTCCCTGGGCCGCGTAACCCGCCACATCCCCACCATGCTTGATTACCGCACCCATATTGACAAACTCTCAATGTTCAACACTCCCCCCGTGTTCAACATCTTCGTGATGAACGAAACCCTCAAGTGGATTAAGTCCATGGGCGGAGTGGAAGCCATTGAGAAGATCAACCGCAAGAAGGCCGGTCTCCTTTACGGCGAAATTGACCGCAACAGCATGTTTGTGGGCACCGCAGTCAAGGAAGACCGCTCGCTCATGAATGTGTGCTTCGTGATGGCTCCCGGCAAGGAAGCCCTCCAGGACGAGTTCATGGCCTTCGCAAAGGAGGCCGGGATGGTGGGCATCAAGGGTCACCGCTCCGTGGGCGGCTTCCGCGCATCACTTTACAATGCATGCACCGTGGAAGACGTCCAGGCACTTGTAGGCTGCATGCAGGAATTTGAAAAATTGCACAAGTAATGAAAGTACTCCTCGCAACCCAGAAACCCTTCGCTGCAGCCGCAGTGAAAGGCATCACAGATATCCTCTGCGCCGCCGGCCATGAGGTCGTGAAACTTGAAAAATACGAAGCTCAGGCAGACCTCGTTGCCGCCGTGGCCGATGTGGAGGCCATGATTATCCGTTCAGACAAAGTGACGGAGGAAGTCATTGCCGCAGCGCCGAAGCTCAAGATTGTCGTGCGCGCAGGCGCGGGCTTCGACAATGTGGACCTTGCGGCCGCATCGGCCCGCGGAATTGTCGTGATGAACACCCCCGGCCAGAACTCCAACGCCGTTGCAGAGCTCGCTCTCGGCATGATGATTTACATGGCACGCACGCAGTTCACCCCCGCAACGGGTTCTGAACTCTCCGGCAAGCGCCTGGGCGTGCAGGCCTACGGCAACGTGGGGCGCCTCGTGGGGCAGAAGGCAAAGGCCCTCGGCATGGAAATATCGGCCCTGGATCCCTTCCTTTCGGACGAACAGATTGTTGCCGGAGGCGCCGCTCCCGTCCATTCCGTGGAGGAACTTTATTCCAATGCCGATTACGTCTCAATCCATATCCCGGCACTGCCTTCAACCATCAAGTCCATAGGCTATGAGCTCATCACAAGGATGCCCAAGGGCGGCACGCTCGTAAACACGGCCCGCAAGGAAGTAATTGACGAAGAGGGACTTCTGAAGGCTCTGGAAGAACGCACAGACCTTAAATACGTTACAGACGTGATGCCGGACAATTACGCTCTCCTTCAGGAAAAGTTCGGCCCGCGCGTATTTGCAACGCCAAAGAAAATGGGCGCTCAGACAGCCGAAGCGAACATTAACGCCGGTCTTGCCGCCGCCCGTCAGATTGCAGACTATTTTGCAACGGGAAACACCCGTTTCCAGGTAAACAAGTAGAGTCATGGTAAGAGTAAAACCCTTTGCGGCCATACGTCCGCCCAAGAATCTTGTTACGGAGGTTGCGGCCCCGCCGTACGATGTCCTCAACTCGGAGGAAGCGCGTGCAATGGCCGGCGAAAAGAGCCTCCTGCACATCACGAAGCCGGAAATTGACTTCACGCCCATTGCCGGGGAGCACGAGCAGCGCACCTACGACAAGGCCGTGGAGAACTTCAAACTCTGGAAACAGCGTGGCTGGCTTGTGAGGGAAGACAAAGAGAAATACTATGTCTATGCCCAGACCATGGGCTCCCGCACCCAGCACGGAATTGTGCTTTGCGCACATACGGACGATTATGCAAACGGCATAATAAAGAAGCACGAACTCACCCGCAAGGACAAGGAGGACGACCGCATGGTGCACGTGCGCATCCAAAACGCCAACATAGAGCCCGTTTTCTTCGCTTTCAAGGACAACGCGGAACTCAATGAAATTGTAGCGTCCGTTGCCGCAGAAGAACCGGACTATAAGTTCGTGGATGAGAACAACTTCACCCACACTTTCTGGCCCATAAACGACGACGCGGTGAATGAGCGCATCACGGAAATCTTCACAAAGGAGATTGACGCCTTCTATGTTGCCGACGGCCATCACCGCACTGCCGCAGCCGCCCGGGTGGGCGCAGAGAAAAAGGCCCAAAATCCTCATCACACCGGAGCGGAGGAGTACAACTTCTTCATGGCCGTGTGCTTCCCGCAGAGCGAGCTTGCAATCATAGACTACAACCGCGTTGTGAAAGACCTTAACGGTCTCACCGAAGAAGGCCTCCTGAAGGCTCTGGAAGCCGATTTTGAAGTGTCTGTCATTGAGGGGTCTCCCGCTCCCGCAGGTCTTCACAACTTCTCGATGTACCTTGGCGGCAAGTGGTATAGCCTCACCGCAAAGGCCGGCCGGTATGATGACAGCGACCCCATCGGCGTACTGGACGTTACCATCCTTTCCAGTCTGGTTCTGGACAAGATACTTGGCATCAAGGATCTTCGTACAGACAAGAGAATAGATTTCGTGGGCGGCATCCGCGGCCTTGGCGAACTGTCCCGCCGCGTAGATTCCGGAGAGATGAAAGTGGCCTTCGCCCTCTATCCCGTCTCAATGGACCAGCTCATGAACATTGCCGATACCGGTAACATCATGCCTCCCAAGACAACCTGGTTCGAGCCCAAGCTCCGCAGCGGCCTCGCCATTCACTCGTTGGATTAGGCCAGCCCGGCCGCCCCAGCTCACCTGCAGGCCCAGAGCACGACACCCACACTCACTGACACGTTCAGTGAGTGTTTTGTTCCCTGCTGGGGGATTTCGAGGGCGAAGTCACACTCATCAACCACGGCCTGCTGCACGCCGTCCACTTCGTTGCCGAATACAAGTGCGTACCGTGCACCCGGAGTGCGATGGAACGTGTCCAGTTTTACGGAATCGACGGTCTGCTCAACCGCAACCACGGTATAGCCATCGGCCCTGAGGCGGCGAACGAGGCCCACCACATCTTCAACATGTTCCGAGGGCAAGACTTCCTCTGCGCCGAGGGCGACTTTGTGAAGCTCCGGAGACGGAGGAACCGGCGTTATGCCGCCAAGGAACACCTTGTCAACGCCAAAGGCATCGGCCGTGCGGAAAGCGCTGCCGGTATTGTGGGCGCTGCGTACGTTGTCCAGCACAACCACAATACCGCTTTTGGGCCGCCTTGTACGGTATTCTTCGGCCGATATGCGGCCAAGTTCAATATTGAGAAGTTTCCTTGGAGCCATGGCGCAAAGGTAGCTTTTTTTTCATTATCTTTGCAAGACTAATAACCGCTTATATGAAAAACGATCTCCAGATCTTCGAACTCATCAAAAAAGAACATGAAAGGCAGTCGTCGGGGCTTGAACTCATAGCTTCCGAGAATTATGTTTCAAACCAGGTGCTGGAAGCCATGGGCTCCGTGTGCACGAACAAGTATGCGGAAGGATACCCCGGCAAACGTTACTACGGCGGTTGCGTGGTTGTAGACCAGATTGAGCAGATTGCTATAGACAGGCTCTGCGCCCTCTTTGACGCGGAATATGCCAACGTTCAGCCGCACTCCGGCGCACAGGCAAACATGGCGGTGACCATGGCGGTTCTCAAGCCCGGAGATACATTCATGGGGCTGGACCTCTCCATGGGCGGCCACCTTACGCACGGCTCTCCCGTGAATGCCAGCGGCATCCTGTATCACCCCGTTGCTTACGGCCTCGATCCGGAAACCGGCCTTGTGGATTACGATGATATGGAACGGAAGGCGCTTGAGTGCAAGCCAAAGCTTATTATCGGCGGGGCATCGGCCTATTCCCGCGAATGGGACTATGAGAGAATGAGGGCAATTGCAGACAAAGTGGGTGCACTCCTGTGGATTGACATGGCACACACGGCAGGTCTCATTGCGGCAGGTCTTCTCAAGAATCCGGTTAAATATGCCCACATAGTCACCTCCACCACCCACAAGACACTCCGCGGTCCCCGTGGCGGTGTCATCCTCATGGGCAAGGACTTCGACAATCCATGGGGCCTCACCACGCCAAAGGGAGAAATCAAGAAGATGAGCGCCATCCTCAATTCCAGCGTATTCCCCGGCGTTCAGGGCGGTCCGCTGGAGCACGTGATTGCAGCAAAGGCCGTAGCGTTCTTCGAGGCCGCGCAACCGGAGTACGTGGAGTATCAGAAGCAGGTTATCAAGAACGCCGCCACCATGGCAGCCGCTTTTGCCGACAAAGGTTACAAGATCATCTCCGGAGGTACGGACAACCACCTCATGCTCATAGACTTAAGAACAAAGTTCCCGGATCTTAACGGCCGCGTGGCAGAAAAGGAACTGGGACGGGCCGATATCACCGTGAACAAGAACATGGTTCCGTTCGACTCCCGCAGCGCGTTTGCAACCAGCGGCCTTCGTGTGGGCACTCCGGCAATCACCTCCCGCGGCTTCGAGGAAAAGGAAATGGTGTTCATAGTTGAACTCATTGACACCGTACTTACATCGGCCAATGCCCACTTTGCGGCGCTCACGGCAAAGGAGCCCACACCGGAACAGCTTGGGGAACTTGACGCCCACAAGGCAGTTGTGGAAGAAGTGGCCCGCAAAGTCCACATGATGACCTCCGGCCGTCCGCTCAACAGGTACTAGTATTCCACCTTACTGAGGAAGAGGGCGTGGCCGGGAACGGACTCGCCCGCGTCGCTGCGCGAGCCGCTTTCAATGAGCCGGGCAATCCACTCCGGACCATGCTTTCCCCTGCCCACCTCAATCAGTGACCCCACTATTGCCCTCACCATATTCCTCAGAAACCTGTCTGCCGATACCCTGAAATACCAGTAGCCGGCCGGGGAAGGCACACTCCCGGCCATTACCTGAATATGTGACGGGGTGTACGGGGCCCAAAATGCCTCGTTAACCGTGCAGATTGAGGTTTTGTTGTCTGTTCCCGTTTTTTCAAAACAGGAAAAATCGTGAGTGCCAAGGAGATATCGGCACGCCTCGTTCATTGCTTCAAAATCAAGGACGGGATAGCCGCACTGCCAGGAATACTCCCTTACGAAGGGGTCTTTGTGCCTGTGGATAAAGTACGTATATTCGCGTCTTCGGGCACTGAATCTGGCATGCAGGTCACCGGCCACGGGAGAGACGGAATAAACCGCCACCGAGCGGGGCATGATGGCATTTAATTTGTAGATGAAATCCGATGCCCCGAAGGGGAGGACGCCGTCAAAATCGAAGTGGGCCACGTAGCCCATGGCGTTTACGGAAGTGTCCGTCCTGCCGGCCCCGGTAACGGAGACAGGCTGGCCCAAGAGGCGGGAAAGTGCATTTTGCAAACATTCCTGTACAGAAGGACTTCCGGGCTGGATTTGCCAGCCGCAGAACTCTTTCCCGTCATAAGAGAGGCAAATGAAATAACGCATATGCAAAAGTAATAAAATATATGGAAAGCGTAAACATTCGCGAGCTCAACGAGCGCATTCAGAAGGAAAGCGCATTTGTAGACCTCCTCACAATTGAAATGGGGAAAGTGATAGTGGGACAGAAGCAACTGGTGGAGAACCTTCTCATCGGCCTTCTGAGCGGCGGGCACATCCTTCTCGAAGGCGTTCCCGGCCTGGCAAAGACACTGGCAATAAACACGCTGTCACAGGCGGTGGATGCAAAATTCAACCGCATACAGTTCACCCCGGACCTTCTCCCTGCAGACGTGGTGGGAACCCTGGTATACTCCCAGAAGAAGGAAACCTTCGAAGTGCACAAAGGTCCCGTTTTCGCCAACTTCGTTCTGGCCGATGAAATAAACCGTTCCCCGGCAAAAGTGCAGAGCGCACTGCTTGAGGCCATGCAGGAGCATCAGGTGACAATCGGCGACAACACTTACAAACTCCCGGAGCCGTTCCTCGTGATGGCAACGCAGAACCCCATCGAACAGGAGGGTACATATCCCCTGCCGGAAGCACAGGTAGACCGTTTCATGCTCAAAGTGGTTGTCTCATATCCCGGCAAGGACGAAGAGCGCCAGATTATCCGCATGAACAATGCGGGCGAATTCCCCCGCGCACAGGCGGTGGTGAAACCGGAAGACATCATCCGCGCCCGCCAGGTAGTGAGGGACGTTTACATGGACGAAAAAATTGAGCGCTACATCGTGGACATTGTTTATGCGACACGTACGCCAAAAGACTACGGCCTCAAGGAACTGGAGGGCTTTATCTCCTACGGGGCATCACCCCGTGCAAGCATCTCCCTGTCTCAGGCGGCCAAGGCGTATGCATTCATCAAACGCCGCGGATACGTTATCCCGGAAGACGTGAGGGCAGTTTGCAACGAAGTGATGCGCCACCGCATAGGCCTCACATACGAGGCCGAGGCGGAGAACGTTACGCCAGAGCAAATCATCGAGAAGATCATCAACGCCGTCATAGTTCCTTAATGACACCGGAAGAGCTCATAAAGAAAGTAAGGAAGATTGAGATTCGCACCAAAGCGCTGAGTCACCAGATCTTTGCAGGCGAATACCATTCTGCGTTCAAGGGGCGTGGAATGGCCTTCAGCGAAGTGCGCGAATACCAGTGGGGAGACGACGTGCGCAACATGGACTGGAACGTCACCGCACGCATGAGCTCGCCGTACGTCAAGGTGTTCGAAGAAGAGCGCGAACTCACCGTAGTGCTTCTTGTCGATATCTCCCGCAGCGGCCTCTTCGGCACGCAGGTGAAGACAAAGAGGGAGCAGATTGCCGAAATCGCCGCCACCCTTGCCTTCAGCGCCATCCTCAACAACGACAAGGTGGGCTGCCTCCTTTTTACGGACAAAGTGGAGAAGTTCATCCCGCCGGCAAAAGGCCGCACCCATTTCCTTCACATAGTGAGGGAAATACTTGAGTATGAACCGGAATCCACCGGGACAGACATAGGAGAGGCCCTCCGGTTCCTAACCGGCGCAATAAAGAAAAAGTGCACCTGCTTCATCCTGTCCGACATGCTTGACACGGAGGCCGACGGCTCTCCCCGCTATGAGGAGGCCCTAAAGGTGGCGGTGAACCGTCATGACATATCCGTTGTGAGGGTGAGCGACCCGCGCGAAAAGTCACTTCCCAACATCGGCCTCGTAAACGCGAAAGATGCCGAAAGCGGCGCATCCCGCTGGATAAACACCGCATCCCGCAAGGTGAGAAACTCATACGGCGAGTGGTTCCGCACTTCCACTGCGGGGGCCAACCGCCTCCTCCTCCGCTATCAGGTGGACCATGTGGACATCTCCACGGACGAAGATTACGTAAAAGGGCTCCTTAACCTGTTCCACAGAAGATGAAACTCATAGCTTTCATACTGGCCGCGGTAATAGGCCCGCAAACCTTTCTGGAACCACTCCAGAAAAGGGATTCCGTGCTTATAGGAGACCAGCTCAGATATGGGATTGTACTTGAAGACATACAGGACGGCACTCCCCTCGCCCTGCCCGAGTTCAAGACCGAGAAACAGATTCCCTTCGAATTCATCGGCGGGTGGCAGCTTGACTCCACGAGGGTGAGCAAAAGGAAAGAAGTACCCGCAAGATACAAAATAACGGTGTCAACTGTCGTAACGGCCTTCGAGGGCGGCACGTACACCCTTCCGGACATCCCGGTCCTGGTGGGGGCCGACACCCTCGTTTTCGCAGCTCCAGAGGAGCCGCTCCAGGTTCACGAACTGCCAATTGACATGGACAGTTTCAAGGCCCACGACATAAAGCCGCAGGTAAAGTTCCCCTACACTTTCAAGGAGCTCTTTCCCTGGATTTACGGCAGTCTGCTCGTGCTTCTTGCCATAGCCGGGCTCATCCTCTGGCTCATCTACAGGCAGAAAAAGGCCCGCGAAGAAGCATTGGTGAAGGAACCGGCCCACATAAGGGCCCTACGCAAGCTTGACAAATACCGCGGAGACAAGTTCTGGAAGGCCGATGCGCAGAAGACCTTCTACTCCGGCGTTACGGACGCCCTCCGCGAGTACATCGCCTCCCGCTACGGCGTGGGCGCTATGGAAATGACAACGGCCGAGATATTCGACGGCCTCAAGGGCACAGATGTTCCGGAAGACCTCTACAGGGAGATGAAAGATCTCTTCGAGAGGGCCGACTTTGTGAAATTCGCAAAATTCGTAGCATCGGACGAAGAAAATGCAACCGTACTGCCGCAGGCCGTACACTTCGTTACGGCCACTTATCAGCAGGAAATTGAGGAGGAAAGCAAGGAGGAGTAGGCAATGTATTTCGAGTATCCAAAACTTCTGTGGCTCCTTGCAGTACCAGTGCTTCTGGTACTGAGGTACCTGTATGTAGAGATAAAGGACAGAAGGCCGCACCTGCGCGTATCTTCGCTTGACCAATGGACTTCCGGCGGCCGTTCCGTGCTTGAAATAATCCGCCACATCCCGTTCCTTCTAAGGACGGCGGCCCTCATACTCATCATCATAGCTATAGCAAGGCCCCGTTCCTCCACGCAGATGGAAAAAGTTGACACGGAGGGCATAGACATAATCTTTGCGATGGACGTTTCCACTTCCATGCTGGCAAGGGACTTCAATCCCGACCGCCTCAGCGCCGCAAAGGACATAGCCATAGAATTCATAGCGCAGAGGCCCAGCGACCGCATGGGAATAGTGGTGTTTGCGGGAGAGAGCTACACCCAGTGCCCCCTCACCACAGACCGCGCCACGCTCATTAATCTCATGAAGGATGTGCAGACAGACCTCATAGAGGATGGCACTGCCATAGGCAACGGTCTGGCTACGGCAGTTGCGCGAATGAAGGATTCAGACGCGAAGAGCCGCGTCATCATTCTCCTCACAGACGGCGTGAACAACTCCGGAGAGATTGATCCCGGCATGGCAACGGAAATCGCAAAAACCTATGGAATAAGGGTTTACACAATTGGCGTGGGTGCAAACGGCACTGCGCCATACCCCGTGCAGACGCCTTGGGGCATAGAGATGAGGAACATCCCCGTAGAGATTGACGAGCCGCTCCTGAGAAACATTGCCGACGGCACCGGAGGCCGGTACTTCCGCGCAACTGACAACACAAAGCTGGCCGAGATTTACTCAGAGATTGGCAAAATGGAGAAAACACGCGTGAGCGTGGACTCCTTCCCCGTGTATAAGGACCTTTTCAAAGGATATGCAGTTGCAGCACTGGTGTGCCTGCTGCTTGAACTGCTCATTGGCGCACTTCTGAGGAGGATGCCGTGATGCTGATGTTCCAAGACCCTGTATTCCTGTACCTCCTGCTTCTCATTCCCGTTGTAACAATAGGGTATGCGGTGCTCCGGTATCTGCGCTCCCGCAGGGTAAGGGCTTTCGGAGACCCGGAGCTGGCCGATGCCCTCATGCCTTCCCGTTCCCGTTCCAAGGGATGGGTGAGAATATGCCTCTGGTGCCTTGCATTTGCGTTTTTCGTAATTGGGCTTGCCAGGCCGCTGACGGGGGCGAAACTTTCCGAGCACAAAACCAAGGGTGCAGAGATAATGGTAGCGCTGGACGTCTCCAACTCCATGCTGGCGCAAGACTACTCCCCCAACCGCCTGGAAAGGGCCAAACTGGCAATTTCACGCCTCACGGACAAACTTCAGGACGACCGGATAGGGCTCGTAATCTTTGCGGGGACATCCTTCGTACAACTTCCTGTTACCACGGATTATGTGAGCGCGAAGATGTTCCTGTCTTCCGTCGACACAGAATCAATCCCTGTTCAGGGCACGGCAATAGGCGATGCAATAAACCTCTGTATTAAGAGTTTCAGCGCCCAGAGCGAAAAGAGCCGCGTCATAATTGTGATATCGGACGGAGAAAACCATGAGGACGATCCCGTGGCTGCAGCGAAGCAGGCGGCAGAAATCGGCATAAAGGTATATACGATAGGCGTGGGGTCGGCCGAGGGCCAGCCAATTCCCATGGACAGCGGCCTGCTGAGGGACAAGGACGGCGAAATAGTGGTGACTAAACTGGACGAAGAGACGCTCCGCAAGGTCGCCGCCGCCGGAGGTGGTGCATATATCCACGCCGGAGGAGAGGAATTCGGCCTTACGCCCATAATAGACGACATCCGCCGGATGGAGGACGAAGAATTTGGCAGCATCGTTTTTGAGGAATACGACGAGCAGTACATGTACTTCTTCGGCATCGCCCTGCTTCTGTTTGTAATTGAAATGCTCATTGGCGAGAGGAAACCCCGCCGCAGACTGTTTGACGTATGAAAAAGCTTTTGACAGTCATATCGCTTGCCCTCATATGCACCTGCGCAATGGCCCAGAAGGCCGATTTCAGGCGCGGTAACCGGGAATTCAGGAAGGGCGAATATGCGAAGGCCGACGTAAGCTACCGCAAAGGGCTCCTGAAGGATACGGCATCCGTTGCCGGGCATTACAACCTGGGAAACAACCTCTACAGGCAGGATAACTATGAAGAGGCCGCCAAGATACTTGACGCAGTGCAGCTCACGGCCGGTGAAGAAAAATTTTCCGCCGATTATTACTACAACCGCGGAGACGTTGCCATAGCCTCCGAGGACTGGCAGACGGCGGTGAACATGTTCAAGGAGTGCCTCAGACGCACTCCCGCCGACATGGACGCCAAGGAAAACTACAACTATGCGCTCAATAAACTGAGGGAGCAGCAGCAGAATCAGGATCAACAGCAGAACCAGAACCAGGACCAAAATCAGAATCAGGATCAGGATCAACAGCAGGATCAGAATCAGGATCAGGATCAGAACCAGGATCAGAACCAGGATCAGAACCAGGACCAGAACCAGGACCAGAACCAGGACCAGGACCAGAATCAAAATCAGCAACAGAATGAACAGGAACAGCAGCAGGAACAGCCTCAGCTGAGCCCCCAGCAGGCACAGCAACTGCTGCAAGCCATCCAGGAGAAGGAAAAGGAAACCCAGGAGAAAGTTGACGAGAAGAAGGCACAGGCCCTCGGTTCCCGCAAGAAGGACAAGAATTGGTAGGAATGAAAAGACTCTTTGCAATAATATCGGCCATTGCCCTTGGCATCAGCTCATGGGCACAAGGCAGCATACGCGTGGAGGTCCACAACATAGTGGAGCGCAGCGAACGCTTCAATGTGGTTTTTGTGGTGGAGGGAGAACATGCTCCTTCCAATTTCTCATGGGAGCCTGGAGAGGACTTCTCCCTTGTCTGGGGGCCTCAGAAGGGCTCTTCTACCAGCATACAGATGGTGAACGGCAAAACCTCACGCTCTTCCCAGACATCCTACACATATATTCTTCAGCCCAAGAATACGGGCACATTCACCCTTTCGCCCGCCGTAGCCACTGTTAAAGGCAATGAAATCCGTTCCAGGGCCGTTTCGGTGCAGGTAGTTGACGATGGAAGCGCCGGCTCTTCTTCCGGAGCGTCGTCCTCACAGGCGCAGCAGGGAAGCGACCGGCAGCAGGACCGGACCGCCACAGCCAAAGACGGAGACATTTTCCTGCGTCTCTCGCTTTCGCGTTCACAGGTAGTTGTTGGAGAGCCCATTACGGCAACCTTAAAAATCTATCACCGCTCCAATCTCGTTGGCTTTGAAAACGCCCGTTTTCCTTCATTTGCCGGTTTCTGGAGCCAGGAAGTGGATGCACCGGCCAACATTGAATTCCAAAGGGAGCAGGTGGACGGTGCAATGTACCAGAGCGCCGTTCTTCGCCGATGGGTGATAATCCCGCAGAAAGCCGGAGACCAGACCATAGACGCATCGGAGATTGTGTGCCTGGTGAATGTTCAGCAAAGGCGTTCCACGGGCTCCATCTTTGACGATTTCTTTGGGAATGACTATGTGACAACCCGCCAGAGGGTGTCCACAAAGCCCGTCACCGTGAAAGTATCGGCCCTGCCGGCCGGCGCTCCCGCATATTTCGGCGGAGGAGTGGGAGACTTCCAGGTGAGCGCCAGGCTAAGCAAGGATACGCTTTCCACGCATGACGCCGCTTCGCTTGTGGTAAAGGTGTCCGGGAAGGGCAATATCGCCCTTCTGGAGGCGCCAAAACTGTCTTTCCCTCCAGACTTCGAGGTCTATGACGTAAAGACTTCCACAAATACCGACAAAAGCGGCACCAGCGGGTCAAAGACATTCGAGTACCCCTTCATTCCAAGAAGCCCCGGCCAGTTTGAGATAGGCCCCGTCCAGTACAGTTACTACGACATCAAGCAGAGGAAATACGTTACGGCCACATCGGCCCCGCTGCATCTTGGCGTTGCCAGAAACTCATCCTACGCGGGCAGGGATGACCAGCAAGGTTCTACGCTTGTAGTTGACAGGAAGGGCGTCAAAAACCTTGGAGACGATATCCGCTTCATAAAGACAAAGACGTCACTCGAACAGGAGCGCGGTTTCTTTGTGTATTCTCCTGCGTGGTGGGCCGTCATCGCCCTCATCCTCCTGTCGGGTCTTGGATTATGGCTCGGCTTCAGGAAAATGGCCGAGAGGAG
>FLNY01003065.1_pt1 | contig 27794 bp, 21 predicted proteins | sample 1140381 | NCBI WGS metagenome assembly FLNY01 (sample SAMEA3878172, study PRJEB12797) | bioreactor metagenome | biome: Moose rumen | place: Sweden | collected 2011-10
TATGCGTGAACGGGAAAGGGGGCTTTATGAGGGACGACTATGTAATATTAACTGCCACTTTCCACTTCGTAAACATCATGTTTATGAGTGGGAAGTGGCACTTTCTTTTTGAGTTAAAAACTTAGCTGAGAAAGAGAGAATCCTATAAAGGAAGTCTGGAAGATGACGAACACATCTAAGTTCCTTCAGTAACCATCCAGGATTTTTGGAAGTCGCCGTCGCACATATTTGGCACAATACAATAGGCAAGCCCTAATCAAGAATGTCAAAAAAAAACGTGACACCCATAAGAGAGTCACGTTTCTTTATCACCTTCAGGCAACGGAGAGTTCCATCACGATATGCGCTCATTATCAATCATCATGAGAACACCAAAGACCCGTCCTCGCCATTCATGTATAATTTGTGGAGCTGGAGGGGATTGAACCCTCGTCCAAACAAGGAGAATATAAACTTTCTACATGCTTATTTCAGACTTCGATTTTCGTGAGGCAGCAAGACCTGAACCACCAACTGCGACCTTATCCTCAAGAAGATTCATCAGACACACGAGGCTATGCCTGACTATCTCCGATTTTGCTGCACCGTGAATCTGGACGCTTCGGAGCGTTAGCTTCCAGTACGATGTCCCGTTTCCTCGCCTGGCAAGGAAATAAAGTTAATCTACTATACTTCGATTAAGCTGCGAGAGCGTAATTGTTTTCGCCAATTAATCTTTTGATGACTATGATTTAAGTGAGGATCAACGACTCACTGCATGCTTATTCACACCCTCATCTCGCTGTCAAATCCAGTCAGCCCCATATCTCACATCACGGCTGTCAGCATAATCACACGACACGCAGATGCTGCCCGTCTCTCGCCTCGACAGACGATAAAGACACGCAAATATACGACAAAAAAAATCCCCGGCACTAAAAACCGGGGATTTTTTGTCACACGAACGAAAACTTTTCTCTTTTCGTGACGTGTCTAACGTCACTTATCACTTACGGTGCTGTCTGCCATACGCTGAGCGCATACGCAACGGTCTCACCTTTTTCAGCATCTTGGCTCCGTATAGAGGCCAGAGAGGCACTTTACGTACATTGGTCCTCACGCGAGGTATATCGAGCAGCAGGAACAACATAGTGGCAAAGCCGGACAGCCACACCACGACGCCATACGACTGTTTAAGTCCCACAGCCATCATGCTCCTGAGGTAATAGCTCTCCATGAAGTCACCGAAGTCGAAATGTCCCATGTCGAGATGTGTCAACGTGAGCTGCATGCCATATCTTGACATGTCATCATTCAGGAATGTCATGAACACTTTAGTATAGAAGGCATAGCCAAGCGCTCCAGCCAGGTACATGTGGAAGATGTTGAACACGAACAGTCCCATGAAGAAATGCTCCAGGTCAGGTATGGACTCGTCGAGCGACCACATCAGCGTGGCGGCAAGGATGGCGTAGGCGCATCCGCGGAAGACCACAGGCAGTCTGAACTGCTCTATGTTGATGTTCACGTCCATCCTGAAGTACATCAACACGGCATACATGAAGATACAGCCGAAGCCGATGGCGAAGAGCTTCCACACCTTCCATTTCATGACCTTGAGCCACAGCAGGTCTATGGCGACGCCGATGTACACGCCAATGAGAGACCAGATGAGGACATCCTCTTTAGTGTGCTCCTCAAGCTTATAGACCTCGGCATACATAATCTCCTCAAGGGTATGCTCACATCCGAGCAGAATCTCAGCTATGACGGTGACGGCAAGGATGAGCCCCACGTTGCGATATGTGAAGATCTTCAGGTTGACATATGGATTGTTAATATGCGTCAAATGGAAAATCACCATGGCTAACAGTATAAACGATATTCCCGCCAGTAGTCTCATGTTGGTGTTGTCCCACCACATGAGGTAATCTCCGTAAACGAGTATATAGGATATGACGAGCATGAGTATGCTTATCAGCAAGCCGCCGAGAAAATCGATTCCCTTGAGCGACAACGGCTTAGGCATAGGACAGAACGGTCTGCAGAGCGTGACCTGTGTCAACAGCACGAAGGACATGGTGCCCACGGTGAATATGTGCATCATCTCCCAAGAGAAATGATAGCCCATCCAAGCCGCCAGCCATCCGCTACCCTCGATAGCGGTGAGAAGGACTATGTGCAGCACAGGGAAGAACACGGCGAAGTCTCGTTTTGGAGTAATCCAAAGCTGGATATTACTCATACACTCGAACGTCCCCTGCAGCTTAGCCATTCCGGCGATGAAGCAGACCACGAGCAGCAGCGGCATTGACGTACTGTGCATGGTTATCAGGTTACACACTGCGATAACCACCGCCGCACCGATCAGCAGCTGCTGGTTGGTAAATCGGAATTTCATTCTGAACAGCATCGGGAAATATATGGCCATGCCTGCCAGGCCCGCATAGAGCAGCATCAACAAATCCTCAATCATGAAGTTTGTCGTTCCGCGTATGTCATCCAGCGCTCCGAGATACACTCCACAAGAGAATTGGAAACACATGACCGTAATCACGTATATCCATGGTCGTATTTTGTCAGGCACCCAGTCTTTGAACATGGGCATCTTGAATCCCATTCCGGGAGGAGGTCCAGGTGGAAGTGGTAACATAAGCAATCTCTTTTTACGTTAGTTAATACTTCACCTCACACTCCACGTTATATCCAGCGTGCAGTTTGCTGAGCTTGTCCTTGTCATTGCCGTCGAGAGAGATGCGCACTGTGACGCGCTGCTCCACCTTGACGAAGTTACCTGTGGCGTTATCCATAGGCAGGAGAGAGAAAGCGCTACCAGTGGCGTCTGACATACGCTCCACCGTTCCCGTGAATGTCTCTCCCGGTACGGCGTCAGCCTTCACCTCGACCTTAGCGCCCACCTTGATGTTGCTCAGCTGACTCTCCTTATAGTTAGCCTCGACCCACATCTCCTTGGAGTCCACGATGTTCACCAGTGTCTGTCCCGGCATCATGAGCTGACCGACCTGCACGTCTTTCGTTCCCACCACACCGTCGCATGTGGCTATGATGTAGCAGTAGCTGAGGTTGAGACGAGCGAGGTCGACGGCAGCCTGCGCCAGCTGAAGTGTGGCCTGTGCGGCAGACAAGTGATGCCCCTGTTCGGCCTTGACCATCGTCTGTGTCGTTCTGGCTCTCTGCACCTGCTCATATCTCGCTTTAGCTGACAGATATGCTGTATGTATGTTGTCATACTGCTGTTGAGTCACAGCATCCTCCTTCAGCAGCTTCTCGAATCTGGCGTCCTCTCTCTTCGTGTTCTCCAGATTTGCCCTCGCCTCATCAATGCTGGCCTCAGTCACGGAGATATTGCTCTCCGTGGTGTGTATGCTGGAGCCCGTAGCCTTGGCGCCCTGCTCTGCTCGAGCCAGGTCAGCCTCAGCCTGCGCCAGTCTCAGTTTGAACTCAGCATCCTCGATGATGGCCAGAGTGTCTCCCTTATGCACTTCCTGAAACTCCTCGAATCGTATCTCACGTATGAAACCCTGCACCCTCGTGCTCTGTGGCGTGATATGCTGACGCACTCTGGCGTTGTCCGTGTACTCGACACTTCCGAAGTGAGCGAACTGTGACACCACTATGCCTGCTCCGATGAGAAGCAGGACGATTACTACCACATTATATATGTTACCTATTTTATACTGTTTCATTGTCATTTTATTTTTTCACCTTGCTCGCTTGACCGAGCATATGTCTTGTTTTATCTGCTGATATCTATAAATCACAATTATTGTACGGCAGGTCCCAACGCCTTACAGGTTACCCGCGATATACTTCAGGTTGTAATAGCTGTAAAGGACGTTGATACGGCTGCTGACAAGCTTCAGCTGAGCGTCCAGCCTTTGGTTCTGCGCATCCACCATGTCTGTCACCAACGCCAGTCCATTGGAATATCTGTTTGACACGACATCGTAATTCTGACTCGCCAACTCAACCTGTTTCTTACTTGTCTCCAACTCAGTGAACGTAGTCAGATAGTCGGTGTACGCCGCCTGCACAGCATTCTCGATATTCTCGCTCACGTCATCATGCCGTTCTGTTGCTGTCTGTGAAGCCAGCTCAGCCTGCCTCACCTTTCTATTGTTCTTCCACATGGAAGATATGTTATACTTGACGCCGATGCCGACAACCCAGTTGTTTATCCTCAGATCTTTAGGCGGGATGTCATATATATAAGGACCGTCGAGATGATCCTCTGCGAAGACAGCCACCGACGGCATGCTCGCACTCTTCTGCATCTTCACGTTTTGCTTGCTCATACGCACACCAAGGGCGGACTTCTGGATGGCGAGCGAGTTCATCTTGGCTTCATTCTGCCAGAACGCCTCACTCGGGTCTCTGTCCGGAGTGACGTCGAAAGCGTCGGTGGTGAGTATTACCATATTCTCATCCTCGCCCAAAGCAGTAAGAAGCTGATGGTTGATGATCATATACTTGCTGTTCACCTGAGTCTTACCCAGCTTGAGAGCCTCCAGCTGCAGCTCGTATCGCGTGATGTCGTTACGTAGTGCCACACCCTCATCCTGCCTCTTTCTCGTCTGGTCTATCAGAGTCTGAGTGAGCTTGATGTTCTCGTCAAAGACCTTCTCCTGATTATACAGGTTATGAAGCTGCAGGTAATATCCTGTTATGAGAATACGTACCCTCTTCCTATTGTCCACAGCGTCGAGCTTGGCCATCTCAGCGTTCAGCTTTGCGAGGTTGACAGCCGACGTCAACGCTCCACCAGTGTACAGAGCCCACGAAGCCTGCAGCGCAAAGTTCGTGCCGAAGTGGGGAGGCTTAGCACAGAAAGCATTAGAGAAATTGCCGTCCATGATAGTGCTGTTACCAAGGTAGGACACGGAAAGTGAGGTGGTCACGTCGGGCAATCGCTCCGCATTGGCGGCCTTGACTCCAGCCTCAGCCTCACTAACGGCTGACTGAAAACTCTTAATCGATGTGTTGTTCTTGTCCGCCTTGGCAAACAAGTCGTTGAGCGACAGAACCAACTGACGGCTCTGCGCACACACCATTCCAGACATACTCATCATCGCCAGAAACGCGGCGACAGCGAGATTCCTTTTCTTACTCATAATTTATTATTAATAAATATCGTCTTAAAAACAATTCTTTTCACTTCTCCACTTCAAATGACAACAGGTCACACAATCTCTGAGGGCAGCCTCAACGAGCTACCACATAAAAGCACCGCCTAACGCATCGATTCACTCCTTTCCGTGTAAGAAACGTAGGGACAGAAAAAACCTGTTAAGTCATCACACATTCATTTTCGTGTGCAAAGTTACCACTTTAATACACACCAAATATTATCCTCATTCAATGTGTTTTTGTCCAAAATGAAACTATAACTCATGAAAAATATTGCCGCACAGACAGAAAAAACTATATTTGCACCAGTTATGTCAAACTATAGTATTATAAGCATCGAGAGCATAGACTCATACAATCACGGCACTCTTTACAAGGATGAGATTGCTGTGTTTGAGAACGTGTGCGGGAAAGACCTGAATATTGGTTATGGTGAACCTGTATTCGTCAACGCCTACTCTTACATGCTATGTGTCTCGGGCACTGCCACACTATCTATTAACGGGAAATCATTTGTCGTGGCACGCGACAAATTATTTCTGATGCAACCGCTGTTCCTGTTCAGATTCATGGACGCGAGCGAGGACTTTGAATGTATGTTCCTCGCGGTTAGCCCTTCGTTCGGAGACAAGATTCAGATGAAGGAGTTGCTTCATCACATTGTGAATTTCATAATATCATACAGCCAGCCGTCTGTCAACATCTCTGAGGATGAGCACTGGGTTCTGAGCGACGCAGTGAGTGAGATAAAAAGACAGATTGAGAGAAACGCGCACCTTTACCACGAGCAGCTGATACAGAACGCATTGATACGTTTCTACCTTGAGACGGACAATATCATCGACAAGGTGGACAGTTACGTGACAGGCACCATAAGAAAGATATCTCAGACTAAGAAGAACATAGACAAGTCGAAGTATTCTATTTTCCAACGTCTCATTGTCTTAGTGTCTGACAACTACCGCAAAGAACATGAGGTGCAGTTTTACGCCACCAACCTCGGAGTGACCGTGCAGTATGTGTCTCTCGTCATGAAACGCAACACAGGACGTTCACTGGTGACATTCATACGTGAGCTGCTGTTCTGCGATGCGAGGAACATGCTGAGACTCACAAACAAAAGTATTCAGCAGATAGCATGGGACCTCAACTTCTCCGACCTGCCCTCGTTCAGTAAGTTTTTCAAGAAAATGTCCGGGAAGAGTCCGTTGGAGTACAGAAAAGGGTGAGTCGTCTTGCACCTGCCAATCAACAAAAGAATCGCGATGACAAAACAAATTGCTTTGTCATCGCGATTTTTCTCTTTAATCAGAAGTCATCAAAGAGACTTCTCTGCCCCGTCTCCACCGGACCTCCGGTCAACGGCGAACGTCCGAGATGCTTATACGCCAGTTCCGTGACCTCTCGTCCTCGAGGTGTTCTCTTTATGAATCCCTCCTTGATAAGGAACGGCTCATACACTTCCTCTACGGTACCCGGGTCTTCTCCTATCGCCGTGGCTATCGTGCCTATTCCGACCGGCCCTCCTTTGAACTTGTCTATGATAGTCAGCAACAGCTTATTGTCTATCTCGTCTAATCCATACTTGTCAATATTCAGAGCCTCAAGAGCCACGTGTGCTATCGCCAAGTCTATCGTGCCATTGCCTCGCACCTGTGCAAAGTCTCTGACACGACGCAGCAGGGCGTTGGCGATTCGAGGCGTTCCACGTGAGCGTCCCGCTATCTCGCCAGCAGCGTCATAGTCACACGGCACTCCGAGCAAACTTGCCGACCTAAGTATAATCTTCTGCAAGGTGGCGGCATCATAATACTCCAGATGAAGATTGATTCCGAAACGCGCTCTCAACGGAGCTGTCAGCAGGCCACTTCGTGTCGTGGCACCGATGAGTGTGAACGGATTGAGGTCAATCTGTATGCTTCTCGCTGACGGTCCCTTGTCAATCATGATGTCGATGCGATAATCCTCCATGGCGGAATACAGATACTCCTCCACGACAGGTGACAAACGATGAATCTCATCAATGAAAAGCACGTCGTTCTCCTCAAGGCTTGTGAGTATTCCCGCCAGGTCACCCGGTTTGTCCAGCACTGGTCCAGAGGTCACCTTAAAGCCGACGCCCAACTCATTAGCTATGATATTACTGAGTGTGGTCTTTCCCAGTCCGGGAGGTCCATGCAGAAGAGTATGGTCGAGAGGCTCGCCTCTGTATTTGGCAGCCTCAACGAAGATACGCAGGTTCTCAACCACCTTCTGTTGACCGCTGAAATCCTCAAAGCGCAGAGGTCTGAGAGCGTTCTCGAACTCTTTGTCCGACTTAGCTCTCTGTTCTCTTATATCAAAATCTCCATCCATCATTCCCTGGTGTGTTTATATTCAAAGAGTATTGCGAATGCGATGCCGACGACACATGCGTAGCCAGCGAAGATAAACCATGACGTACGCCAACCCGGGAGACTCATGAATGAAGGGTCCAACGGATTAGTGAAGACGAAATGGTTGATGACCTCCTTTGCGGCCAACGAACCGATAGTGGCTCCGAGCCCATTCGTCATGAGCATGAAGAGGCCCTGTGCGGAAGAGCGCATGCTGACATCTGTCTCCTTATCCACAAAGAGAGAACCGCTGACATTGAAGAAGTCAAATGCCACTCCATAAACGATACAGCTGAGGAAGAACAGCCACACGCCATTGCCAGGGTTGCCGAAACCGAAGAAACCGAAACGACCCACCCAGGCAAACATGGATATGAGCATCACATTCTTTATTCCAAAACGCTTGAGTGCGAATGGTATGAGCAGAATACACAGTGTCTCACTCATCTGTGACAATGAGATGAGCAGGTTACTGTGCTCTACAAAGAACAGTCCCTCATACTCAGGATATTTTCCGAACGACTGTATGTATGGGTTTGCGTATCCGTTTGTAATCTGCAGACTGACTCCCAAGAGAAGAGAGAAGATGAAGAAAAACGCCATCTTCCGGTCACGGAACAATGAGAACGCCTTAAGACCCAACGCCTCAGAAATTGACTGTTTGCCACTATTACGTCCCACGTCACAATGAGGGAGAGTGAACGAGTACAGTGCGAGCACAAGACTTATCACTCCTGACACAAGGAACTGATATGGCGTATTCTGGAATTTAGTGAAGTCGACGAACAGCATGGCACATATGAAACCTACGGTTCCGAAGACACGGATTGGCGGAAATGCCTTGACTGTGTCAAGACCGACTTTGTCAAGTGACGTATACGCCACTGAGTTTGAGAGAGCCAGTGTAGGCATGTAGAACGCCACGCTCATGGTATACAGGGAGAACAGCGCGAAGCCATTGACCTCACCCGGTCCGACGGCCAGTCCAACCCACGTGGCAAGCCCCATGAACACCGCAGCCATAAAATGGCAGAAAGACAGCAAACGCTGCGCCTGTACCCACCTGTCTGCCACGATACCCATTATCGCCGGCATAAAGATTGACACTATACCCTGTATAGCATAGTAATTACCTATATCCTTACCGAGTCCCACCTCACTTAGATAAGCGCCCATGGACGTAAGATACGCACCCCACGCGGCGAACTCAAGAAAATTCATGACGATAAGACGCAGTTTTATGCTGCTCTTTTGTTTGTCAGTACATTGTTTCAGGCTATCCATATTGTCTTTCTTTACTTTTTGTTTGTTCTGTTTTAGTTTTCTTAATTATAGGTTACATGGCAAGCTTTCACTTACGTAGGGTATTAACAAGTGTCTCCTTGAAGGGGTCACAACACCCCGACAAGGAGACAAAATTAGCAATAAAAACTCAATAAATCACAACACGGGAATAATTATTTTACTTTTACTCACACTTGTACGTCTTCCATCACATAGTCACTCAGCGTATTGTATTTATCAGACCTGACGATGCCAGTCTTCAGCACTTTATTCGGCACACCGCCGAAGACCGCCACTGGCGTGTCACAGCTTTTGGTGATAATACTGCCATACGGTATGATGACATGATGAGCGAGATGTACTCCTTTCAGCACACTGGTCTTGGCGCCAAGCCAACAATGGTTACCGATGACTATCTCCTTCGGTTTGTTCACCACATGTCCGTCGCTCGCGTCCAAGATGTCATGCCCATCCCAGTCTATGACCGTAATGTCCCATCCCGACCGCACACCATCACCCAGTCGCACAAGTCCATTGCTGCTGAGCGTGGCGCAGGCATTGAGATGCACGCCGTCACCGACCTCCAGCACACCGTCACGTGAGACATCAATCTTCAGCCCCATGGCCATTCCACACTCACCACGGAAGATGATTTTCGCATCACGTGACAAGCGGATGAATGACGCACGCTCACGTCCCAAGTCGAATGAGCCACGATTGACTCCAAGCGAGACCATACCACGGCGTATCCGAGCGTCGTCAAGGACAAACGACCCCTTGTGCAAGTCACCATACAGACGCACTCCGTTACCGAACAGCACTGGCAACCTTAACGCCTGAGATAAGGGAAAGAGCCTCAAGTTATAATAGAGCGAGCGCGGCACGCATTTAAGCACAGCAAGATTCATACCACCTTACGATTTACGGTCTCGCTGTCTCATCCACCACGAGCTTATAGCCCTTACCATGCACGTTGATAATCTGAACACTCTGGTCATCTTTCAGAATCTTACGTAGCTTAGTGATGTACACATCCATGGAGCGAGCGTTGAAATAATTGTCGTCGGCCCAGATCGTCTTCAGAGCCACGTCTCTCTGCAACAGCCCATTAGTCTTATTGCTGAGGAGCGTGAGAAGGTCAGACTCCTTAGTGGTGAGCTTAGTCTGGCTGTCACCGAAGGAGAGAGTCTGTTTCTGAAGATCAAACGTGAACTTACCAATCTTACGTATGTTCATGTCCTGCGTCTTCTTACCGTTGACACGTCGTAATATCGCCTCGATTCTGTAGACCACTTCTTCCATGGAGAACGGCTTTGTGATATAGTCATCCGCTCCGAGTTCAAATCCCTCTTTCACATCATCCTTCATGTTCTTAGCTGTGAGGAACATGAAAGGAGTCTCCGAATTGACCTCCTGGATTTTCTTGGCGAGAGTGAACCCATCCATCTTAGGCATCATAACATCGAGAATACACAAGTCATACTGTCCACAACAGAAAGCGTCAAGTCCTTCCTCGCCGTCTGAGCACAGTTCAACCTTATACTCCTTGGCCTCAAGATACTCCCTAAGTAACATTCCGAGGTTCTCATCGTCCTCACACAAAAGAATGTTGACATCTCTCTTCTCGTCTGTCTCTTTAATCATAGTCGTTCGTTTTATTGTTATGGGATTATGACATCCCGTTATCAGAATTTACCAAATTAACTGTCACTTGCCTTATTGCGGCATTTTAATTATGAAACGTGTGCCTATTCCCAGCTCACTCTCAGCGCTGATAGCCCCGTTATGGTCGTTTATGATTTTCTTCACGTACGCCAGTCCCAGTCCGAAGCCCTTGACGTCATGCAGGTTACCGGTGTGCACTCTGTAAAACTTATCGAAGATTTTCTTGATATTCTCCTTCGCTATACCCACGCCATTATCCTGAATGGTGATGACCAGGTTATCGTTCTCATTGCGCGTCGACACCTTAAGCTCCAGCTGCACATCCTTGCGTTTGTATTTCACCGCATTATCCATAAGGTTGAATATCACGTTAGTGAAATGCATGTCATCGACGTTGATAATCGGCGACTCCGCCTTTAAGTCTGTGATAATCTTCCCTCCGTTTCTCTCCACCTTCAACGTAAACGTGTGAACCACTCCCGCAATCAGTTCGTTAACATCAATCTCTCTCGGACGCAGATTAGCTTTCTGATTCTCATAGAGAGACAATTGCAGCACTTTCTCCACTTGGAATCTCAGTCGTTTCGTCTCGTCAAGTATGGTCGTCGTCAGTCGAGACATCATCTGCGGCGTCTTCTTCACAGAATCGTCAGACAGCATCTGTGCCGCCAACGATATGGAGCTGATCGGAGTCTTGAACTCATGAGTCATGTTGTTGATGAAATCGTTCTTCATCTCCGTCACCTTCTTTTGCCTGAACACAATGACCAAGGTACAAATAAACGTCACAAGCAACACTATGGTAAACATCAGTGACGGGAAGATAAACCATATAGAGTGGAATTTCATCCTGCTCTCCTCCGGGAAATGCACCTTCAGTACACCCATCTTCTGCACAGGATCGTTCTTAAACAACGTCTCCGTATGAGCCAGATTCTCACCTTCCGTCGTATAGTCAGGACATTTATAAATCACCCTGCCATTGCTTGTGCAGACACAGAAATGGAAGTCCAGCTCGATACCGTTATTCGCCAGCTCGGCCTTCAGTTGCTGATCCAGTTTTGTGAAGTCAATCCTTTTTTCTAGCGGTCTGTCGCTTGCGGTATACAATATACTATATATAACCTCATTGAGCAGAGTATGCTCATACGCATACCTCTTCGCCATTATCTCCTGAAGTGAACGCGCGTTATTCGTGTTTATATCAATCTTATGAGTGAAGTACTTATCGGAGAGATTTGTGTTCGCCGTTGTCTCCAAAGACTTGTACACACTTCCGTCTTTTGCAGTCACTTGGTGCATACGCTGTATGACACTGGAGTCCGTATTCACCGTGACAGAGTCATTCACCGTAGCCACGCCCTCGAGAGCGTCAGGTCCCTCATTGAGATATTTCTTGGCCTCATCGAGCTCCAGCTGATGAGCGACGGTATAGAGACTCCTGCTTATCGACTCTTCAAAATGAGCCTTGCGGGTGTCAAGAATCTCCTGTATGTATCTCACCTGAAGTGCGAGAAGAGCCATAAACGACAGTCCCATTATGACGGTCAAGACAACTATGGTCGATTTCTTCATTACTTTTCTCTTATTCTATTTTTTCATTGTTGACTGCAAATTAAATCCTTTGTTTAAATTATTACAATAAAATTAAGAAAAAATAATAAAAAAGTCCGCAGATTCCCGCGGACTTTAACACAACTATACATTTTAGTTGTCTATTTACAAAGTATGAAGACTATTTCGATAGATACCACATCTGTCAGATAAAAAAATCTGACAAACGAAGTCTTAATCCTCATCGCCACTCTGCTCCTCGAACTCCTTCATGAGTTTCTGCTGTATGTCTGTAGGCACGAGTTCGTATGACGCAAATTTCATGATGAAACTTGCTCTACCTCCAGTAATGGAAGACAGTGTGGTCGAGTAGTTAGACAATGACTTCAGAGGCACTTTAGCTATGAGCTTCTCATAACCCTTCTCGCTCTCCGAACCAACAATCATACCTCTTCGTCCCTGCAAGTCACTCATGACATCACCCATCTTGTCACCTGGTACAAACACCTCGACATCGTATATAGGCTCCAGCAACTTAGGTCCAGCATTTTTGAATGCGTCGGAGAACGCGTGGCGTGCGGCCAGCATGAATGACAACTCGTTAGAGTCCACCGGATGCATCTTACCGTCATACACCACGACGCGTACATCGCGGGCGTAGCTTCCGGAAATCGGTCCCTGTTCCATCCTTCCGAGTATACCCTTCAGAATAGCCGGCATGAATCGTTTATCGATGGCTCCGCCGACCACAGAGTCGATAAACACCAGTTTTCCGCCCCACTCAAGCTCCACTTCCTCTTTACCCTTCTGAGTGACCTTGAACTCCTGTCCGTCAAACTTGTACGACGTAGGTTCAGGCATGCCGTCATAGTAAGGCTCGACAATCAGATGCACCTCGCCAAACTGTCCAGCACCTCCAGACTGTTTCTTATGACGATAGTCAGCCCTTGCCGCTTTTGTGATTGTCTCGCGATAAGGAATCCTCGGCTCCTCGTATACTATATTTATCTTCTCGTTATTCTCTAGTCTCCATTTCAATGTGCGGAGATGGAACTCCCCCTGACCACTCACAATGGTCTGCTTCAACTCCTTGCTTTGCTCAAGCACCCACGTAGGATCCTCCTGACTCATCTTCTGAATCGCAGTTATCATCTTCTCCGTATCAGCCTCATTGACAGCCTTGATGGCCCTGCTGTATTTAGGGTTCGGATATTTCACGAAATTGAAACGATGTTCGCAATCCTTAGCAACCAACGTGTTTCCTGTCCTGACATCTTTCAGTTTCACTGTACAACCGATGTCACCGGCAACAAGCTCATCCACTTTCTCTCTGTTCGCTCCGGCACACACGAAAATCTGAGCCAGTCTTTCCTTGCTTCCCCTGTCACTGTTAGTGAGGTCATCACCCTCATGCACCTTACCGGACATCACCTTAAAATATTGCACACCACCAATATGCGGTTCATTCGCCGTCTTAAAGAAATACAAAGAAGTAGGAGCGTTAGGGTCCGGATTCACGATCTCTCCACGTGTGTTGTGCACCTGTGGCATCTCATCCACGAAAGGCACCACATTTCCGAGGAACTCCATCAGACGTCTCACGCCCATATCCTTAGAGGCGCAGACGCAAAATACAGGGAACATGCTACGGGCAGCCAGTCCCTTTCTTATACCCTCACGCATCTCATCCTCAGTAAGAGCCTCCGACTCGAAGAATTTCTCCATCAGTCGTTCGTCATTCTCCGCGGCTGCCTCAACAAGCGCCTTATGCATCTCCATCGCCTTAGCCTTCTCCTTCTCTGGTATATCCTCAATGATAGGCTCACCGCCCTCCGGCTTCCAGGAATATTTCTTCATCAACAAAACGTCGATGAGAGCATTGAACTCAGGACCCTCATTCAACGGATACTGAATTGGCACCACCTTAGAACCGTAGTTGTCCACCAGCTTCTCCAACACATTATTATAGTCAAACTTCTCCGAGTCTAACTGATTAACGAGAAATATCACGGGCTTGCCGAGCTTCTCCGTATATCTGAAATGATTCTGCGTTCCGACCTCTGGACCATACTGACCATTAATGAGGAGGATTGCCGTGTCAGTCACATTAAGTGCCGTGATAGCCTGTCCTACGAAGTCGTCAGCACCCGGACAATCAATAATATTCAGTTTCTTACCATTCCATTCCACATGATACACCGTGGAAAAGACACTGTAGCCATACTCTTGCTCAACGGGGAAATAGTCACTCACTGTGTTTTTTGCTGTGATACGACCACGTCGGCTGATTAAGCCTGCCTCATAGAGGAGTGATTCTGTGAGCGTGGTCTTACCTGACCCGTCATTACCAAGGAGCGCGATGTTTTTGATTTCGTTGGTCTGATAAATTTTCATAATGGTTCGCTATTTTTAAGGTTGTTACGTTTTAAGGTTGTTTCTCAAATCTTGGTATTTTGGCTATATATCTGTCAAAAACGTGCGCAAATTACGGAAAAAGGCTTAAATGTGTCTTCCTAAATTTATGTTGTAAAACATTTTTGGTTGTCGTGAATCGCCTTATTGCTATCTTTGCGGCACAAAAAGACTCTTATATGTTTGGAATATATGTTCACGTGCCTTTTTGCAGGTCACGTTGTATATACTGCGGTTTCTACTCCACGACCAGCCTCGCCCACCGTGACCGCTACGTCAGAGCACTCTGTGACGAACTCACTGAATACTCCGGCAAGCTCGACGGCAACGTGGCTACCATATACTTCGGAGGCGGAACGCCGTCACAGCTGTCACTGGACCATCTCTCATCTGTCATGACGAACATACGTGACAACTACACGATAGACGCTTCGGCCGAGGTAACCATCGAGTGCAACCCAGACGATATCAACGAGGACTATCTCTCCGGACTGCGCAGCCTCGGATACAACAGACTCAGCATGGGAGTACAATCTTTCGATGATAGCAGACTCACCTTCCTGCGACGACGTCACTCATCAACACAAGCCGTAAAGGCTGTCGAACTTGCAAAACAAGCAGGTTTCGACAATATAAGCATCGACCTCATGTTTGGGTTTCCTGGGCAGACACTGGACCAATGGAAAGATGACATACACACAGCCCTTTCACTCGGAGTACAACATCTGTCCGCATACTCACTCATGTACGAGGACGGCACCAGACTGACCGAGATGCTCGACAAAGGAGCTGTCAGCGAGATTGACGAAGAACTGTCCGTATTGATGTATGAATGTCTCATCGACGAGGCCGAATCCGCAGGTTTTGAGCATTACGAGCTGTCCAACTGGGCGTTGCCGGGACACCGCTCACGTCACAACTCCAGCTATTGGCATAACATACCGTACTTAGGTGCCGGAGCCGCAGCACACTCCTTCGACGGCAAAAAAAGATGGAGCAATCCAACCTCACTGACAGAATACCTTGAAGGAATGGAGGACAAGAGACTACAACGAGAGTACGAACAGCTTTCCACAAATGAGATATATGACGAGTACGTCATGACTGGCTTGAGGACAAAAGACGGAATAGACCTGAACGACTTGACGGAGAGATTCGGATACCTCATGACCGACTACCTCATGAACAACGCGGAGACACACATCAAAGGCGGAAGACTTGAGCTGATAAACGGTTCAAACGGTCATAACATTATACGTCTGACACGCAGAGGATTATTCGTGTCAAACGACGTCATGTCCGACCTAATGTACATATAAATAAGGTGTAAACAGGATTCCGACGCTTGTTTTATGAGTAAAAACGACTTTTTTTTATTTTTTTTAAAAAAAAATGCGATTAAGAGAATAGCGTATGAAAAAACTTAATACCTTTGCATCGGTTTTGAAAGCAAATTGATTGTTTAACATTAAAAAGTAAAAGAAAAAATGAAGAAGTTGGTTTTCATGTTTGCTGCTGTAGTAGCAATGTCATTCGCATCATGTGGTAACAACACTAACGCTGCTGAGGCTGCTGATTCTGATACAGTAGTTGTTGAGCCAGATACAACAGTTGATTCTATCGCTGCTGATTCTGCTGCTGTTGACTCTGTTAAGTAATTATAGCAAACAGACAACTTTGGGCGACAAGCCCTAAGCGATTTAACCTGCCAAGTTTCTTGGCAGGTTTTTTGTGCTCCTACACCAGGAAAACACGGCACGTTTATGGTGCACGTCTTGTATTTTATAGAGTATCCAAATTAGAGGAGGCCAATAAACACTTCCTTTAAGACTTGTGTGCCAGTGATAAAAAATAAGTGCATCTAAGTCACCACGACTGAGATGCACTTTTTTTCAAGTTACCTGAAACAACTTTTGAAACTAAACTAACTAATGAAAAACGATATTACAAAATTTAAATTAACCCCTTATTCACCTAATTATTTGTCGGGTGCAAAGGTAAGGCGTTTTTATGACATGAGAAAATATTTTCATAAAAAAATAACATTTTCTTGACGAATTTCGTTTTTATTTTATAATTATACACGTCATTCGCTATAAAAATGTTACAAAAACGTCAAAAAAGGATATAAATCTTACAGAGCGCATAGTGCCGGGTACGTTATGCAAACGACTATTAAAATACGTAATTATTGTCAGAAATACACATTTTGTCTCTGTGTAATGTCGGAAAACAAATATGAAATCACGTGATTTCTTGACCTTTTTTAATATAAAAATGCTAAAAAACGTAACTGAAATCTCGTGTTTTTATTCTGTGTGCGAACACTTATGTTTTTTAACATCATATTAACTCTTGATTTTACTATTAAAGTGCGTACCTTTGTGCTATCCTAAAAACAATCTTTTTACCTTAAAAAAATTAATACTTATTGAGAACAGAAATAGCGCCGATCGTGAGATTAGCGCTTTTCGCTTTTAAATACCCCACGTGTCATTTCCCCGGAAAACACCATGCTTGCCCGTGAAAACAGATTACATTTAGAGTGTTGCCTGGTTTATTTGTGAGCAAAATTACAAATGAAAATGAAAGTAAGGCGTTCTTTCCCGAAAAAAGTGTAAATTTGCAGCCTGCAAGCATAGTGTGCTTATAATTTGTTATTTATTCAGTGGGGATAATTATAATAAGTTAACATTAATAACATATCTGACATGAAATTAAAAATTGCTGTGTTGGCTGGTGACGGTATCGGCCCGGAAATTATGGAGCAGGGCGTGGCTGTCATGGACGCTGTGGCTGCTAAGTTCGGACATGAAGTGAGCTACAAAGAGGCTTTGTGCGGTGCTCATGCTATAGATGAAGTCGGTGATCCTTTCCCGGAGGACACGTTCCAGACTTGTATGGATGCGGACGCTGTGTTGTTCGCCAGTGTCGGTGACCCGAAGTTCGACAACAATCCAAACGCCAAAGTCCGTCCTGAGCAGGGCTTGTTGGCCATGCGTAAAAAACTTGGTCTTTTCGCTAACATCCGCCCTGTCACCACATTCGACTGTCTGGTGCACAAATCTCCGCTGAAAGACGAGCTGGTGAGAGGTGCGGATTTCATCTGCATCCGTGAGCTTACTGGAGGTATGTACTTCGGAGCCAAGAAAGAGGGAACTGACGAGGCGTATGACACTAACGCATACACACGTAAAGAGGTGGAGCGCATCTTGAAGGTTGCTTATCAGTATGCTATGCAACGCAACAAGCACCTGACAGTCGTTGACAAGGCTAACGTCCTGGCGTCAAGCCGTCTGTGGCGCGCCGTTGCTCAGGAGATGGCCCCTAAGTACCCAGAGGTGACTACCGACTATATGTATGTCGACAACGCTGCCATGCGTATGATACAGGAACCTAAGTTCTTCGATGTCATGGTGACAGAGAACACCTTCGGTGACATACTCACAGACGAGGGCTCATGCATCACAGGCTCTATGGGGCTGCTTCCATCAGCTTCAACAGGTGAGCACACTCCAGTGTTTGAGCCTATTCATGGATCATGGCCACAGGCTAAGGGACTAAACATCGCCAACCCGTTGGCTCAGATTCTCTCAGTGGCTATGCTTTATGAGTATTTCGATTTGAAGGAGGAAGGGGCTCTCATACGCGAGGCAGTGAACGCATCCCTTGACGCCAACGTGCGTACTCCTGAGATTCAGGTTGAGGGCGGTGCTAAGTATGGCACCAAAGAAGTCGGCGCATGGATTGTTGACTACATAAAGAACAAATAATCCCAATCATTTTGATCGACCATAAAAACCGCGTCAGTCTCTCCTTTCGGAGCAACTGACGCGTTTTTTGTATACCTGCCAAGGCAATGTCCATCGTATGCGTCCGTTGACGTTTTTCCGTTCGGCAGTGATACAAACCACTGCTTCAGGCATAGCCAAAGCACGTCTTTGTGTCAACGAAAGAGCATGAAATGACTTGATGTTACAAAAACGAAAAAAAATGTAACGATTAACCCACGGCAAATAATCCTAAAATGCTACATTTGCGTCAGTAATCTGAAAATCATAGAAAAACAATGGAAGACACAATGTCAAAAGAGACAAAAGGTTTCTACAAACTGAATTGGATTCAGCGAATCGGCTTCGGCTCAGGTGATCTGGCACAGAATCTCATATACCAGACCATATGTATGTATCTGATGTTTTTTTACACAGACATATACGGCATAAATCTGGAGGACGCGGCGCTGATGTTCCTCTTGGTGCGTATCATAGATGTGTTGTGGGATCCTCTCGTGGGCACGTATGTTGACAAGCACGCACCCGCCTGGGGAAAGTACCGTTCTTATCTGATTGTGGCGGGAGTTCCGCTTACCGGATTCGCCATCCTCTGCTTCTGGAACGGATTCTCCGGCTCGTTGCTTTACGCCTATGCCACTTATGTCGGACTGAGTATGCTGTACACTCTTGTAAATGTTCCTTATGGCGCCTTGAACAGCTCGCTGACTCGCGACACGGACGAGATAACGATCTTGACCAGCGTGCGAATGTTCATGGCCAACTGTGGCGGTTTGGCGGTAGGCGCAGGACTACCGATACTCGTGAAGTGTCTCTCGGACTCCGACGGCTCAGACTCGTTGCCGAAAGACGGAGGATCATGGCTTCAGACCATGGTAATTTACGCGTTAGTGGGATTGGCTTTGCTATTCTTCTGCTTCAGCCAGTGCAAGGAGCGTGTGGTCATGGACCAGAAGAACATGAACGATGTCAAGGTGAGTGACCTGTGGATGGAGTTCAGGAACAACCATCCGTTGAGAGTCATAGCCTTTTTCTTCATCACCGCTTTTGCCATGATGAGTGTGGGTAACGCCGCTGGAAGCTATTTCGTGACAAGCAACCTACACGGCTCAGCGGAGGAACTGGCGGTGTTTATGGGACTCGGCTCCATACCGTCGTTCATCTTCATGCCGTTAGTGCCGTGGATAAAGAGCAAGATAGGAAAGAAGAATATGTTCTTTGTGTTCCTATCAATAGCCATTCTCGGAATGATAGCGTTATATTTCATCGCCAAGATGGAGGAGACGAACATGACGCTCATATATATCGCACAGTTCGTGAAGAGCACCGGAGTAATCGTCGCCACTGGTTACATGTGGGCACTGGTGCCGGAGGTCATCTCCTATGGCGAGTACGTCAACGGCAAGCGTATAGCTGGAATCGTGAACGCCCTGACGGGAATCTTCTATAAGGCGGGCATGGCACTTGGCGGAGTGGTGCCTGGAGCTGTCCTTGCCTATGTGCATTATAACAAAGACAGTGTGATGCAGACACCTTTGGCAGAGGAAGGTATACTATGGCTCGTGTGCGTCATACCTGCCATATTGCTTGTCATAGCGATGTATATAATATCCAATTATGAATTGTCCGATGATGTCATCGACAAGATAAATAAAGAGATTGAGTCAAGAAAATGATAACATGATGGTTGCTGTGTGTCACAGCTCCGTTGATAACAGACAAAGTAATTATGAAAAAGACATATCTTATACCTGACAACTACATGGCGGACCCGTCTGTACACGTGTGGAACGGACGCCTCTACATCTACCCGAGTCACGACTGGGAGAGCGGAATACCCGAGAATGACAACGGTGACCATTTTAACATGAAGGATTATCACGTTTTTTCCACGGACGACCTGGAGGCCGTGATAAGAGGCGAGCAGACTCTCACGGATCATGGCGTGGTCCTCAGCGTGGAGGACATCCCGTGGGCAGGCCGTCAACTGTGGGACTGCGACGTACAGGAGAAAGACGGTAAGTATTATATGTATTTCCCTCTGAAGGACAAGAACGACATCTTTCGCTTTGGAGTGGCGGTGGCAGACAGTCCGACAGGTCCGTTTGTGCCTCAGCCCGATCCGATGAGGGGATCCTACTCCATCGACGTGGCAGTGCTCAAGGATGACAATGCCGCCAACGACTACTACTTCTATTTCGGAGGCATATGGGGTGGACAGTTACAGCGTTACAAAGATAACAAGGCTCTTGAGAACGCCCATCTGCCTGAAGGCGACGAGGATGCCCTGCCGAGCCGTGTGGCCAGATTGTCAGGCGATATGCTGCAGTTTGCGGAGGAGCCGCGTCCGGTTATCGTGGTGGACAATGACTGCACTCCGCTGAAGGCGAGTGACCCTCATCGTTTCTTCGAGGCCTCATGGGTGCATAAATATAAAGGTAAGTATTATTTCTCTTATTCCACAGGAGACACCCATTGCCTTTGCTACGCCATAGGCGACAACCCATACGGTCCGTTCAAGTACCAGGGAGTGATACTTACGCCGGTGGTTGGATGGACCACACATCACTGCATAGTGGAATTCAAGGGCAAGTGGTATCTTTTCCATCATGACTGCGTGCCTTCCGGTGGTAAGACATGGCTGAGAAGTCTCAAGGTCTGCGAGTTGGTATATAATGAGGACGGCACCATCCAGACTATAGACGGAATGGACTGACCTCGACGTGGTATGTTTGAAGTGCTAATATGTTAAACTAACGTCTTGAGTCTATGAGAAAAATATTTTTGTCTTTCGCTATGCTCGCGCTTGCGTTGGCGGGCGAGGCTCGTGACTTGAAGCTGGCATCTCTTTTCTCCGACGGCATGGTGTTGCAATGCGACCGGAAAGTGCCAGTCTGGGGATGGGGTGAGCCAGGCGAGTATGTGACAGTGTCATTTGCCGGAAAGACAACATGCGTCAAAGTGCATGCCGACGGCTCATGGAAAGCGTACTTGCCGAAGATGAAGGCTTGCAGCGAGGGGCAGAGACTCGTCGTCTCACAGTCAGGAAAAGACATTACGGTAAACGACGTCCTCGTGGGTGACGTGTTCCTGTGCTCAGGCCAGTCCAATATGGAGTTGCCGGTACGCAGATGCATGGACAAAGTTGGCGAGAAGGTTAGACGATACTCGAACAATCAGATACGCTATGTGAAGTTCCCGCCGCAATATAATTATGTGTGCGAGAATGAGGACATACACGGTGTCAGATGGCAGTCCGTCGACGAGGCGAGTTGCATGGACATGTCGGCGATATGCTACTTCATGGCAAGGGAGCTGCAGGAGAACAGGAATGTGCCGATAGGTATCGTCAACTCCTCCGTCGGAGGCACGTCCATCGAGTCTTGGATGCCGAAGGAGACGCTGCAGCGTTTTGACCAGTATCGTGACGAGTTCTCCAAAAGCAAGTATGTCAGCGCCAACTGGGTGGACTCCACAAGGATGGCGGAGCAGCGACGACGCAGAGACTGGGAGGTCACCATGACGAGACGTGACACTGTGGTCAACAGATGGCGCACTCCCGGATATAGCTTCTTGTCGTGGGAGGAGACTGACATGTTTAATGACTGGAGCAGGAACCGGAACGGCTCGTACTGGATACGACTCAACGTCAACGTCAATGTGACGTCAATAGCCGGTGACGGCGTCTTGAGGATGGGGGCCATGAAGGATGCGGACAGCGTGTTCGTCAATGGTGTTCTGGTCGGCACAACTCCGTATGAATATCCGCCGAGAATATACAATGTCAGCAAGAATCTGTTACGTCCGGGATCGAATGAGGTGATGGTGCATCTCATCTCAGAGAGCGGCAAGGCGCGTTTCGTGCCGGGAAAGCAATACTCTTTAGACATCGGCGGACGTACTTTCCCCGTCTCCCCCAAGTGCCGTGTGTCCTTGGGAGCGCAGATGGATCCTAAACCTATGTCGACATATTTCGTGGACTGTCCTACCGGACTCTACAACGCTATGATTTACCCACTTCGTGACATGGCGGTCAAAGGTGTGGTATGGTATCAAGGTGAGTCAAACACGAACACTCGTGACTATGCCGACTACCTATGCTCAATGATAAAAAGCTGGCGTAACCAGTTGCACAACACAGTACCTGTCGTCGTCGTTCAGCTACCAGGCTTCATGTCAAGACATGACAAGCCGCTGCAGAGTAGCGGATGGTGCGACATCAGGGAGAGTCAGCGTCAAGCGGTCAAACGTACTCCATTGTCCGCCCTCTGCTCTACCATTGACACGGGAGAGTGGAATGACATCCATCCGCAGGACAAGGATGTGGCAGGCCACCGTGTGGCTCTACACATGCTCAAGCTGGCATATAAGGACAAACACGTGACGTCTGACGGCCCTTCGCCTCTTTCCGCTAAGATAACCAAGGACGGCTATGTCAGAGTAATCTTCAATGACGGACAGACAAAGGTGATACGTGAGCCGTCATCCACATGGTCTGTTGTCGACAAGCATAGCGGAGACTTGGTCTCTCTGCCTATAGTCTCACGCAATGGGTCATCTGAGTATCTTTTGAGATATTGTTACGACGACTATCCGAAGCCGGAGATATTCGGCTCGACAGGACTGCCGACACCACAGTTCACGATAAGCGTGAAAAAATGAAGTGATTCGTAGATTATGATAAGGTGATGTACCGGCCACGTGGCTTGTGCGTCACCTCTTTTTTATTCGCATAGGGACATCAGTGTCTTCGTTACACCCTAATTCTTTTGTAACCTCCATGAATCGCCCGTATAGCATCAGTGAGAAAATGTCATCAATATGGAATACAAATGTCACCATCTTCTCCTTCTCACAGGTTATCCCCAATAAAAAATACACCAGTCGCACCACATAACCAGATTTCCTATTCGCATTCCCTATTTTTACTGTCCGAAACTCCTCTTTTTCCGTTGACACAAGACAACGGAAAAATGACTTCCGGAATTTTCACGTGGTTTATTCGGCGTTTGAAATTCTTAGGTTAGGACGCCGAAAAGTTCAGGTTAGGATTTTGAAATTCTCAGACCTGCGTATAGACTATATCCTAACCAGAGAATTTCAAAAAAAGAGACACAAGGTTTTAAAATACATTACAATGAGATTGTCAGCAAGTTAACCTGAAAAATAGCAAAAAACAGGCATAGGAAATTTGGTTACTCCCCAAATTGTCCGTTTTCCCACCTGTCTCTCGCTTTACGTATTTGTTGTCATACCGCTTCCAATGAGCCGCACACGCCTCACACACGACCCTAACCGTTCGTTACCCTTTTTGCAAATAATGGCTGGCGGCGTAAGAGAGAGACAGACGAACGCCTCGACGAGGCTCACATGTAAGCGTATACGATGAAACGCCAGGCTTGTCTTGTTGTTTGAGAGTCCTCATCACCCAGGACACGCCCAACACATGCAGCCAAAACGGCATCACTTCGCCAAGGAATAAATTTTCACACGTCTGTCACGAGAGAGCGCTCCTGGATTACTGCCCGGCTTGCCCTCTGGCACGTCCAAGCCTCGCTTGCCATAATACTCCTTCCAATAATTGAGAATGGCACCGTCCTCGCCATGAAAAGACATCGGTATGGGGCTAAAAACCAATTCGCCACTCTTGAGCACATAGGACTTTTGCACCAACTCGGAACAGTAGAACTCATCGTCAGTGTCGCTGAAGAGATAGTCGTACGCCTTTCCGATATGCGACTTGGCGCGCAGGACGGAACATCGAGAGTCGAATCGTCCTTTCAACCTACCCACCAACACGGTTCCGCGCTTGACGAGAAACTTGTCCAAGGTGCGCATAACAACACCATCCCCCGTAGCCTCGAGCACGCATATTCCGCTATCCTCCTCACACACAATAGCCACATGTGATATCTTCATTGAGCGGACACCCTTGGTAGACTCAACAATAGAACGTCCAAAGTCGTCCGCCTTAGCCACGTCTGTCACACAGAAAAGCATGTCACCCTCACGAAGGGATGACACGTTGAGCTGACGAGCATCACAAAACAGAGGAAGAAGAAATAACAAAGAAAGAAAAAGAGTCTTATTCATAAACATAATCATAACACTTGTTAAGGATCTCGTTATACTCATGTGTCTTCCTCAACTCGTCCAGCGCCGCAGAGAGGAAACCGTCGGACAGCACCTGGTCACGAGTGACACTCTTGTATATCTCATATGAACGTAGCCTATAGTACTCACTGTACTCGTCGGACTCGCTGAACCCTCGCGGCATCTTCTTCAACGCAGACTGCCACGGCAGCGTGAAGCCCTCACACCGCATCACGACCTCATGGAAGTTATGGCCATTACATGATATCTCGTCACGCACACTCGCCAAGACCTCCTTTGTGGGGTTATATAGTCCCGCACATATAAAATAGGTGGAGGTGGAAGGCTCAAGGTGTATGTAATAGCCCGCCATTCCTGACTTCTTGCCTTTCGGACACACATAGACACCCATGTGCCACTTATACGGACGCTTATCGTCCGAAAATCTCACATCACGATATATCCTGTAGTTGATGTCTTTTATCCCAAGATTATTCACGCGAGGGTCGAAGGCTTCCACGCCATGAAGAAAATCGAGAGAGAAGTTCTCGAAGGTCTGTTTGGCGTCAAGATACTCACCCTTATGCTCGTCGAACCACACCTTATTGTTGTTGTCTGCCAGCCTCTCTAAAAAGCTTAACACATTTTTCATAATACGGTCAGTTAAATCAAAAACAAGGTAAACAAATGCGGGCTCCCCATTCGGGAGCCCGCATGCCTATAATACCCGTTCTCTCCGTCCTTGTACAAAGACTGCGCCTCGGCACAATCATCGGCATCACTCCTGAAAGGTGACGAATGGACGTTGAGAATATCGTTCATAAGATATTAGTCGATCTCCTCGTCTGCCTCATATCCGCCCATCTCACGGATAGCATTCTTCAGCATAGTATACTGCTGGAAGAGGTGATTAACAGGCTCCTCACCATTGACGTAGTCATGCATAGGCGCCTTAAGGAAGAATGAGAGGAAACGCTGGATGCCACTTCTGCCCGCGCGAGCTGCCAGGTCTGAGAGCAGACACAAGTCGAGCAACAGAGGAGCGGCGAGGATGGAGTCACGGCAGAGGAAGTTGATCTTGATCTGCATTGGATAGTTCATCCATCCGAAGATGTCGATATTATCCCAGCCCTCTTTGTTATCATTACGCGGCGGATAATAGTTGATACGTACCTTATGATAATAGTCGGTGTAAAGGTCCGGCTGCTTGTCAGCCTGGAGGATGGACTCGAGTGTGGAGAGTTTGCTCACCTCCTTTGTTCTGAAATTTGCAGGCTCGTCGAGCACCAGTCCGTCACGGTTACCCAAAATGTTAGTTGAGAACCAACCCGCCAGTCCGAGACATCTCGTTCCGATGATTGGGGCAAAGCCAGATTTCACAAGTGTCTGACCTGTCTTGAAGTCCTTTCCGGCTATTGGCACATTATATTTCTCAGCCATCTCCCACATCGCAGGTATGTCAACTGTCGTGTTCGGAGCTCCCATGATGAATGGGCATCCCTCAGCAATGGCAGCGTAAGCGTAACACATAGACGGAGCGATGTTCACCCTGTCGTCCGCCTTCATGGCTTCCTCAAGGTGAGCGAGTGTGTCATGAACCTTCATGTTTGGCTCAACATAAATCTCTGTAGACGCAGCCCACGCCACCACGACACGATTGAGGTCATTGTCTTTCTTGAACTTACGTATGTCCTCACGTAATTCCTCAACCATCTCCCAGCGTGTGTCACACTGCTTGACGTTGTCTCCGTCAAGACGCTTAGCGTAATTCTTGTCAAAAGCAGCTTTGAGAGGAACAATGGCTGACAACTCGTCTTTCACCGGATTGATGTCTTTCTCTTTGAGCACCTCAGCATACATCGCGCTCTGATAAGCGTTAGCAGGATAGACGTCCCACGCACCAAACACAATGTCGTCAAGCTTAGCTATAGGAGCTATGTCATAATAAGAAAGGTATTTTTTTGAACCACCCTTACCAACACGTATCTTGTCGTACTGAGTCATAGAACCAACCGGTTTTGCAAGACCTTTACGAGCCATGAGCACACCTGTCATGAATGTTGATGTGACTGCGCCCAATCCAACAACCATTATGCCAAGCTTTCCCTCTGCCGGCTTCGTTGTATTATTCGCCATTTTGAAATGATTTTTAATTTTGTTTGTAATGAACTTATAATAAAATTGCAATTTTGTAATATGTGCTACTACACATTTCGTGGCAAAATTACACTATTTATACATGACTTAAGTTATCTTTATAACCTCAATTGTATTCTAAAGTTCGCATGGATTTATCAAAAAAAGTTAAATGACGTTTCATGGAAAATAAAAAAAAGGAGAGATTACTCTCTCCTTGTGGGCGTTGACGGATTCGAACCGCCGACCCTCTGCTTGTAAGGCAGACGCTCTGAACCAGCTGAGCTAAACGCCCCCTCTTTTTGTCGGGATGACACGACTCGAACGTGCGACCCCTTGGTCCCAAACCAAGTATACTACCAACTGTACTACATCCCGTACTTAAGAGAACAAGCCTTGTTTTGTCGGGATGACACGACTCGAACGTGCGACCCCTTGGTCCCAAACCAAGTATACTACCAACTGTACTACATCCCGAATTACCTCAGTATTCCAAGGCTTTGACTTGGCTTATTTCTCAAAAGCAGTGCAAAGGTAGTTTTTTTTTTGTTACCCACAAACTTTTCATCGTCTTTTTTTAACAACCCTACAAAATCTTCACAAAAAACCGTACTAAATTGTTGAATCCACGAAAATTCGGGACAAAACAGGCTTACACATAAGCAGTCAAGGAGAAGTCAAAGATAGTTTACCTCAGACGGTCGACTGCTGCCGCGTGCGCACTGCTACTGATAGGCTTCTTCACCATAAAAAAGGTGAGTCTGTCACAGAGGTACCAAAAATCACACAGATTAGCGATTCGGCAGAAGTGAACCGGCCCGTGGAGACACCACACGTCCCGCACGAAGAGACTTTGGCACAGACCACGCCACCGAAGCAGAGCCATCAGAGAAAGCATGACAACGTGGAGAAAACACAAAAAAGGATGTCAGGTATATGACAAACGAGATGGTGGACCAGTTGCTTGCACTGAACTATAAATGATAACGCTAAAGTATGCCAGAAATTAATCTAAAAGTATACCACCTTGGTCTTGTGCCGCACAAGGTACAAAAGGTTTATTTTGACATATGTATCCATGCGCAATAGCATTTCGAATATGCTGTAATAGTTGCCAATTCAGAATAAGTGACAAGAAAATCAAATCACAGTTCTTTATACACTTTTATTACTGTCCGCTAAAAGTTTTAATAAGAAAAAAGAAAGGGCTGATTTCCTAATTGTGGAGTCAGCCCAAATTGTTACCTTTGTTTTTGCAATAAAACTTCAATAACATGAACAAAGGTACGCGTTTCTTCGGACAGCCGGTATATGGACAGTTAATAAAATGCTTGGACAAGGATAAAATCATTGAAAT
>FLNY01003287.1_pt1 | contig 27775 bp, 20 predicted proteins | sample 1140381 | NCBI WGS metagenome assembly FLNY01 (sample SAMEA3878172, study PRJEB12797) | bioreactor metagenome | biome: Moose rumen | place: Sweden | collected 2011-10
CCACGAAAGTGTCTTGCACACCAGCAACATGCAGCTGATGCTCAGCGGGATATACACCATGCGCTCGAGGAACAGCGGGAAATGGCCTCGCCAGTGGTTCTCAAACTCGATGCACATCCACAGCGACAGACCGAAGGTGATGAGCAGCAGCCAGATGGCCGACGGCTCTATCTCTCGTTTCTGCTTCACCAGTTCGCCGCAGTTGATGCCTATCAAGAAGATGGGGATGCGACTCCAGAATATCTCGATGTGCCCAACAGCATCGTGGATGGGCGGCATATACTGCACCATCGTGGCCCACACCATCGCCACCACAGGCATCCAACGGTAGACGGGATGCCGACGAATCAGCTCCATGTAGAACGGGGCGAAGAGATACATCGCCAGAATAGAGGGGACGAACCAGAACGCGCCGTCGTCGATGCGCCAGAAACTCCAGTTCACCAGGATATTCGCCACGAGATGGAACACGTCGGGACTCTTCGTGCTGTGCCAGTCGGCTCCCGTCGCATAGTGGAACTGCCCGAACAGATCGGTGCCAAAGAAGTCGGGGATGTAATACAGACAGGCGATGATGAGCCATGCGGGATAGATGCGCAGCACGCGCTTGCGGTAGAAGGATGCTATCTTCGAGGGTACGAGAGTTTTTCGAGGCTGACTCTTCGTCCACGAGAACCACAGTCCGATGCCGCTGAGGAAGAGGAACATGTCGACACCGATGTTGCCCAAACGAACCACTCCGTACATCAGTTCGCCCTTGGCCATTGGTACGTGGAAGAACATCACGAAGATCATGGCCAGACCCATCAATGCCGAACGGTAGCGGCTCAGAAATTCATAATTCATATTTTTTTGTTGACAAGTTAACGAGTTGTTTCTTCGCTTCGCTTGCTTGTAAAGCGAAAGGGAGAAGAATGTTGAAGAAACCTCTTCAAAATCATGGCGGCGGCGATGGAAGCCAACAGATAGACGGCGATGCCATAATAGATGTCGGTGTGGCGGTAGTGGGGGATGATGATCTCCCGCATCAGCGGGTGCATCACGAAGAGGGCCGCCGATATGCCGCCTACCCATTCGCAGGGGCGAAGCAGCCATTCGGGCAGGAGCTTCACCGTAGCGACGGCTCCTATAACCACAAACAGCGGAACCCACAACCAGGTGTGGAACCAGAAGCTGCCGACGAGGACGGCCACCCCCCCAACCCCTCCCCAAAGGAAGAGGGGCGTGATATGTCTACTGGCAGTACTCGGAGCATGAATGTATCTACGCCCCTCCCCCTTTGGAGAGGGGTCGGGGGTGAGGCTTTTCCTTGCCAACGCTACGCCTGCGGCAAAGGGCAGAACGCCGCCGATGAAGTTATAGCGCACGAAGTTGAGGGCATCGGGGGTGGGCATGAGAACCTGGATGAGCCAGCAACCGACGACCAGAGCGAGAAGCAGCCAGATGTTGCGCCAGCGGTGGATGACGAAGATGTAGAGAGCGTAGAGCTGCATCATCAGTCCGAAGAACCAATAAGGTCCGGGCTTGATGACGCGGTCGGGATGCTCGTAGAGGAAATTGACGGTCATCGTCAGCTGAGCTGCGATGCGGTCCCAGCTATATACCTCCCATCCGTTGTCGTTGCGGAGGAAATAGACGGCCACAAACAACAGGTAGCCCCAGATCATCAGGCGGAAGAGCTTGCGGAAGTGACGCCAGAGGAAGGGGATGGCCCCCCCTTGGGGGGATAAGAGGGGGGCCTCATACTTCTTTACCAGTCCGTAGCCGCTGATGAAGAGGAAGATGGGCACGCCATAGTGACCGAAGAATGAGAAGAAATGGATGAACAGATCGTGATTGAGCGAGACGAGCGCGTCCCAGAACTGCTGCGGCTTATCTGCCGTGAACGTGTATTCGTTCTCTTTCACGGCGAACTTCAGGAAGTGGCAGTAGTTGTGCAACACGATGCCTAAGATGGCGATACCTCGCAGAGCCTGACTCTGGCGGAGAGAGAGTTCAGAGTTTGTCATAGTCTACGGTTCCTTTAATGATTCGCTTGCGGTTGTTGTTATATTGCGGACTCAAGATATTGAATTGCTCGTCGTAGGACGGTGTGTAGATACCAGCCAAGAAGAGCAGCAGATGCGGCAAGGCATCCGTCATGAAGGGTTTGTCTTTCGCCAGAAGAATGGCCTGCCAGATGTCGGGATGCTGCTGACGGTAGGCGGTAGAACACCAAATCCAGAACGGGATGTCGAACTCCTCATGCGCCAGACGGCGGTCGACGACATCGTTGTGCAGCCGACCGTGAATATGCACATCATCGTTATAGACCTCCTCACCATGATCGGGTACGTAGATGACGATAGCATCCTGGCTTTCATATCTGTGGACAATCGCCGTCACGATGCTGTCGTTGTAACGCGTCGCATTGTCATAGTAAGCCAAATCTTGAAGCTCCTTCCGGGAGAGTATCGGGCGGTCGTAATCCTCGCGCTTAAAATACTGCTGCTTCTTCGGACATCGTGTCCGATAGTCCACATGCTGCCCTTTCAGATGAACGATGGTCAACTTGGGAGTCATATCCACCGAGCCGTTCTCACTCCTGACATCAAGCTCCCTCAGCAAGCTCTCGTCGAAATAATAGAGTTTCTTGTTGCGACGACTGAACATCGCCTGGCTCAACGTAGGATTGTTGAGGAAAAATCCGCCACTGAAATCGTAGACAGCCTCTTTGGCCTGTGGCAGAAACTGGTTGGTGAGGAAGTCCACCTCATAGCCTGCCTGACGGAAGAGCGAGGGGAAGAGCGGGCTGTCGCACCATTTTGACTGATCGCCCTCCTGCCGGATGACGGCAGTAGAGAAGAGCAACTTGAAGACGAAACTCGTGAGATTCCACGGGGCAATGACGTTGCTGAACGGAACGAGCGAGCCTTCGTTGGCCAATGCCTGCTGTCGAGGTGTCGTCTCCTTATTGTAGCCATAGAGTTGCGCGTGCCGCTTGTTATAGCTCTCGCCAACGATCAGCACGATCTGCCGACTGCGGAACGAACAGCTATCCACCTCAACCCGCTGGAGTCCGTCGACGAGTTGCGACACCTGTCGGGCTGTCAGTTGGTTGGCGCGGATACTGAAGGTCAACCGGTAGAGAGGCTGGTAAAGCTGTGCCCGCTCGGGTTTGGTCAGTTCGTGTTCTACATATCCTATATTCCTGCAAGACATCAGTCGGACAAACGCCTGCTTGTTGTCGAAGCACAGCACAGCACACAACAACACAACACACAAAACGACGCCTCCACATAGAGGACTCCACATATGGCTGGATTCAAGACCAGCCCTTAGCTCTTGCCACCTTCCGCGTCGTTGAGTAAGCAGCTGTAGCACAGCGGCCACCCCATGCACGACGGCAACGGCCACGACCCAGCCCACAGGTCCAGACAAAGCATCCCAGGAAAGATACGACTGGAAAAACTCGCCCGCCTCCTGGCTGTTGGTTTCGCCTAAGAGCAGCAACATGGTGGGGGTGATGGTGGATCCGAATTTCTGAAAACAGAAAACATCTGCGATGGCCACGCCATAAGCAATGATGCAGAACAGCAGTCGAACCCACGAGCGAACACGACGGGGGAAGAGCATCAGCAAACAGCACACCACGTAAACATCTATGAAAAGCTCAGCCCACCAATAGGTATAGGATGGTCCGCCCTTGCTCCAATCGGTGACACACAATACGCACACCACTCCCAGCACCGTCATAAACAGCGCGAACAGGGCATTGCTGCAAATGGGCTTAGCCATCATTCGTAGCCCCTTCAGAATAGTTTCCCATACTTTCATGCCTGCAAAGGTACGATTAAGTGAGCAAAAAGCAATAGAAAAAATGGTTTTTCTACTCTTTTTTGAGCGTGAGCACCCTCTGCCAGCTCCTTTTCTGTTAATTTTACCAAACGAGTATATGCTGTTCTGTTTTTTTTCTTTATTTTTGCAACATCAATCAAAAACATATCATCATGATGCGTGTACTTATCGTCAGTACAACAGAGAAGCGTGGCGGAGCCGCACTGGCCGCTCATCGGCTGATGGAAGCACTGAACGGCAACGGTGCAGAAGCCAGCATGCTGGTGGGCGAACGCCAAACCAGCGATGCCCACGTAGCGGAACTGCCTTCGCCCAAACGCCATCGACTGCACTTCCTTTGGGAACGACTCACGATATTCTTCCATCTTCGTTTTCAGCGAGAGCGACTGTTCCAGATAGACATCGCCAATGCCGGAACGGACATCACGAAACTTCCAGCGTTTCGGGAAGCTGATGTCATCCACCTGCATTGGATTAATCAAGGCATGCTTTCGCTGAAAGGCATCAGAAGAATCATTGATAGCGGCAAGCCCGTTGTATGGACTATGCACGACCTTTGGCCCGCCTCTTCGATTTGTCATTATGCGCGCGGGTGCGAACATTATTTAGATATATGCAAAAGCTGTCCCCTACTCCACCCTGCCGTGAAGGACGATTCTATGCCGAAAAACGATCTTTCCACAAAAGTGTGGCACAAAAAGGAACGCATGCTCGCCTCAGCCGTCAAGGACAACAGGAGGATGGCTTTCGTGGCTTGCAGCCAGTGGTTAGAGGGAGAAGCCCGCAAGAGTGCATTGCTGAAAGGACTCACCGTGACCAGTATTCCCAATCCGATTGACGTCAGCCTGTTTCACCCCATCGACAAGATTCAATCGCGACGTGCACTACATCTGCCCGAACAGGGGCGCATCATCCTTTTCGTATCTCAACGAGTCACCGATGAGCGAAAAGGCATTCAGTACCTGATTGATGCTGTAGACGAAATGGCCCGGAACCAACCATCGCTGAAGCTGAACACCCACATTGCCATCTTAGGTGGCGAAGCCGAAGAGGTGGCATCACGACTGGCCTTTCCATCTCATCCATTGGGCTATATCAGCGACCCGGCAACGATTGCTCAGGTCTACAATGCCGCAGATGTGTTTGTCACACCATCGCTTGAGGACAATCTGCCCAACACCATCATGGAGGCGATGGCCTGCGGTGTGCCCTGCGTGGGATTCCGAGTGGGGGGAATACCCGAAATGATCAGTCATCGCCAGACAGGCTATGTGGCGACGTTCGCCGATAGTCACGACCTGTCGAAGGGTTTGACTTGGATTCTCAGCGAAGCCAACAGCGAGGAACTGTCGAAGGCATCGCTGAAGAAGGTGGCCGCCTGCTATTCGCAGGCAAGCGTTGCCCACCGATATATGCAACTCTACGAAAAACTGCTCTCATCCCAACATTCAAAACCTTAAGACCATGCAGAAGATTTCCGTTGTAACGATTACCTATAATGCCGAAACCACGCTTCCGAAAACTCTGGAAAGCGTGCTCGCCCAGACATATAGGAATGTGGAGCACCTGATTGTGGATGGAGCGTCGAAGGACAATACCCTGGCCCTGACTCACGACTACGCGAGATTGTCGGCCGACAGGGATTGTGGCCATGAGGTCATCATCGTGTCAGAACCCGACAAGGGCATCTACGATGCTATGAACAAGGGACTCAGACTCGCCACAGGGCAATACATCGTATTCATGAATGCAGGCGATCGGTTTCATGCGTCCGACACCTTGGAACACGTGGCCCAATGGTACACAGACAGCGACAAGGCTCCTGCTGTGGTCTATGGCGACACGAACATCGTGGATGCAGAAGGGCAGTTTCTGTATCGTCGGCGGCTAACCCCACCCGAAACACTCTCCTGGAAATCATTCCGGACGGGAATGCGCGTATGCCATCAGGCATTTTATGCACGCGCCGACCTGGCTCAACAGACACCCTACGACTTGCACTACCGCTTTTCTGCTGATGTAGACTGGTGTATTCGCATCATGAAGAAAGCAGCTGGGAAGCATCTTCCGATGGTCAATATGCACGAAGTGGTTGCCGACTATTTGGAGGAAGGAGCCACCACGCGCAACCACCGGGCTTCGCTGCGTGAGCGTTTCCATGTGATGAGCCGCCATTACGGTCTTCCGACGACTCTCGCCATGCATGCCTGGTTTGTGGTTCGCAATATCATCAACAAGCTGAAAACGTGAAAAAGAAGCTGTATTGCGCGCTCCGAAAGGTTATTTTTGGTTAAATAATCGTAAATTACGAGGCGAACGCAAAACAAAAGTTCATGGGTTCATAAATAATGTGTACCTTTGCAGTCCGATTATGAAGGGGGTGTGCTTAGAGCCCCCGTGGACATCGTGTAAATAGCTGTGGCTTTGGCCGGCCAGGGCGGTTTGTGAATCGTTGTCCAAGCATGGGAAAATAAAAATGTTTTTTAGTAGTAACAATTAAAATTAAAATGAACACTTTAAGTTACAAGACCATTTCCGTTAACAAGGAAACAGCACAGAAGGAGTGGGTCGTTGTAGACGCTACCAATCAGGTAGTAGGTCGTCTCGCTTCTAAAGTGGCTAAGCTGATCCGCGGAAAGTACAAGCCCACTTTCACACCGCATGTTGACTGTGGCGACAATGTTATCATCATCAACGCCAAGAAGGCATACTTCACGGGCAAGAAAGAGACCGAGAAGCTCTACACCCGTTATACTGGCTATCCTGGTGGACAGCGTTTCAACACGCCGGCACAGCTGCGCCAGCGTCCCGACGGCATGGACCGCATCCTGCGTCACGCCGTGAAGGGCATGCTGCCTAAAGGTCCCCTCGGCCGCAGACTGCTGAGCAACCTCTATGTTTACGACGGCACAGAGCATCCACACGAGGCTCAGAAGCCAAAGGCAATCGATATTAACCAGTATAAATAAAGAATAAGGTATGGAAATGATTAATGCAGTTGGTCGTCGTAAGAGTGCTGTTGCACGTGTTTACGTCACCGAAGGAACAGGCAAGATAACAATCAACAAGAAGGACCTTACAGAATACTTCCCCTCTGCTATTCTGCAGTACGTAGTGAAGCAGCCTCTGGAACTGCTTGAAGCTACAGAGAAGTACGACATCAAGGTAAACCTCGACGGTGGTGGTTTCACAGGTCAGAGCCAGGCTCTGCGTTTGGGCATTGCCCGCGCTCTGGTGAAGATCAATGCCGAAGACAAGAAGAACCTGAAGAATCACGGTTTCCTGACACGCGACAGCCGCGAGGTAGAGCGCAAGAAGCCAGGTCAGCCGAAGGCTCGTCGTCGCTTCCAGTTCAGTAAGCGTTAATATCACTGGACATCGTTTAGTATCTAAACTCATGAGACTTGGGCTGCGGGTCGGCAAGCAGATATACTTTTCTCTTACCTCTCACCCCTCACCACCCAATTACCCATGGGCTGATTCTAACAAGAATTAAAAAGAAAGTAAACAACCCATTAAAAAGCATTTTAACAAAATGGCAAGAACAAATTTTGATATGTTGCTGCAGGCTGGCTGTCACTTCGGCCACCTCAAGCGCAAGTGGAATCCTGCTATGGCTCCCTATATCTTCATGGAGCGCAATGGTATTCACATCGTAGACCTGCACAAGACCGTGGCCAAGATTGACGAGGCCGCCGACGCTCTGAAGCAGATCGCCAAGTCGGGAAAGAAGATTCTTTTCGTTGCTACTAAAAAACAAGCCAAGGACATCGTGGCTGAAAAGGCTACGTCTGTCAACATGCCGTACGTGAACGAACGTTGGCCCGGTGGCATGCTCACCAACTTCCCGACCATCCGCAAGGCTGTGAAGAAAATGACCACTATCGACAAGATGATGACTGATGGAACATACAGCAATCTGTCGAAGCGCGAGATCCTGCAGATCAGCCGTCAGCGTGCCAAGCTGGAGAAGAACCTCGGTTCTATCGCCGACCTGACCCGTCTGCCCTCTGCCCTCTTCGTGGTTGACGTGATGAAGGAGAACATCGCCGTTCGCGAGGCCAACCGTCTGGGTATCCCCGTGTTTGCCATCGTAGACACCAACAGCGATCCTAACAACATTGACTTCATCATCCCTGCTAACGATGACGCCAAGGATTCTATCGAGGTTATTCTGAACGCTTGCTGCCAGGCTATCGCAGAAGGTCTGGAAGAGCGCAAGGCTGAGAAGGCCGACGAGAAGGCCGCTAAGGAACAGGCTGAGGAAGCTGAGGATGCACGCCCCCGCGCACGCCGTGCTCGCAAAGAAGAGGCACCCGCAGCTGAAGCTCCTGCTGCCGAAGAGTCTCCTGCTACTGAAGAGGAAGCTCCCGCTGCCGAGTAATTTTTAATCAATCGTAATCGTAAATTTCCAAATTGTAATAGTATTATGGCTTACAAACCAAATATGGAAGACATCAAGAAGCTCCGCACCATGACGGGTGCAGGTCTGGCTGACGTGAAGAAGGCGTTGACCGAGGCCGAAGGAGACTTCAACCAGGCTAAGGATCTGCTCCGCGAGCGCGGACTGGCCATTGCCGCTAAGCGTTCTGACCGTGAAACCTCTAACGGTTGTGTACTCGTGAAGGCTGTCGACGGCTTCGCTGCTATGATTGCCCTGAAGTGCGAGACCGACTTCGTGGCCAACGGTGCTGACTTCATCGCCCTGACTCAGAGCATCCTCGACGCTGCTATCGCTAACAAGTGCGCCGACCTGGAGCAGGTGAAGGAACTCACTCTGGCCGATGGTCAGAAGGTGCAGGACGCTGTGACCCAGCGCTCTGGTATCACTGGTGAGAAGATGGAGCTCGACGGCTATCTGACACTCGCAGGTGAGAACATCGAGGTATACGACCACATGGGCAAGCACATGCTCTGCACAATGGTTCAGACCAACAAGCTCGCTCAGGAGGCTGGCCACAAGCTGGCTATGCAGGTAGCAGCCATGAAGCCCGTGGCTCTTGATGCCAAGAGCATGCCTCAGGCTATTCTCGACGAGGAGTACAAGACTGCTGTTGAGAAGACGAAGCTCGAGCAGATTGAGAAGTATGTGGACTCTGTGCTGAAGAAGGCTGGCATCAACCCCAACCTCGTTGACAGCGAAGACCACATCGAGAGCAACATGAAGAAGGGATGGCTCACTCAGGAAGAGGCCGACAAGGCTCGCGAACTGAAGGAGAAGGCTGCTGCCGAGAAGGCTGCCAACCTGCCCGCTCAGATGATTGAGAACATCGCCAAGGGCCGCGTGCAGAAGTTCCTCAAGGACAACTGCCTCGTCGACCAGGAGTTCCAGTTCGGTGATGGCGACAAGGAGACCGTTACGGCTTGGCTCGCCCGTCAGGACAAGGAGCTCGCTATCTGCGACTTCAAGCGCTTCACGCTCGTTGCTGAGTAAATTCCGAAATCTAACTGTATAATGGGAAATGGCTTGAGGGCCGTTTCCCATTTTTTGTAAGGCTGAAAGAATAGCTAAATTTGAAAAACATTAAATTATTGACATGATTGACTGCTAATTCGAGAAAATTATGTAACTTTGCAACCAATGAGCGCAATGCAACAAAAATAATGATTTAGCAACGATTATGCGAAAAGTGATTGGCATCGGGGAAACGGTCCTCGACATTATTTTCAAGGAGGGTCAACCTATTGGAGCGGTTCCTGGAGGGAGCGTGTTCAATGGGGTGATCTCATTGGGGCGTACCGGCTTACCTGTGACATTTATCAGCGAGACAGGCAACGACCGCATAGGCAATCAAATCATCGAATATGCCCGCGTGAACGGAGTGAATGCTGACAACATCTGCGTTTTCCCCAACTCGAAATCGCCCGTGTCGCTGGCCTTCCTCAACGAGCAGAACGAAGCGGAGTATCTTTTTTATAAAGACCATCCAAACGACCGCCTCGACTTCATCTATCCTGAGATAGAGAAAGACGACATCGTGATGTTTGGTTCGTTCTACGCCGTGAACCCCGCGATTCGCCCGCAAGTGGCAGGCTTCCTGGACTATGCCCGCCAACGAGGAGCCATCCTGTATTATGACGTGAATTTCCGCTCTTCCCATCGCGACGAAGTGATGAAGATTGCCCCCAACCTATTGGAGAACTTAGGAATGGCCGACATTGTACGGGGCTCAGCCGAAGACTTCCTCGTGCTTTATGGCAAGGATGACGCCCAGCGAGTGTACAATGCCGAGGTTTCTTTCTACTGCAAGAAGTTCATTTTCACCCAGGGGGCTCGTCCTGTGACACTCATCGCTGAAGGCATTCGCAAGGACTATCCCGTAGAAAGCACACAGACTGTGAGCACCATTGGAGCAGGCGACAATTTCAACGCAGGCATCGTCTACGGTTTGATGCATGATGGTATCACCCGTGCCAACATCGAACAAGGACTCACAGAACAACAATGGGACAGCATCATCAGTTACGCACAGGCCTTCTCGGCCAACTGCTGCCAGAGTATCCACAACTCCATCAGTAAGGAGTTTGGAAAAGGCTTAGCCATAAGCGGTCAGGAGTAACTGTGCACACTCGGCAACGAAATAAAAAAACATAAAGAATAACAAAACAAGTATTACAGTTATGACAGAAATTACAAACAAAATCTATTACGTAGGAGTAAACGACCGTAACAAGAATCTCTTTGAAGGCTTATGGCCGCTGCCCAATGGTGTCAGCTATAACTCGTATCTGATCGTCAGCGACAAGATTTGCCTGATGGATACCGTAGAGGCAGACTTCTTCATTCCCTTCCTGAAAAACATCGAAGAGGTGATTGGCGACCGACAGATTGACTATCTCGTGGTGAACCACATGGAACCCGACCACAGTGGCTCATTAGCTCTCTTCAAGAAATACTATCCCAACGTGAAGATCATCGGCAACAAGAAGACTTTCGGCATGATGAGCGGTTTCTACGGACTGGGCAATGAAGCAGAGACCATCGAAGTGAAGAATGGCGACACACTCGACTTGGGCGACTATCAACTCAGCTTCGTGCTGACACCGATGGTGCACTGGCCCGAAACCATGATGACGCTCTGCACACCCTCTTCAACCAACACCCAACACCCAACACCCAACATACTATTCTCGATGGACGCTTTTGGCTGCTTCGGTGCATTGAACGGTGGCGTGGTTGACGAACAAATGAACTGCGACGACTACTGGATGGAGATGGTGCGCTACTACTCCAACATTGTGGGCAAATATGGCACGCCCGTTCAAAATGCCCTGAAGAAACTCGCTGGGTTGAAACTCGACTATATTTGCTCTACACACGGTCCGGTTTGGCACGAACACATCAACAAGGTGGTAGCACTCTACGACCAGCTGAGCCGTTATGAGACAGAGCCTGGCCTCGTGATCTGCTACGGAACGATGTATGGCAACACCGAACGGGCAGCAGAGGTGATTGCCCGTGCTGCATCTCAAGCCGGCGTAAAGAATATCGTGATGTATAATGTATCGAAGACCCATCATTCCTATATCATCCGCGATGTATTCCGCTATCGCGGTCTGATTGTGGGAGCACCTACCTACAACACAGGCTTATATCATGAGATGGACGTTCTGCTCAGCGAACTGGCCGGCAAGGACATCAAGAATCACCTGCTGGGTTGGTTCGGTTCGTTCGGCTGGGCATCGAAAGCCGTTGGCGAGATTCAGAAGTGGAACGACGAGCGCCTGCACTTTGAAGCCGTTGGCGAGCCCGTTGAGATCAAGCAGGCTCTCACCCCAGAGACATTTGCACAATGCGAAGCTCTCGGTAGGGCAATGGCAGAAAAGTTGCTGAGCTAAGCAACAAGAGTCAAAAAGTGGCAAATGTTTGTTTCCGAATCATAAAAAAACATAATATGAAGATATTTGCAATAGGAAAAAACTATATCGAACACAATAAAGAGATGGATGGCGCGTTATATAAACCAGAGGCTCCTGTTGTGTTCCTGAAAGCCGACTCGTCGCTGCTGAAAGATAAGAAGCCCTTCTTCCCACCCGACGACCTCGGACGGATTGACTACGAGACGGAAGTGGTAGTGAGAATATGCCGTTTGGGAAAGACCATTCCCCAAGAGTTTGCCCACCGATACTACGATGCAGTGACTGTGGGCATCGACTTTACGGCACGCGAACTACAGCGCAAGCTGAAGGACCAGGGACTGCCCTGGGACCTGAGCAAAGGTTTTGATGGTGCTGCAGCCTTGGGCGAATGGGTGGAGTTAGACCGTCTGCCTGATATCCAGGCTTTGCACTTCCACCTTGACATCAACGGAAAGACCGTACAAGAAGGATGTACCAGCGACATGCTCTTCCGTGTAGACGAGCTCATCAGCTATATCAGCCGCTATTTCACGCTGAAAACTGGCGACATACTCTACACAGGCACACCAGCAGGCATCGGCCCTGTTCATATCGACGATCATCTGGAGGGATACCTCGAAGGCAGGAAACTGCTGGAGTTCAACGTAAAATGAGCTATCTGCATTCTCAAGGATGCAAAGCGACAAGAAGGTTTCGGAGTAAGGAGTAAAATTATTAATAGGAGTAAATTGTATGATGAAGATAATGAAAACAATCGCGGCCATCATGCTTTTGGCATGTTGCACAATGGCATCAGCTCAGAAGAAGTTCTTCAACCTCACTGCTGAAGAGGTGAAGATCGACACGCTGCTGCCCTACTTCACGTACACGCTACCTATTGGTTACAACTACGCCGACTCCACCTACACCGTCACGATTGAATACCCGGAGTTCATGGATATGAATGATGCCGACATTGCCAGATACAAAAGCATCACCGACAAGGAACTTCCTGAACTCCCCGACATCAAGACAATGACAACCGTGGAACGTAAGCGTGGCGTCTACACCATCGGCTTCGTTCCTCTGGTTTGCCGTGAGGGAAAGATGCAGAAGCTGGTGAGCTTCATGCTCAACGTGAAAGCCTCTAAGAATGCTTCTTCTCGACGGAAAACAGCTGAAACGCGTGCTGAAGAAGAGAGCGGACGCTATGCCGAACACTCGGTACTGGCAACGGGTAAATGGGCAAAAATCCGAGTACCCGAAAGTGGTGTCTATCAACTGACGGATGCCCTGATTCAGCATGCTGGCTTCAGCGATTTGAGCAAGGTGAAGGTATATGGATATGGAGGAAATCTTCAACCCGAGAAGCTGTCGCCTTCGTATCTGACGGAAACCGACGACTTGCAGGAAGTACCTCTCTGCATTGTCGACGGCAAGCGTCTTTTCTATGCGCTCGGCCCCGTATCTTACAACAGCAAAACGGTGAAGACCCGCGTTCGCAACTACTGCTCCGACTATGGCTACTACTTCATCACACAGAGTGAGAGTGAGCCGCAGTTGGTGGACAGCGCGGCTTTCGTAGCCTCCTACTATCCGTCGCCCAGCGACTACCACTCTCTGTTCGAGAAAGACGAATATGCCTGGTTCGAAGGAGGACGAAATCTCTATCTGAGCGAAGCCATCACACCTGGCAGCTCTAAGACCTACACGGTATCTACCCCGGGATACGACACTACAGGCAACATTCGTGTAACGCTGTCAGTAGGCGGTTCAGGAAATGGACGAGTAGTCGTGAATGGCAATCAGGAAACAGCCTACACCACCAATAGGGTGAACACCTATGACAAAGCTGAAATAAAAGAACTGAACTTAACGGTGCAAGACCTGAAGGCAGAAAACACCATCACCATCTATAACTCATCGGGGGCCGACGTAAGACTCGACAACATCGTGGCTACTTTCAGTACGCCCTGGCCACGCAAGCCGCTCACGGGAGTGACCTTCCCTGTGCCAGAATATGTCTACAACATCACCAATCAGGACTTGCACCAAGACCGCAACTACCAGATGGTGATCATCATTCCCACATCGCAGAAACTCCTTCCTCAGGCCGAACGACTGAAGAGTTTTCATGAACAGCATGATGGGCTGAACGTTCGCATCGTTCCGGCCGATGAGTTGTTCAACGAGTTCTCCAGCGGAACACCCGACGTAAATGCCTACCGCCGATACCTGAAGATGCTCTACGACCGGGCAGAGAGCGACGAACAGATGCCACAGAGCCTGTTGCTCTTCGGAGACGGAGTATGGGACAACCGACTGACTCAGCAAAAACTCAGGAGCCTCAGTACCGACGACTTGCTGCTCTGCTACGAAAGCGAGAACTCGGTGAGTAAAGCTAATAGTTATTGTAATGAGGGATACTTTGCCTGCCTGGACGACGACGAGGGCGACAGACCTATTTACGACCGCCCCGACATCGGTGTGGGCCGCTTCCCTGTACGCACCGCGGAACAGGCGAAGACGATGGTTGACAAGACCATCAGCTATGGAGAAAACCAATATGCCGGCGATTGGGAGAACACCGTGGTAGTTATGGGCGACGATGGCAACGACAACAAGCACATGGAAACAGCCTACGGAGCTGGTGTGGTAGTGGAGAAACTGAAACCAGGCATGGTGGTAAAACCCATCATGTGGGATGCCTACGACCGGGTGACCACCTCTACTGGAGCCACATACCCGGAAGTGTCGAAACTGGTGAAAGAGTATCAAGCCAACGGTGCATTGGTCATGGACTACATCGGCCACGCATCAGAACAACAAGTATCGCACGAGGTAGTGCTGAAACTATCAGATTTCAAAAACTTCTCTAACACCCGACTGCCGCTTTGGATTACCTCTTCGTGCGACGTCGCACCCTTCGACGGCCTTGTCGAAAACATCGGTGAGGAAGTGGTGCTCAACAAGAAGGGCGGTGCCGTTGCGTATTTCGGATCGGCACGCACGGTGTTTATCACGCAAAACGACCTCATCAACCGTGCATTCATGCGATTCCTTTTCTCCAAGAAAAACGGACGCCACGTCACTCTGGGCGAGGCACAGCGATTGGCCAAGAACTATCTGCTCAACAGCGATCGAGATGCACTGCTCGAACCAACAGGGGCTTATTCTAAAGCCCAAGACGCTACTAACAACAAGCTGCAATATCTCATTCTGGGCGACCCTGCTCTCCACTTGCAGATTCCCGAACTGGATGTCGTTGTCGACAGCATCAACAACATCCCCGTGGGAGGCGAAGAGTTGCCTGCACTGAAGGCTGGTGGCATCGTGAGCATGAAGGGACACGTGGAGCAGAATGGTGAAAAGCTGATTGACTACAATGGTACGGTGACAGCCCTTGTCCGCGATGCCAGCGAACACATCGTCTGCAAGATGAGCGACAAATCCACCATGTCGAGTAATTCCACGGCCTTTGAGTACGACGACCGCACAAAGGTGCTTTTCAATGGGTCTAACGTCATCAAGAACGGTGAGTTCACCATCATGTTCGCCATGCCCAAGGACATCAGCTATACCGACGAACGAGGCAAGATCAACCTATTCACGGTGAACAACGAGAAGACGCTCTGCGGCAACGGAGCCTGCGAGGACTTCATCATCGGTGGTTCGGAGCAGTTGCAGAACGACTCCATCGGCCCATCCATCTACTGCTACCTCAACTCACGCGACTTCGTGGATGGAGGTAACGTGAACGAAACGCCGTACTTTGTGGCAGAGGTAAACGACAAAGATGGTCTGAACACTTCAGGTAATGGCATCGGCCACGACTTGGAACTGATCATCGACAACGATATGAACATGACGTACAACCTGAACAACAACTTCGTCTACGACTTTGGTTCTTACACATCAGGCAGTACACACTATAGCATTCCACAACTCACCCCAGGCAAGCACTCACTCCGATTCCGGGCCTGGGATATTCTGAACAACTCGAACTCAGCCACGCTGAACTTCAATGTGGTCAAGGGGTTGCAACCCGATGTATTGGATGTCACGGTAACCAACAATCCAGCCCGCACGTCAACCACCTTCATCATTACCCACGACCGCTCCGGCAGCGACATGGATATTCAACTGGAAATCTTCGACATGAGTGGGCGACTGCTCTACAAGCAGGAAGAGTCGGGTGTTTCTACGACGAACACCTACACCATCAACTGGGACCTCACCATCGATGGCGGCGGGAAACTGCAAACGGGAGTCTATCTCTACCGCGCTCTGATGAGTTGCGACGGAGGCACACGCACCTCTAAGGCGAAGAAGCTCGTAATCATCCAATAATTCCCAACAAAAATTCTCATTAATTCTATCCATAAAAATGAAGAAAATCGGATTCATCGCAGTAGTCTTGGCTTGTCTGGCAACGATGCCCACCAAGGCTCAAGACAAGAAGAATATGTTTAACCCCATCAATGCATCGGTCACCTCACAGACCATTGCTCCTGATGCTCGTGCAGCAGGTATGGGTGATGTCGGTGTGGCCACCGATCCAGACGTCAACTCGCAATACTGGAATCCCGCCAAATATCCGTTTTGTATTAGCCGCGCCGGCGTAGCCCTGAACTATACTCCTTGGCTGAGACAACTGGTCAACGACATGGATCTGGCTTATCTGGCAGGCTACTACCGCATTGGCGACTATAGTGCCGTGTCGGGGTCGCTGCGCTATTTCTCACTCGGTGAAGTGTATACCGACATGAGCGATGACGCCATGACCATCAATCCCTACGAGATGTCGCTCGATGTGGCCTATTCGCTGATGCTCAGCGAGAAATTCTCCTTGGCAGCAGGCGTGCGCTGGATCTACTCCGACCTGACTTACGACTATACCGACGATACCAGTCCAGGAAGTGCTTTTGCTGCCGACCTGGCTCTGTACTACAACAACTACTTTAATTTAGGTTCGCGCGAGTGCCAGCTGGGTCTGGGTATGAACATTTCCAACATCGGTAGTAAGATTACTTTCGGTGGAAGCAACGACAGCGAGTTCATCCCCACCAACCTGCGCTTAGGTGCTTCGCTGATGGTTCCCTTAGACGAATACAACCGATTCAGCATCTCTGCCGATGCCAACAAGCTGCTTGTACCTTCTGTTCCGACAGAAGACCAGTGGGCAGAAGACGACCCCGACGGAACCATCTACGGCAACTATGAGAACTATCGTCAGGAAAAATACTACGATGTCAGCTCAATCAGTGGTATCTTCAAGAGTTTCAACGATGCCCCCAACGGCTTTAGCGAAGAATTGCAGGAAATCAACTGGAGCGTCGGTGCCGAATATGTCTACCACGACCAATTCTCGATTCGTGGCGGCTACCACCATGAGGCAGAAAACAAAGGTAACCGTAAATACTTCACACTGGGTGCCGGCTTCCGCATGAGCGTCTTCGCATTAGACGTAGGTTACGTAATGGCCACTGCCAAGAGTAACCCGCTCGACCAGACGCTACGATTCTCACTCACCTTCGACATGGACGGTATCAAAGATTTGTTTAAGAGATGAACCAGACGCCCTCAACACCCACTACGCAACACCCAACACCCTCTCACTCAGAGGGTGTTTGCCTACCACGTGTAGGCTTCGGTTTCGATGTCCATCGACTTGTCCCCAATCGAGAACTCTGGTTAGGCGGCATCAGAATAGAGCATTCGCTGGGGCTGTTGGGTCATAGCGATGCCGACGTACTGATTCATGCCGTTGCCGACGCACTGTTGGGAGCTGCCAATATGCGCGACATCGGCTATCATTTCCCCGACACTTCCAGCGAAACGGAAGGCATGGACAGCAAGATTATTCTGGCAGAAGTGATGAAGATGCTCCGACGGTCAGGCTACGAGTTAGGCAACATCGATGCCACGATCTGCGCAGAACGCCCCAAAATCAACCCGCATGTGCCAGCCATCAAAGCCTGTCTGGCCAAAGTGATGGACGTAGATGAAGACCTGATTTCCATCAAAGCCACCACCACGGAGCGATTAGGTTTTACGGGCCGTGAGGAAGGTATAGCTGCCTACGCTACGGTTCTCATTGTAAGACACTAACATCCCAGAATATGCTAAAAAGGCGAGCCTGTCGAAGGCTCGCCTTTTTGCATGATCGATTTCGATCGTAGGAATTATTCCACCGTGCAGAATATCTTGTCAGAGGTCTTGCGGGTGGGATAGAGCTTGATGGTAGTACCGGCAACACCGATGTTCTTACCATTGGCAACCAAGTCGTTGAGAACTGTAGAAGGCTCTACCGAGTCGTTCGAACCGAGGTTGATACCCCAATCGCTGTTCACGCGGAACTTCCAGCCGTTGGCATTGACGGGAGCGTCGGTCACCTCATAGCAGAAGTCAGTAGCATTCCATGTCATTTCGACATCGCCACCCCATCCGTTGAAGTCGCCGATGATACCCATCATGTTCACCTTCAAGCCATCGAGTGTGTTCTTCACCAAGTCTAAGGTGACGAAGTAGACACCCTCGCCAGCACTGGCCTTGAAGTTGTCGCCAGTCTTCTCGAAGTCGCCAGTTACCTCGTTCACATTGTTGCTGTTGAGCTGACTATCGTCGCCCCAGTCGCCAGCAACTTTCTGGAACTTGAACTCAACGCCCCATCCGTTCGGATCGGCAATATAGACGTAGCCCGTGTAGACGCCGTCGCCTGCAGGCGATTCCAGACGCTGGTCGGGATTAGCCCAACCGTCAGTAGCACCAATGAAGTAAACAAACTGGTTGTACTCAGGAGCCTGCGGGATAACAGTCACCACAAAAGGCTCTGCGGCGAGCGCCACGGCAGCTGAACCCGTAGTGCCTTCCACTGTCACATTGGTAGAAACCAGAGCATTGAACGTGCGCTCAACGGCTTCCATGTTGAACATGCCATTCGTGGCAGCCTGGAGGTCGGCAACGCTGACATTGCCATTGGCGTCAGCCGTCACATTGTAGTCGGGATAGTTGGCTTCCATCGTATTGTTGCCCGTATCGGTCAGTTTGACATTGAACGATTCTGCAGTAACACCCTCGGGAAGCGTAACAGAGAAGAGCTTGACTGTTTCGCTCTCAACGGAACCAAGGTCGATGGCGGCACTCTGTGCAGGTGCAATCGTCATAGCTACGCTCTTAGGAGTTACACCTTGGTTGGCCTGCGGCTCTGCCCAATCCTTGAAGTCTTCTGTGCAAGCAGAAAACAAAGCCAGGGCAGACACGCCAAATAATATTTTCTTGAACATCATATTATTTATTATTTACGAATTTACGATATACTGTTTTTGGTTGCCAGCCCTTCTCCGCCCGCAAAGGGGCAGAGAAGACTTTGGCAGGAATAAGTTTACTTGATAGCTGCGTGCAGACCATCCTGAGCAGGACGCTCGATGAAGAGCTGAATGGTGTGCTCGCCTGCAGTAGCGGCAAGGTTAGCACCGTCCTGCACAAGTGCATCGAGTGTACCACCGAAGTTGACAGCCCAGTCGGCATCGCGACGGAACTTCCACTCCGTATCCTCAGCGAAGTTGATGGTAACAGACAGGCAGTGGTTGGCTTCATCGTAGGTCATCACTTCGTCGCCGCCCCATCCATTGAAGCCGCCGATGACAGACCAGGTGACAGGCACAGCGTTGACAGTCTTGTTGGCCAGATCAACTGTGAAGAAGTACATACCCGGATCGCCCGTGAAGTTGATGTTGCCACCACCTCCATCGCCAAGGTCGATATTATCGCTCACGGTGGTGAAGCTACCGTTGTTGTACTCTGCATTCCAGTTGTCAGCCGGCGTGAACTTGAACTCGCCGTTCATGTAAGCATAACCGCTGTAGAACTCACCATCCTCTGATACGAGTACAGGAGCAACACCGTGGTTCCAACCATTACCATTACCAGGAATCCAGAGATAAGCCTCCTTGACGGGCTCTGCCATCACGTCGACCCATCCAGAGGGAATGAGCGATACCTTCTGTACGTTGCTGGTAGCGAGCACCTGCTGAGCACCTGTGCTGTAAACGAGCGTAGCCACAACACGAAGATAAGCATCAGTAGCTGTCAGTTCGTCTTCAGCGGTCCAGAGATTCAGCTGGTTGAGTGCCAAGTTCAGCTCGTCGGCACCAATGCTGGCACTGCAGCCGGAATAAGTAGTGGGAAGCACCACATAGTCGAAGCCTGTAGGTGCGCCAGAGTAAGTACCATCTTCGAGCGTTACTTCGGCCAGTGCATCCTGGAATGTGCGGGTGTAGTTACCGTCTTTCGAAACCTGCACCTCATAGTTGACGCCCAGGCTACCCGAAGAAGCGAGCGGGGCATTGTCGGTGGTGAACACAGGCTGCGACCAAGTGATGGTCAGAGCGCTGGTTCCTGCGAGTGCCACGTTCTGCTGTGCGAACTCCGGTGTGTTCAGCACAATGGATGTTGTACCCTGAATGAGTTCAGGATTTGAATCGTTGTCATCGCTGCAGGCTGTCATGAAGGCGGCACCACAGAGAAGCAACAACATGGATTTCGATATATTTTTCATTGTTCTTCTTTGTTTAAATGATTAATAGCCAGGATTCTGGATAAGCACTTCGTCGACAGCAGAAGCTGGAATGGCGAAGATATTCTTCGTAGCTTCGAAGTTACGACCGTTCTTCACGCCGCCCTTCCACGACCATACATAGTCGCTGTTGCCACCGAACTTACCGAAACGAATGAGGTCCACACGGCGACGGCCTTCGAAGTAGAACTCCTTCTGCCACTCGTCGAGAATGTTGTTGAGCGAATAAACCGTCTTGGTGTCGCTGTTGTGGGCGCGCGAACGCAGTGCATTGATGGCTGCAGTACCCTCAGTTGTGGTTGATCCGCCATTCAGACGGGCAGTTGCCTCGGCGTATGTCAGATAAGCCTCAGCCACACGGAACATGAAGAAGTCGGCATCGGGGAACTTCGGGTCGTGACCATCAGAACCATCGGTTTTGAAGTTCACGAACTTAGCCACTGCATAACCGTCCTTGAACACACCTGCATAACCAGTCGGGTTGTCAATCTCACGGCCAATACCGTCGAAGAGAGCGCGGTCGTCGCCAGCAGCATCCTTCATGTCGAAGGAGGCCACCTGAGGTGCATCGCCATTGGGGAAGAACTGCTTGATGAGCTCTACGCGGGCACGGTTACCGCCCCAGTTGGCATCGGTACCATTGGTAGCGATTTCGTCGTTGGGATTAGCGTGCATATCGCCGTCGAAGGTAGAGGCCATCACGTACATAGAAGTACCATAAGAAGTGGTGGTAGCACCATCGCAGAGGATGGGGAACACGGCCTCGTAGGCAGCATCGGTCTCACCGTTGTCGCCCATGAAGAGCATCTGGTAAGCACTCCAACCGTTCACACCATTGGTGTTCAGACGATAGTCGGAGTCCATCACCTTCTTAGCATAGTCGGCAGCCTTCTGCCACTGAGCTGTTCCAGTGTACACCTCAGCGTTCAGATACAGACGCATCAGCAACATCCAAGCAGCAGCCTGATCCACACGACCGTAGTTGGCATCGGTGCTCTTCTTAGCCTTGGCAGGCGAGAGACCAGGTTCCAGGTCGAGCAGTTCGCTCTCAATCCATTCGTAAGCCTCTTGGCGAGTCAGACGAGAGGGGTTACCCAGCGTCGTAGAGAAAGGAATGTTTCCAAAGGCATCCATCAACAGATAATAATGGAACGCGCGCAGGAAACGAACCTCAGCCGTCATCGTAGCATCATGATCGGCAGCTACGGTGAGGTACTGGTTGCAGTAAGAGATACCAGTTGTCAGACGGTTGAAATAACCATTGAGCATAGGATGGCTGCTATTATAAGTGTTGTAGCAGAACTGCACGATACCATCATCACCCCATGAGCAGATAGCCTCGTCGGTGGTCAGCTCGTTGCTGTTCCACATCTGACGAACGAATCCCGTTGTACCGCCATCGAGTCCGTCGATGTCGCAGTCGCCATCAGCACCGCCATTACCAGCCAAAGCGATGTTGGCATAGCACTTATTGAACAGTCCCTCGGGGCTGTACTCCAATGCCAGGTTGGGGTTGATGGGAGTCACGTCTAAGTCACCTGTGCAAGATGACATTCCTAAAGCCAGCAGCATGGCTGCAGCAGGAACTAACTTATTGAAATATTTCATGACTTTATATGCTTTTTGAAATTAGAAATTCAGATTAAGACCAACGATGAACGACAGTGGACGCGGATACATTTCATTGTCGTAGCCATTAGAGATTTCGGGGTCGAGGCCTTCATACTTGGTGATAGTGAACACGTTGGATGCTGTAGCATACACACGTCCGCTCAGACCATTGTACTTGGCACCCTTGAACAGGCGGTCGAAGCTGTAACCCAGAGTGATGTTGTCGCACTTCAGGAACGAAGCATTATGTACATAGCGATCGCTCAGCAGGGCTTCCACATTGTAGGTCTGCCAGTTGTCGTCGATGACGAATGTCGGACGGTTGCTCAGGTACTTCAGTGAAGACCAAACCTCGTTCGGGTTCACACAAGCCTGACCGCTCTCGATATTGTTGAATACATAGTTGTTGAAGTTGGCACGCAGAGAGAAGCTGAAGTCCCAGTTCTTCCATTCCATGCGAGATGCGAGGCCGAGTGTCACGTCGGGAGCCGGCTTCTTGTAGAAGTAGCGGTCATCCTGAGTGATCTGTCCGTCGCCATTGCGGTCAACCACAAGACCTTCGATGGCCTTGCCGTTGGCATCGTAAACCTGCTGGTACACATAGAACGAGTTCGTGGCATAGCCCACCTGGTTGGCCTGCAGCTGCTTGTCGGTACCGATGGTAGGACCTGTGGGAACAGGAGAACCGTCGGTGCTTACGCCTGAAAGGTCAGTGATTTCGTTGTGGTTGTAGGTGAGGTTGGCATTCAGCGTCCAATAGAAGTCCTTGGTCTGGATGGCCTTCCAGTCGATGGTGAACTCGATACCGGTATTCTTCAGCGAACCGATGTTCTGCCAAGCCTGGTTACGGAAAGCCGACAGGGGCTTGGTGGGAGCATAGTTCAGAAGGTCGGTAGTCTTACGGTAGTACCAGTCGATGCTACCAGAGAGGCGCTGGTTCAGTACACCCCAGTCAAGACCTACGTTGAAGGTCTCTGTGGTTTCCCACTTCAGGTTCGGGGTGTAGTTGTCTGGACGATAGAGCACGCCGCTGCCGGTTACAGGATAGAAACCGTTGGTACCAGTGCTCATCGAGTAAGTAGGAATCCAAGCATAGTCGTTGTTCACGTCCTGCTGACCGGTCTTACCCCAACCCAGACGGAGCTTCAGGTCAGAGAGAGCATCTACATTCTGCAGGAAGCTTTCCTCGTTGATTCTCCATGCAAAAGCTGCAGAGGGGAAGATTGACCAGTGGTCCTCGAAACGGCTTGAACCGTCGTCACGGATGGTGAAGGTCAGCATGTAGCGATCCATCAGCGAGTAGTTGGCACGTCCGAAGAACGAGACGAGATAGTTCTCGGTCTTGAATAGATACGGAGTGTGCGGGCGCTCGGTGGTAGGATTGTTGTTCAGGTCACGGTCGAAGCCCACATAGTCGCTGTGTTCGCTTCTCCAGAAGCGCTGCCACTCATAACCGGCCATGATGTCGAAGTGGTGCACCTTGGCAAAGTCCTTGTAATACTGTGCATAGGCACTGAAGGTGAGGTTGCGCTTGGTGATGGTAGAAGAACCCTTCGAACCATAGTAAATGCTTCCAGAATAAGTATAAGGATTGTCCGTATACTGTGTACCCTTAGAGATGTCGGCACCCAGCGTCATGTGCAGGCGCAGATCCTCGAAGCCATGCACCTTATAGTCGAAGTCGGCACTACCGATGAACGAACGGCTATAAGCTGTATCGTAGGCAGAGAGCAGACCGAGCGGGTTCTTGGTAGCTTCCTGACGAACGGTATAGGGCCAGTTGGCATTACCGTAGGCAGCAGCGTTCAGCCACTCGAAGTAGCCACCGAAGTTACCCAGTGTCTTGTTGTAGATTTCCGAAGAATTGCTGCCTAAGAGACCTTCGTGGAATTCTCCATTCTTGTCAGTCCATCCACCCACGTAGTAAGGAGAGGTGAAAGCGTAAGGATCCTGAGTCGGGTCCATGCGGAAGGCTGCACCTACTGCACCGCCATTGGCATAGTTGGTCTTGGCAAACATGCCCTTGGCGTTGAGGTTCATGGTCAGATGGTCGTCGAGCAGAGAGGGATTCAGGTTCAAGGCGGTGGTAACACGCTGGAAGTCAGAAGTCTTCAGTGTACCTTCCTGACCAGTATAGCCTACAGAAAGACGATAGGGCAGGTCCTTCAAGGCACCCGAAACCGTAACGTTGTGGTCGTGGCTGATACCTGTGCGGTAGATCAGATCCTGCCAGTCGGTATTGGCTGTTCCCAATGCTGCGTAAGCTTCACTGTCCTTACCCCAGATATTCTCGATGAACGAACGATACTCGTTGCCGTCCATCACGTCGAGAGTGCTCTTGTTGATGCTCACCGTTGCACTTCCTGCATACGATACGCTGGGCTTCTGACCCTTGCGTCCCTTCTTCGTGGTGATGATGATGACACCATTAGAACCACGGCTACCATAGATGGCCGTTGCAGAAGCGTCCTTCAGCACGTTGAAGCTCTCAATGTCCTGCGGGTTGATCATTGACAGGGGGTTAGCCAGACCCTTCACACCGTTGTTGTCCATAGGCACACCATCGATGACAATGAGCGGGTCGTTAGAGGCGTTCAGTGATGAACCACCACGAATACGGATGGTAGCGCCACCACCAGGAGTACCGTCGCCGCTGGTCACGTTGACACCAGCAATCTTACCCTGCATCAGATCTTGTGGGTTCACCACCAGTCCCTTGTTCTTTGAATCGGGTTTCAAGGCAGAAACCGAACCGGTCAGGTCGCTCTTCTTGGCAACACCATAACCGATGACCACCACCTCGTTCAGTGTCTGGGCGGCATCGTCGCGCATTACAATGTTCAGATTGCCTGCTGCGTCGACAACTACCGTCTCGTAACCAATGAACGAAATTTCGATCTTGTCGCCTTGGTTGGCTTTGAGCGAGAAGTTTCCGTCGAAGTCGGTCACTGTACCGCCGTCTTGTCCCACAACGCGGACAGTAGCACCAATAACGTCTTCGCCGGTAGCATCCTTAACATGGCCATTGACAGCTATCTGCTGCGCAAAGGCTCCTAATGATAGGATTAGCCCACAAAAGAGGGCAAGAATCCTCGAGGGGATTCTAATGTTTACCTGCTTCATTTTTTGTTGTTTTAAGTTAAAGTTATAATTAATAAAATCCGAATTTTCAACATTTTGGTAGTTGATAGCGCACACGCGTGTATTATTAGTTATGCAAAAGTACCGTATTTTTTGGCATCCTTGACTATTTTCATACTTAAAATCATTGTTTGCAAAGCGCAAACGTTTGCATTAAAATTTGCATATTATAAGATAATGTACGCGAACTTTTCCATATAATTTGCATTATCTTTGCACAACAACAAACAAACAAGCCTATGACTGACCGGGGAAATATCACGATGAAAGACATTGCCAAGGAACTGGGCGTTTCTGTGGCAACCGTTTCACGTGCCCTGAAGGACAGTCCCAGAATCAGTCTGGCTCAACGGGAGAAGATCAAGGCCTTCGCCAAAGAACACAACTTCTATCCCAATGTGATTGCTGAAACGCTACGCAATAGCCGGGTGGCCCCGCCGAAAGTCATCGGGGTCATCGTTCCGCAAATAGCTCACTACTATTTCTCAACGATTCTCTCAGGCATCGAAGAGCAGTCGCAAATACGTGGCTACCGTATCATGGTGGCGCAGAGCAACGAGCAATACGAAAGAGAGAGGCGCATCTGCGAGTCGTTCCTGAACCATAGGGTCTGCGGCGTCATCGTGTCGCAAGCTAAAGACACCCTGCAATATACGCATTTCAAGCGACTGATGGACAACCACTTGCCCGTGGTGTTCTTCGACAGAATCTGTACGGGTGTGAACGCCAACCGTGTGGTAGTCGACGACTACATGGGAGCCTATACGGCTGTCTCCCATCTGATTGACACAGGGTGTCGCCGGATTGCCTTCTTCAGTTCGGCCATGAGCTTAGAAATATCCAAAAACCGATATAATGGTTATCGTGATGCCATCTTGAAACGTGGCCTTACGGTAGACGACAGCCTGCATTTCATTTGCGACAACCGGATGGAGGCGGAGATGCTCACGCCCAGAATCCTGAACGGTTCCAACAGGCCGGATGCCTTCTTCGCCATCAACGACGACACGGCCATCGGCATTCTATACACAGCCAAGCGCATGGGATTCAAGATACCGGAAGACATCAGCATCTGCGGCTTCACCAATGGTGAGCGGGCCATCGCCTGCGACCCACAGCTTACCACCGTAGAACAGCGGGGCTACATGGTGGGCGAAGAGGCTGTCGACATTCTGGTAGACCACGTGGAGGGCATCACCCCACCCGAACAGGTCATCAAGCGTGTGGTAAGAACGCGTCTCATTGTTCGCGGAACAACAAGATAATGAATAATATGTCTAACCATTTGTTAGCCTGTCGCTAACAATAATTATGAATTATGAATTATGAATTATGAATTAAAAAAGAAGCCGAACTTATCGTTCTGGGCACTGTGGAATCTGTCGTTCGGATTCTTCGGCGTACAGATTGCCTACGCCCTGCAGAGTGCCAACATCTCACGAATCTTCCGCACATTGGGTGCCGACCCGCACAACCTGAGCTTCTTCTGGATCCTCCCGCCGCTGATGGGTATCATTGTGCAACCGATTGTCGGAACCTGTAGCGACCGCACGTGGACGCGTTTCGGTCGTCGCATACCTTATTTATTTATCGGAGCTGCTGTGGCTGTGACCGTGATGTGCCTGCTGCCCAACGCAGGGTCGTTAGGACTGGCCGTCTCGTCGGTGATGATCTTCGGACTGGTGATGCTGATGCTCCTCGACACCTCCATCAATATGGCCATGCAGCCGTTCAAGATGCTTGTGGGCGATATGGTCAACGAGGACCAGAAGGCCAAGGCCTACAGCATTCAGTCGTTCCTCTGCAACGCCGGATCGGTGGTTGGTTTTCTCTTCCCCTTCGTCTTCACGTGGATTGGCCTGAAGAACACGGCCCCAGAAGGCGTTGTCCCGCCCTCGGTGGTCTGGTCGTTCTACATCGGAGCGCTCATTCTCATCCTCTGCGTCATCTACACCACGACGAAGGTTCGTGAATGGCCGCCGCAACAATACCTGGAATACAACCCCGTCAGCGAGGAGAAGGAAGACAAGGCCAACTGGTTTGCCCTGCTGAAGAATGCTCCCTCTACCTTCTGGAAAGTGGGACTGGTGCAGTTCTTCTGCTGGGCCGCCCTGCTCTACATGTGGACTTACGTAACGGATGCTGTTGCTGAAACCGTCTGGGGAACTACTGATGCCGCTACCGAAGCCTATCAGAAGGCAGGCAACTGGACCGGAGTGCTCTACGCCATCCAAGCGATGGGAAGCGTCTGCTGGGCGATGGTGCTGCCTCGTTTCAAGAACACGAAACTGGCCTACGCCCTGAGTCTGCTCATTGGTGGCATAGGCTTCGCCCTCATCCCCTTCTGTCCGAATCAATACCTGCAGATTGTTCCGTTCCTGCTCATCGGGTGCGCCTGGGCTGCCATGCTCGCTATGCCTTTCACTTTCGTTACGAATGCTCTGCAGGGGTACGGCCACATGGGTGCCTACTTGGGTCTTTTCAATGGTACTATCTGTCTGCCGCAGATCATCGCTGCCATTTGTGGAGGCACCATCTTCACGCTGGTGGGAGGCCATCAGTCCACGATGATGATTGTTTCCGGCGTGTTGCTCGCTATCGGTGCCTGCTGTGTGGGTGCCATCAAAACGCGCCACTAAGCCTTCCGACTACAGCTTTTTACTGGAAAAACTTTTAGGGTGCAAAAAATAAGTTGGTACAATGTAGGAGGTCACGTGTCCTCACGTGACACCAGTGCCGGGTGCGACGTGAGGACACGTCGCCTCCTAC
>FLNY01004851.1_pt1 | contig 27735 bp, 22 predicted proteins | sample 1140381 | NCBI WGS metagenome assembly FLNY01 (sample SAMEA3878172, study PRJEB12797) | bioreactor metagenome | biome: Moose rumen | place: Sweden | collected 2011-10
TTCTTTTGAACCAATCATAAAAATGTGACTTGATTTCAAGTTTTTCATGCAGTTCACGAGCCGATACGCTCTGAATATTCCTTCTTGTTGTCACAGTCAATTCCAGCTCATTTTTCATATTATCCCCTCAAAAAAGAAGCCGCCCGGCACTGCTTCACCTTTCGGCGTAGAACCAAGCAGAGCCAGACGGCTGTAATCACCCATGTTTTCCACAAATTAGGTTCTAAGTAATTCGCTTAGAACAATAATAAACGAATGTACGAAATATAACAACATATTTCGTACATTTATTTCGTACAAAAAACACTCTTTTTCAGAGCGGTAAGTAACCTATTCAGTCTTTGTGTCTATTGTCTGAAACTCTATTCCTTTCAGGTTCTCTCTTAAATCTGCTTCAATCAGCTCTATTCGTTTCTCTATGAAAACAGACAAAGCATTATTTGGAAGGCTATCTATTCCGCACAAGTTAATAAACTCTTTTGGCAGGAAATGTTCTGCCATAATTCCACTGAATTTCTCATCAACAAAATCTTTCAGATAATCATTCGGGTCTCGGTTGGATATTTTGAGGTTTGTCGATTGCGTTATAAACGCTATGTTCATAAGCGAATTCTGATTATCATTCGGATGGTCTAAAACGAACTTTGAGTTGGTCGGAAAGACATGGTGCAGCTGAGGCTTATCAGTAGTGGCAAAATAATTGGAGACCTGTACTTTCATAACTTTATCCTGCCAGTCTCTAGGCTCTTTATTCGTATACAAAGCAAGTATGGCACTGCAAAAACGACCTGTGGCACTGTACTTTGAAGCACGGAGTTTCTGCTTGTCAAAGACAAATGTTTCAAACGGATAAATGCCTTTCTCACGCTGTATTTGCATATTATCAATGTGTCTGTGAAGGTGTGTCGTATTGCTCAACAAATCATAAGAATGGAAGCTGTAATACCAGAAATACTTAATCAGAAAATCATAATCGGGTTTTTTGTTCCTGAAAAAGTAAGCCGTAATAGTCATATACAAATATCTGTACGGAATGAGATACGGCTGCAAATGCAGATAATTCTCCAAGAACTTGAATGTGTTAAGTATTGCAATTTGAGCATCGTCCCAAACAGCCTTTATATGCTCTGTCTTGATTTCATTAAGGTAGCCGTTCGTTATGTTCTGTACTCCAGAATTCGGATTATCAATGCGGATTAAAACGGCTAGAATCTGCAAGTAATCTAAATCAGAGATATTCATAAAATTGCTGTCGTTCTTCTCTCTGAATTCGTCAATCAACTCTCTGAGATAAAATCCTTTGTCGGTTTCAGTTTTAGGCACAAAAGTCTTTGCAACAACGATGTCAAAAATATCAAGTGGCTTTCCGGCTTGGTTTATTCGCTCAAAAATCTGACAGACCTCGCTAACAGCTATTCCAGTAAGTTCAATAAAAGACAATTCATAATTATCAAGGACATACTTGAAAGCCCTTAACTGTTTGCTCTCATCTGATTTATACCCTTTTTCTTCGACAATTCTATCAAGCAAGCTGTCAAAATCTTCTGCAATGCTTTTTAATTCAACAATCAATCCTTCATCATATTTTTTCTTACGCTTAACATTCTGAGTGCTTTTTCCATCACCGACATCAATTTCATCCCAAAACAAGAACCGTTCCCTATAAGTCTCATCATCAGTTTCACTTTCGTTTATGACAGTCAAATCAACATACAGTTTCGGGTCAAAATTAGGCTTGTTCTCAATTTTTCCACCGAACAATGAAGTAAGTAATGATGTCGTTCTTTGCTGTCCGTCAAGAATATACTGATACTCTTTTCTCTCTACATCGTCTGAAATTAAATGACCGCCAACAGATTTATGCTTTTGAAGTTTCATATCGGTTTTCCAAACCAAAATGCTTCCGATTGGATAAAACTTGTAAATGCTATCCCATAATTTTTTTACGCTTATTTTATCCCATACAACTTCACGCTGGAAAGTCGGAATCTGATAGTTCATGTTTTTGACAGATTCCATAAAATACATAATCTTATTGTGGTCAATCTTAATACTGTTTGAGAATTCACCCATTAAAAAATCTCCTTTAAGTTTATTATCGGATTCTTCCGATAATCTCACCATGAAAGAATCACAGAACACATGGACTTTTTCGGGCGAGCTATTCTATATCAGGGAACAAGAGGGAGAGTTTGCAGCAAGCCTCAAAATAAGGGGAATATCAAGGCGAAAAAACGCCTCTTCAAGTCAGATAGCTGAAATCATATGCCTTGCTGAAAAAGAACTCTACGAGCAATTCATATATAAAAAAATCGACTTGTATAAAAAAGTAATCGTTTCGGGGCATATCGAGACATGGCAAAGAGTCAAAGACACAGGCAAAATACAAGTCAGGACAATGTTCATAGCAGACGCTATCACACTGGACGAGGTTTCGTGACAGCAGATATGATAGCAAATGTATTGAAATTCGATAAAATTTACTTGAAAATATTGAAAATCTGAATTATTATTTATTCAATAAATTAAAACAATTATATAAAATAACTATAGGAATAAGGCTTAACGGATTGTTTTCTGAATAATTCAAGTCCCCTTTCGGGCAAATTTTTTACACTCCCCGCTCAGTTTTCTTTTCCATAGCGAATCCTTGGGTCCACGACAGCAAGCAAAATATCCGAAACAGTCATTCCCAAAAGCACTAAAGCTGAAATAAACATATTATTTGCCAAAACTAAATTCACATCCTGCTGCATAACGGCATCATACATAAGGCGGCCGATTCCAGGATAAGAAAAGATAATTTCAAGCACAAGGCTTCCAGAAAAGAGGCTGGCAAGAAGGTTTGCGCTTCCAGTTATGTATGGGTTCAGCGTGTTTCTGAAGGCATGATTTAAATACACCCGTTTTTCTGAAATTCCCCTGGCACGAAGTGCCATAATGTATGGAAGCCCCATCTGATCAAGCATTGTGGAGCGAATCATCCGCATTGTGCCTCCGATACCGCCCAAAAACGAAGCCAAAAGAGGCAGAAAAACATGATAAGAATACGAAAAAACAAATTTTAGCGGGGAAAGGCCTATGGGAAAATCAGGGTAAGCCGTGACAGGGAATAAACCGGTTGAAGAGGCAAAAAGCTGTAGCAAAATCAGAAGCAAGATTCCGGGAAAAGCATGAAAAAACAAGGCAAAAAAAGTCACCGCCAAATCAGTTCTGCTTCCTGCCTTGCTCGAAAAATAAACTCCCAGCAAAAAGGAAAATATCGTAATGAATACAAGTGAAATCAGATTTAAAACAAGGGAATTTACGATACGGGAACGAATCAGAAAACTTACGGGCGCTTTTGAAATTAAAGAAACTCCCAAATCGTGGCGCAAAAGAACCCGCTCCAGCCAGCGAAAATACTGAACCGTAAAAGGCTTGTCCAAGCCCATTTCTGCCCTCATGCGGGAAAGCTGCTCATCAGAAAAAGCATTGTCTGACAGCCGTCCTCCATAACTTTCTGTCTGGCTCATCAGCTGCTGCTGCATCATCTGGTCGACAATGTCTCCCGGGGCGAGGGCCATAAGAGCAAAGAGAGCCCAGCCCAAAACAAAGAGGATAAAAATCATCGTGATGACTCGTGCGCTAATGAACGAGAGGAGCGGAAATTTATTTTTAAAAGCCTTCCAGGGCAGGAAGACCTTTTTTATCAGATTAAAATTAAAATTCTTCATTTTTACCCTAATTTAGCATTATGTTGTCGTTATTGACCTTGATTTTCTTAAACATCTCGACGATTGAATCCATGGTCAGTGATTTTTTTTCCTCTCCGGAAATATCACAGATAATCTCGCCTTTGTTCATCATAATAAGCCGGTTGCCGAAATCAAGCGCATGCTGCATATTATGCGTTACCATCATCACCGTAAGCTTGTAGTCACTGGCAAAGCGGCGGGTTAAATCCATGACTATTGCGGCATTAGTCGGGTCAAGGGCGGCTGTATGCTCATCAAGAAGAAGAATGCTCGGACGGCTCATAACCGCCATCAAAAGAGTGAGGGCCTGCCTTTGCCCTCCGGAAAACTGTTCGACATTGTCGTTCAGGCGATTTTCAAGGTTCATGTTCAGAGCCATAAGCTGCTCGCGGAATAAATTGCGCATTTTATTGTTCAGTGAAATTTTTAAGCCCTTGAAGCCTTTTTTATAGCAAATCATCATATTGTCTTCGAGGCTCATTTTTCCTGCAGTACCTAAAAGCGGGTTCTGAAAAATTCTGCCGATATAGCGTGCCCTCTTGTATTCGGCATCATTCGTAATATCCTTTTGATTCCCATCGTCCGTAGTAAGAAGGATTCTTCCTGCCGTGGGCTTTAATGTTCCGGCAACCACATTGTAGAGGGTTGATTTTCCGGCCCCGTTTGAGCCTATTACAGTTATAAAATCGCCTTTTTTAATTTCGAGATTTATATTTTTTAGGGCTTGGTTTTCGTCCGGAGTGTTAGGATTAAAAGTAATCGAGATATTTTCTAATTTCAACATAAACAACAAAATATTATCACAGAAAAAGAGCGATGTACACAGTCCGAAAAAGAAAAAGTTCTTGTAAAAACAGTCTATTTTTTTTATAATCTTTTTTATTAAGAAAAAAGAGGGAATTTTATGAAACGCATTTTACCCGAAAGCATTATTGGCACTTTTATTTTTTGTGCCCTCGCTTTTTCATGTGCCTCAACGCCAAAATCTAACGAAAGAAAAACAGAAGACGATACAACAGCACAAACAGTACAGGCCGAAGAAGCCCTGCCCCCACCTCCTACAGAATCAGAGCTTTACTCAAAAAAAACAGCTCTCTCAAAGCTGACACTGCTCTCTTCACCAAAAGAAACGACAAAAACAAAAATTTTCACTTCTCCGTATATCATAAAGGCAGAGGACTCTGAAGGAAAGGCAGTGGAAGCCTTTGAAATTTCTGTAATTTATCCTTCCGGCCGTGATAATGGCGAAATCGTTTTTTCAGAAACAATGATTACGACAAATTCCGAAGGAAAAGCGGAATTTTTACCGCCAACTCCAGAATATGCCTTTAACTCGGAGATTTCTTTTTACCCAAAGGCAGAGCTTTCAGAAAGCACGAGCGAGGAAGAAAAATCTAAAATCAAAGCCCTTTCACAAGCCGTGACAATAAAGGCGCCTTACAAGGTTCAGACGAACCATAAGTCAAGCGGCGGAGTCATTGCTTTAGTCGATTTCAACCAGAACGGTAAGGCCATCACTTCAAATCCTGTATCATCTTCAAACCTTCTTATGACCTTAATGAAGCTGGGTTTTGTCAAAATCGGAAACGCTCCGCAAGAGGTTAGTAACGCCGTAATTCAGAACGATGAGGCAAAAATTCACGCAAGGGCCTCGTCAATCGCACCGGCTTTCATCATATTCGGCACAGTCAAAGTCGACTCGCTGGAAAAAGGCGACAAGGGCTTTACCTGCACACTCACCGGCGACATAAAATCAATGGATTCAAAAACAGGCAAAATCACTTTTGTGACAAATAAAACTCTCTCGGTCACCGACAAAAGCGACTGGGCAGCCCTTGCAAATGCCCGAAAAGCACTTGCTGACACATTGGCAACAGAAATCAAATACGGAATTTAGAAAACCGAAAGCAAAGAATAACAAATAAGGATAAAATTATGATTTACACAGACACAAGAGACAAAACTGTAAAAACAAACCTTAAAACCGCCGTAATGAGCGGAATGAACGAAAAAACCGGCGGATTGTACATTCCTGTGGAATTCCCGAAATTGCCATCTGCTTTCATAAATAAAACCCCTGAGCCATCGTTCAGGGACATCGCCTTTGAAATGGCAAAGCCTTATGTTGAAGGCGAAATTCCTGACAAGGATTTGCAGGCTATTATTTCTGACGCCTACCCTTTCACAGCTCCTGTCGTTCCGGTTGACAAGGTTTCTTATGTTCTTGAGCTTTTCCACGGGCCGACCTGCGCATTCAAGGATTTCGGAGCCAGATTCATGGCTCGTGTAATGTCTTATTTTAACAAGGACGAGTCTACCCCCCTTCACATTCTGGTAGCGACATCAGGAGACACAGGAAGTGCCGTAGGAAGCGCATTCCACAATGTACCAGGCCTTGATGTTACGATTCTGTATCCTGAGGGAAAAATCTCTCCCTTGCAGGAAAAACAGCTTTCAACCTTTGACGGAAATGTCCGCGCATTAAAGGTAAAGGGAACTTTCGATGACTGTCAGAAGCTGGTAAAAACAGCTTTCACTGACAACGCTCTCCGTGCAAGGCTCCGTCTTTCATCCGCAAATTCAATCAATATCTCGCGCCTTTTGCCGCAGAGTTTCTACTATATGTATTCAAGCCTCGCAGTCAGGGCAAGAAGCTGGGGAGACAACAAAATCGAAAATCCGGCAATTATCTGCGTAGTTCCAAGCGGAAACTTCGGGAATTTGACATCTGGTCTTATCGCCCGGGAAATGGGAGCACCAATCACAGGCTTTGTTGCGGCCACAAACTCAAACCGCACGATTCCGGACTGGATTGCAACAGGTGAATACAATGCCCGCCCTTCTGTCGAAACTTACGCAAACGCAATGGATGTCGGCGCTCCTTCAAACTACGAGAGAATCAAGACAATGTACTCCCTCGAAGAAGTCCGCTCGCTATTTGCCTCTTACTGGCTTGATAACGAGGGAATCATCGACTCAATCAAAAACTGCTATGACAAAACCGGCTACACGATTGATCCCCACGGAGCCGTAGGCTGGAAGGCTTGGAGCGACATCCGTCACGGAGCAATGGAAAACCTTAAGAACGGATCCAAGAACGACATTACAAAACCAGGCCTCACGCCAAATCTGCCAAGTTGGGCAGACAAAGTAATCAACAGAGAGGCTGTCGGAATCATTCTTGAAACAGCTCATCCTGCAAAATTCGGTGCGACAGTACAAAAAGCAACAGGAATGAGCCCGTCAATTCCTGACCGGCTGGAAAAAGTCATGAAGCTCGAAGACAAAGCAATTCCTATGGAAAACAACTACGAGAAATTCAAGGAATGGCTTTTAGAGAACTTGTAATTTGACAATCATCATCGGAATTGTTTTTTTAGGCCTTCTCGTTTTTTTGCATGAGCTGGGGCATTTTCTGGCTTCCCGTGCGTGCGGTGTTGCGGTCGAGGCTTTTTCAATCGGAATGGGGCCTGTTATTCTTCACAAGGAATGGCGTGGAACTGACTGGCGACTTTCACTTCTTCCCTTCGGCGGCTACTGTGCCATGAAGGGCGAGAAGGATTTTGAGGAAGCATACAGGGGAAACTCGCAAATCGCAGGCGATTCATTTTACGGAGCAAAAGCATACAGGCGGGCAATTATCGGCTTTGCAGGGCCTTTTGCAAATTTTTTATTTTCTGTTTTTGCCTTTTCCGTCATTGCCATGACCGGCTACACATATTTTTCTGCCTCAAATCAGATTCGGCTTGTCACCGAAGAATATCCGGAGCTGCATTCAGCAGCGGCGGACGCTGGCATTTTAAGCGGAGATAAAATCTTAAAAATCAACCAGAAGGAAATTTCAGATTTTTCTGACATTTACACGGAGGTTTCCCTTCACGGTGACGAGGACATTTTGGTTTTGGTAGAGCGAAACGGCGAAAAGCTGGAATTCACGGTTCACACGGACTTGAACACAAAGACTGGCGAAGGAAAAATCGGAGTCATGAGCGAGCCTTCTTCAATCGAGCAAAAGGAAGCGAAGCGATATCCATTCTTTCCGGCCCTTGGAAGGGGATTTTCTGAAACCTTCAATCTGATTTATCTTTCAATAAAAGGAATCGCCACACTTTTTAAGGGAGCCGAGCTGACAGAAAGCGTCGCCGGACCTGCCAGAATCACGACAATGCTAGGCGAGACGGCAAAATCCGGCTTTTCGTCGGGCTTTAGAAACGGAGTCGCCTCTGTCCTGCAATTTATGGCCTTAATCAGCGTTTCGCTTTTCATTATGAATCTTCTTCCGATTCCGATTCTTGACGGATTTTTAGTCCTCACCTCAATCATAGAAGCGATTTTCGGCTTAAAAGCCTCGCCAAAACTTCGGGCAACAGTCCAATATATAGGTCTTTTTATAATCGCTCTTCTTTTCCTGCTTGCCATAAGCGGAGACTTCCGGTATTTTTTGGGAAGGTAAGCAAAATTATTGCGGAAAGAAAAATAAAAAAGGCCTTTCTCCCCCTCATTCCACAAAAGGCCAAAATATAGTAGAATACTTCTTATGAAGCACGAAACAAAATTTCCATTTCTAAAACATATATCAGCATTCATAGCCGGCCAGCTGCACAAGGATTTTACAAGAGCCACACTGGTCGCTTTCTTAATTTTCAGCTCTCATCTTTCAATTCTCAGTTCTCAGTCTCATGTCTCAACTCAGTCGCACTCAGGCACAGTCACGAATGTCGCTTTTCTTGAAGGCTCTGACGGCTCAGTTTTTTCTGCAGGAAACGATGGATTTTTAATCAAATGGACAGAAGACGGAATGGGCGAGCATTATCAGATTTCAGATTTACCTGTCAAAATGATTGCCCGAAGCCCTAAGGAAAACGAAATCGCTGTCTACGAGACGGACGGGGCGAGCTTAAACAGGGTTTCTGTCTGGAACTGGAAGACTCTGACCAGAAAATACGCATTCCGCTTCACTGACTCACTCACCAGCCTCACCTACTCTGCAAAAGGGACATACATCATCTGCGGAACGGCGAGCGTAAGCGGAGCTTTTTTCTTGAACAGCACAAACGGCGCCATTGTCAAAAACAAAATCAAGGAAAACACTGGGGTCGTAAATTTCATTCAAACATCAGACTCAGAAAAATCTGCAATTATGTACTCCCCGAAAGGTCTTCTCACCTACTACAATCTTCAGAACGGACAAGAAAAAGCAAAATTCAACACGGAATACGATTTAACTCAGTTCTGCCTTTTTAACAACGGAGTTTTCGGAGCGGGAGTCAGAAACAACTCAATTTATGTACTTCAGGCGGTAACAGGAAGCACATTAGGCTCATATCCGGCTCAGAGTCCAGTCTTAATCGGCTCAAACTCATCAAAAGATTTGTTTTACATCACGAACGAAAGCAGGCAGTTTAAGCTCTACAAAATCGCAAACGACAGGAACAAGGCTGTAATTGCTCCTGAATTGCAGAGAACTTTCTCAGGTCTCAAAACTGGCGAGCAAATCGTCTGCGCAACGCTGGCTGGACAAGAAATTTATGCCGGAACAAATCAAGGAAATCTCTACAAATTTGATTATGCAAAGGCAGAGCGGGTTGATGTTCAGATGGCACTCACCGACAAAATGTACGACAAAATTTATGACATCGCTTCTGTCGGAGAAGATTTTTACTTTCTCACGCCGACTTCAATCTTCAAATCATCTTATGACTCATCAAACATCGACAAAAAGGCGGCAAACTCAGGCTACACAAATTTAATTCCTTACGGGCAGGACATAATTCTCTGGTCGAAGGAGTCAAAAAAAGCAGTCGTCCTTCTTGAAATTGCAAGCGGAAGAATGACGCAGCTTTTCGCTCCAGAAGGAACCCTTCAGGTCTTAAAACTATACGGAAATTCATTGATTTCTGTCGAGTCAAATTCAAGCGTAAACCTTTTTGATATAAAAAATCCCAAAAAACGCGAGCTTTACAAGGGAACGAGCATTCAGGACGCAATTCTTTTCAACGAAAATGATTTGTATATCGCAAAATCAAGCTCTTCAAGTCCGGCGGTTCCGCTTCTGTATGTAAATGTAAACACGCAGGAAACAGTTCCGCTAAAAATAAACGGGAATGTCGCCTACTCGCTCACCTATGACTACGAGAACAATGGTCAGGAATTCTACGGAATAACGATTTACACTTCATCCCAGACAAAAAAACTCACCACATCAATTTTTGCATACAAGCCCCAGACAAAAACATCCCGCTATCTTCTTTCAATCGCAGATGAAGACAGCGAGGCTTTTGCACTTCTCTCTAACAACATTCTCTACACTAACATCGGAAAAACACTCGCCCGTTCATATAACATCTCAACAAGGCGAGATTTCCAATACAGAAGAAGCTCATCCATGCCGATAAAAATAGCAAAGAATCAGAGCAAAGTCGTAGTCCTGAACAGAGACGGAGGGGTTAGCTGGTACAATCCGAATTTAAACAGCGTGCTCGCCGACTGGTATCTTACGACCGACGGAAGCTGGTTTGAATTTTAGAGTTTTTGGAGAATTTTTCTTTAAAAATTTTGGAGATTGCATTAAAATATAAAAAGATGAAAAAAATTTTTGTCAAAGTTTTCGTATTTTCAATTATTCTCTTTTCATCCTTTACGCTTCCCTGGGTTGAGGACGCGTTTCTTCTTGTCGAAACAGAAAATCCGAAAAAAATCCAGCAGGCAATCGAAACAGACTATTCTTTAAAAGATTTTACCCGCTACAAAGAAAAAGAAAACCTTCTAATGGCGGCGCTAAAATATGCCCGCGCAAACGAAGTCATTGACTTGCTTTTGCACGAAGCCAACATCTCCCCGGACACAAAAACAAAGGACGGTGTCACGGCTCTTATGTACGCCTGCCAGTACGAGACGGACATTGACGCTGTTAAAAATGTCCTTATCACCGACGCGCGAAAAGACTCAAAAAAAGCAAAGAGAATTCTTACAACCGATAAAAATGGCGAAAACTGCTTTGACTATGCCAGAAAAAACGAGACTATAAGCACGGAAGTCCTTGAACTTTTAAGTATGTACGCTCAGGAGCCTGTAAAAGAGACTCAGGAAGCCGAAGAAGTGCCTGAAGAGGAGCTTGAAGAAGAGCTTCCGCTACAAGAGCCTGTTGAAGAAGTCGAAAATCTTACAATCGCCGAGGCCGAAGAAGAAGAAGCAGAGGTTCTTGAAATCGCAGAGGCAACAGAAGATTCTGTCGAAGAAACAGCTCCTCTTCCAGAAAAAAATACGCTTTTGGATTTAGGCTCAATTACTTCTCCCTCAGTCCTTCCAGAAAGCATTTATCTTTACGACTATGCAGACGACAAATACAAGAGCCTTGCTATTCCTTCAGCTTTGATTGCGGCAGAAGAGGCTGCCAAGCATTTTATTTCCGAGGCAAACAAAAGGGACGACGAAGGCAGAACTAAACTTATGATGGCGGCAAAAGACGGTGACATTGCCCTTATCGAAGACTTGCTTTATTCCGGAGCACAGATTAACGCAAAGGACAATGAAGGCTGGACAGCCCTAATGTATGCGGCCCGCTTCCAGAGCAACAGTGATGTAACAAAACTCCTGCTTTACAAGGGAGCTGAGCGAAGCTCAAAAAACAAGTACGGTCTTACGGCTTTAATGCTCGCTTCTGCTTACTCAGAAAGCGCGGGTGTCGTTTCGGTACTTCTCGAAAGCTACAATGCCTCATCTGACGAAGCGAGAGCGGCTTTTTCTTACGGAATTTCAAACTACAACAAGCCGGATGTTCTTCAGGCGTTTTTAGACAAGCGGGTTCCTCTTAACATTCCTTACGAGGGAAAAACCCCGCTTATGACAGCCTGCCAGACAAATAAAAATACGCAAATCATCGAATGGCTTCTTAAAAACGGAGCGTCAAAATATCAGGTAGAAGCGGCAACTGGCAAAACAGCCTTCGACTATGCAAAGGAAAACAAAAAGCTTCCCCATAATGTCGCATACTGGTCACTAAATCCTAATTCTTAAGCTTCATCGCAGTAGCTCAGAATGACGAAAAGGAAAAAAAATGAGAATCACTGGTGGAAAATTAAAGGGCAGAATCATAAAATGCCCGGACGGAATCATAAGGCCCGCAATGGACAGAATGAGGGAATCAGTTTTTGCGATTTTGGGAAATCTTGACGGAAAATCCTGGCTTGACCTTTTTTCAGGAAGCGGAACCATTGCGATTGAGGCAGTTTCACGAGGCTCAAAGTCCGTCCAGCTCTGCGAAAAAGACAAAATCAAGATAAAGCAAGTCCTCGAAAATGTTTCTGTTACCGAAAAAGAACTGGGTGTTAAGATTGGCTGCCATTTTATGGCGGTAGAGCTTTTCGTAAAAAGGTGCCGCGATACCTTCGACTACATTTTTCTGGACCCGCCCTTCCCTTACAAATACAGGCTTGATTTACTCAAAACGATTGAAAGCCGGAAGCTTTTAAAAGAAGGAGGCTTCGTAATGATTCACTTTCCAGAAGAAGATATGCTCCCAGAAACAATCGGAAGTCTTACCTTAAGGGACAAGCGCATTTACGGCAGATCAATCGTGCATTTTTACGGCCTAGAGCCAGCGACAGGAGAGAAATCTTAAGATTGCTTTTTTGCCCGTTTTTTTGGAACAATAAGCGAATAGGTGATGTTTTTTTCGATGGTTTTTCCAGCCTCAAGATCAATATTCCAGCAGAGACTTGCCATAAATGAATTTCCGGTGATTGTAAGAGCATCATTTGAGGAAGAAGGACGGCGGAAATAAACAAGATTGCAAACAAGGTCACAGGGGTCATTTGGGTCATATACGAATGAAATGTCGTTTGAAGTGTCAGTTATTAAAATTGGATCGGTAATTTTTTTTGCTATTTTCGGGGAGTCCTTTAGTTCAAGCTCGCTTTTTTCGCCGTTAGAAATTGCTTCAACCTTGTAGGAGTTAGCCTTTACCGAAGAAAAATCTGTCTGCGCATAGTTTGACTCAACCACGAAAACGCCCTTTATGTCGAAGGGACTTTCATTTTTGAGAATGTAGTTCACAGTCAGGCTGTCAGAATAGGCTATGTATTTTTTTGAGAGGGTAACATTTGCCTTTATCGGGGAGAAGAGCCCGGAACCAGACAGCTTTATTTCGTGCCTGTGGGCGTCAAAATCCTCCTGTTTAAAAATCACCTGAGAGAAGATTCCGTTTCCGCTCGGATTTCCTTTTTTATACTCAGCAAATTCCTCCAGCGTAAAAAGATGATCAATAAAAAGACCTCTCTGATATTTATCGTCGATTTTGTCAAACTGCTTGATTCTTCTCGGTGAATCGGCATAATTTCCGGTATTGCGGATTATGTCAAGCTCAGAAATTTGAGAGCCGTGCAAGGAAATACAGGCATTATACTGCTTCATTGCGCAAATATATTCGTTAAAACCGTCTCCGTTGTAATCATAGCTTGAAACGCTTTCTTTAAATGCCCCGTTCTGAGACTCACGGACCAGTTTTTCAGCCTCAGTCAGGCTTCGATAAGCGTGCTGCCTTACAGCATTGTTTGCAAAAATTCCGTCAGGGTCACAGATATAGCCTTCGCCGTTCTGGGCAATCCAAAGTTTTTCGCGGGCTACCTTTCGTCTGGCCTTGTCACCCTTGCACTGGTTTATGAGAAGGGAGATGTACAACATTCTGTCGTAAAGAGCCTTATTCTGCGGATATGTCAGGAGAAAATCAAAAATCGTAGGATTAGAAGAAGAGCCTGTCACCTCTTCATAAGGCTTTTTTGCCCATTTTGCAACATCACTCTGAATTCCCGAAGGAATATAAGACGGAAGCCTTGTCTGTTCCCTGTGAAGATATTCCCCGGGAAGAGTAATTTTTATTGAGTCAGAAAAATTCTCGTTTGCGGCATTAAAAAGCTTTGAAAGCCATTTTGAATCGTGAAGGCGCGCGAACTTGTTTTCGTCTATTTTGATTGCGACAAGACGCTCTGATGTCAGTGAGTTGTAGGCATCATCTTTTGTAAGGTAATTTATTGTGTCAAAAAGATTCCGAAGATATTCCTTTGGCTCGATTAAAGTATTCGGAATAAATTCACGGCTAGTCGCTATTACATTCAGGCTTTTTCCCTGCTCGCTCACCAGAAGAGGAAGATAGCACTGCCTCTCCTTTGGAATTAAAGATGAGTCAAGGAAAACATATTCCATTCCGCTTGCTTGAATACAAGTAATAAGGGAGTTGTCCCAAATGGAGTTAAAAACAGTCATTCCCCGGGGGCGTTTTCCGACACAACGGCGAAGCTCGCTCGTCATAAGGTCAATCTGTCCTGTTCTGTCCTGAGGAAAAAGGAGCGGAAAAACAGGGTTATAGAAACCGCCGCCCAGAAGCTCAGTCTGCTTTTGGTTCGTCAGTTTTGATAAAATCTGGGTGAATTCCTTGTGCTCCCGGGAAAGCCATGAAACTAAGGGACCGGGAAGGGAAACTGCCAGTCGCCGTTCATTCTGCTCAAACAAAAAAGAAGGGATATTTTTGTAGATGGCCTGATATTTTTTTTCGAATTCAGACTCGCCTGTGAGGACTGAGGAGGATACCGTAATGTAAAAGCAAATATTTAAAACTTTCATTTTGGACTAATAAATTTTTTTATTGTCCCCTCATTCCCACAGAAATCAGTTTATAACAAATAGACCAAAATTTAAAGCCTTTTCTGCTATCTTTTTTATTTTTTGAGAGTTTTTTAATCGTATTATTTGAATCTACTGGAACTAAAGAAATCAATTTTTCAGGACAAAAGTCAAGGCATTTTCCGCAACCATCACAGTTCTCAGAAACTACGGCCCTGTTTCCAACGATTTTAATCGCTTCCTGAGGGCAAACCTTTACACAGTCACCAAAACCAATGCAAATTTTAGGATTTTTATATTCTGAGGTATAATTTTCATGAAAAAGCCAGCAATTCTTTTCACCGATATAATTGAGCCGCTTTTCTGGAAGAGAATTTTCGTCCCCAGACTCCGGACTGTCTACAAAAGCCACTCTCGTAAAATCAGGAGGAGGGACAGTTTTGTTAGTATCATCTGAAAAATGCAACTCCGTCGCAAGCTCATTTGAAATTCCGTCATATTTTAGCTTTAAGGCTGGCAAGAAAAAGCAGAATAAATAAAAGAGTAGCGCGGTAATCAAAAGAAGCATCAAAAAAAGAAAGACCATTGATAAAATCATTTTGCACCTCCGCCAAGAATAAGGTTGAACCATGAAACATTAAAGCCGCCAATAGCAAGCATAATCACTGCAAGACAAAGAAGAAGGATTGAGTAAGTTTTTATGCCCCCCTCCTTTGAGTAAAATCCGATTCGCTCCTTTACGCAATGGAACAAAATCACCATCGAATAGAAGGACAAAATGCTCACGCAGGAAATAAGGACAGCGTATCCGATAGAAAGCCCCTCGTTCAGTCCCAAAAACACAGAAAGAAGAGGAATGGAAAAATCAATCGGGCTTTGACGAACTCCGATTCCGACAAAAATTTCAGTTAGAGTTGTAAAAAGCACGAAAATAAGAGTCGCGATGAAAGGATAAATCTCCTGAAGGCCGACAGGAAGCAAGAGCCACTGAGTCAAAAGATATGAGACTGCCGTCGTAGAGCTTGCGGCAAAAAGAGATTTGAAGCAAGTAAGAGTTGAGGTGGAAAGAGAATCTGCATGGGAAATAGTCTTATTGATTCCGATTCCGTAGTAAAGGACAGCCGAGGCCGAAAGAAGATAATAAATCACCGTTGAAAAAATGCTCATACATTATCTCCTGAAGAAGAATTTTTAGAATCCAAATTATTCTGTGGTGAAAAAGAAGCAATCCGCAGCCTTTTGGTAACAAAGATGTAAAAGGCAAGAATAACAGCCATTAAAGCAAGGCTGCCAGGAATAGTCGCCAAAAAAAGGCTGGCCTGAGTGCTTTGCGCGTTATAAGGCAAATGAATGACCAGAATTTTTTTCCACTGCGGAAGGGTAATGGTTCCATATCCAAAAATATCACGAATCAAAAAGAAAAGAAGGGAAAAAATTGACATAAAGCCGGACTTTTTCATATTTGAAGCGATATGAGCCTTTAAGCCATGCTCATAGTCCAGAAAGAAAAACTCAATTATGACAGAGGCCAAAGTCGGAAGGAAAATGCAAAAGCCGAGAGTAAGGGAAGCAATGGGACAGAAAAGAGCGAGAAGCTGCTTATAGCCCACGCCGAGAGCAATAATAGCAAGGGCAAGAAGAGCGTTCCTCATGTTCGCAAGCGACATTCTGTGAATTGCATGGAACAATAGAGTTATGAGTGCCATCTGGATATTAAACAGAATCATAAGGAGAACGGCATAGGCAAAGCGCCCGGGCACAGGAATTAAAAAGGCAAGGTTTGCCGCGATATAATAATAGATTTTTTCAGATTCTTTTATGTTTCTCATATAAACTTCCTAAATTTTTACTGTCGCGTTGAGCACCGTGCAACAAATTTTTAAGACAGCTTTTTCACCATCAGCTCAGAATCACATTTCTGTCTTACTGATAATTTTCGGTATCATGTCTTCCCAATATTTCATCACATTGCTCGACGACTGTATTTTAATCATAGAGGTGGCTTTTCCGTTATCCAAGGCATAACCGGCGAATTTTATGTCAGATTTTTTGTTTTTTTCGCTGTAGATAAAAACCGCAGGAACCGGTCCCAAAATAGAAGGAATACGAACTATAACGCCGAAATGCCTTTCGTTTGCCTTCATATCCTTTTTTAAAAGCGAGTAAACGGCAGCGCTTGTAGAGATATTCGATGAAAGCGGGATGTTTTTCCCAACCGTATAGGTTCCCTCATCATATCTTTCCAGAACTTGCTGCATTTCAAAGGCAAGCCCCAACTTCCAGGAAGAACGGGAAGCTAGGGTCAGCGTGACTAAAATCGCAGTCATTCCAAAAATCATTCCGAAAAAAATCGAGAAAATTTTTAAGCTCCGCTTAGTCTTTTCTTCAATATTGATTTTATTAAAAAAATTTATCTTTTCGAGGAAATTCTTAAAGTCCTGTAATTTCAGCTTACGCATTATTTCCCTCCTTAACAGCTTTTACTTGCTCAATAAGGTCAGTCGATGTAAAATTCCGAAGATAATGATTCTCGACATTCTGAACAAAAAGAGAGAAAACATTCACTATTAGAATCGTAAAGGCAAAACCCGAAGGAGAAAGTCCCACTCCAAGAACGAAAAAGGCCAGGATTCCGGCAAAAATCGCATAAAACCACTTTCCCCTGTTAGTGTACGGTGTCGTTCCGTGCCATGAAAGCAGGAAAAATGTACAGAAAAGGGTTCCGCTCGACAGAAGAGCGAGAATGATGTCACCATTGAACAAAAATCCTCCGTAAAAAAACGGAGCAAAAATCTTAACTAGAGAAGCGTAAACAATCGTAAAGACAGCAGGAATTATCGGGCTCAAAATATCCGTAGAAAGAAGGACGATTGAAGAAACAAGAGTCAAAAGATTAAAGCGGAAGGCAGGAATTGCCGAATGGGAATCCCAAAAAAGAGAGACATAGCCCTCAGGAATTGAAACACCCAAAAAGGAAAAAAGCCTTTTGTTGAGCCAGTTCGTTATTGGAAGATCAAATTCGTTTTTCGGGAAAATTCCATTCTGAATCAGAGAAAGTGCCGGATTTTTTGACTGAAGGCTTGAAATCGAAACTGAGACCTCCGGGAAAAATTTCATTCCGATTAGCCAGCAAACAGCTACGGTAACGGCGATTGGATTTATCCAGGAATTGCCGAAGCCTCCGAAAATGTAACGATTCACAAAAAGAACGGAAAAAGCCACGAAAAAGACAGCGACAGGAGGAAAAGTCTCCGGCAAAAGAAGTCCTATAAAAAGCCCCCGAATCAGACTTGAAAGAATCTCGAAGGATTTTTTATAATTCTGTTTTTCGTAAAGAATATCTGAGGCAAAGGAAGCCAAAAGAGCTGAAAAAATCACGATAAGGGAGGAAAAGCTCTTTGTTGCGATTAAAAGAAAAACCTGAAGCAAAAGCAAAAAAGAAAGCACGCAGGCCTCTGTCCAGACAGAAGGCTTTAAGTAAGAAAAAGGGCTTAAAAAAACTGATTTATAGGCTTCGTTTTTAGTCTTCGTTTTCATTCATGACATCCTTTAAAATCGAAATAGTCTGGCTCAAAGGAAGGCGAGACGGACAAACTGAGTTACAAAGAGAGCACTCGCTGCACAAAACCGCAGTTTTTACGGAAATTCTGTCGTTTTCATCGAGAGCGTCCATTGACTCAAGGTTTGCAATCCGGTAAAGGTTTCCAGGCCAGAGTAAGAGAGGACAGATTTTTCTGCAATTTCCACAGCGAATGCAATTTTGAGTCCGAGGAGCAGAAAGCTCTGTCTTAGGCAAGAATTCAATAGATTTTACACATCGGGAAACAGGAATGTCTAGAGAACTTACTGCCTTTCCCGACATTTTTCCGTTGATTATGATTTTAAAGAGCTTTCGCTTAAAACCACCGCACATTTCCACGATATCAGAAAGAGAGGTTCCGATGCGAAGATTAAGAAGAGCCGCAGAATTCAAGCAGTCGCCTGTAACATGAACGGTAGTACTTACGACGGGCTTTCCCAAAGCTACGGAATTATATGCATTTAGCGCCGTCAGGCTGTCAATAAAAAGGTCTTTTTTTCCAAGCTTAGCCAAGGCACTGTCCTTCGGGAAAATTTTTCTTGCTCCCTCAGAAATGTCGTGCATAGTTCCAGACGGATATTTTTTTGAGTCCACTTCAAGAGAAAATAACTCAAAATCATTTTGCTCCATAAGGAAAGGCTTTAAGTCAATTTTTTCGCTGGAAGAAGAAACAACCAATATTTTTTTCACTCCGAATGATTTTGCGATAATCTGAGTTCCCTCTATTACTTGTGAGAGATAATTTTTTGAAAGAAAGGATTCCGTAATCCTACTTGGGTCATTGTCAAAAAGACGGACAACGACACAAGAGCTTTTCGGCGAGCGGATTTTCTTTATTTCTGAAAAGAGTGAGACAGGCTTTGAAAAGGTGTTTACGACTCCGTTTTCACGGAACAAAAATTCAAGCGTGGAGCTTTCAAAAGAAAGCCATTCCTGCTTCGGAAGGGCTTTTCCGAGATATGAAAAGGAGCCGTCAAGCTTAATAATCGCACAAAGCCCCTGCTTTCCATTGGGATACTGCCGCTGCTCTATTTTTTGAACGATACCGGGAAGGGACGAATGTACAAAAAGGCCACGAGATTTTGAAAGAACATCGCCTTCCTTTACACGCTGCCCCTCCGAAACCAAAACCTCACTTTCAGAAGAAAAAGGCTCCTCCTCAAAAAGCGGGATAGTCGCTACCTGAGGCAAAAAGGCACTCACGGCCTTTACGAGAGAATTTTTATCGACTGAAACGAAATTAGATGCTCTGACCATAGCGTTTTCTTCCCCAAATGTAATATATTCCAAGAGCGAGAGGCACTGCAATCAAAATCAAAAGCAGAATCGAGCCAAATTTTTCAGATGATGATGTCTTTGCAGATGAAGCGTAGCCGAAGGAAGCATTTTTGCCCTGCCTTAAAAGCAATTTTTCAATGGCCGGATAATCAAGAGTTTCGATAGATTTATAGACATTCTCACGGAATTCATCGTTAAAGACATAAGCCGTAGTTGTCATCGGAACGATTTTAGAGCCGTTTTCGACATAATCAGTAATAGAAACGCTCTCTCCCTCTTTTATATCTGAAGCAGATGTCATATTTCCAATTTTTCGGTAAGGAAAAGTAACTGAAAGCCAGCTCCATTTTACGAAATCCTTAAGATTTACAAGCTCTGAGGAAGAAGCAGAAACCGGTGACGGAAGAGAAGGCATTGAAGAGCTTTGAGAAAAAGAGCTTACGTTTCCAGAGACATTAAAGACGATAAAAATCGCAAGCAAGGCGACAAGCAGAAAGGAAAGCAGGCGGATTCCCAGTCTTCCTACGACAGGGAACATTCTTGCACTGCATATAAGGACGGGCTTAAAAGAATATTCAGTCGTATTTTTTTCTTCGATGTAGTCACAATAATTTTTGTAAGAAAGCACCGAAGCGACAGAGCCCAAAAAAGCAAGACAATAAAAAAGAGCGTTGAGCGGAGAAGAAAAAAGCAGAATTAAAACCGGAAGAAGAGAAAAAATCAGTATATACGGAGAATTCAAAGTGATTTTTAAGAAATCCTTACGAAGATAGAGCCTGTGAAAAAGAAAAAAGGCAAACATAAAAAGGCAAGATGAAGATGAAATTGTGTAAAGAGGCCGGGAAAATGAAAGCACGATAAAAAAGAAAGAGCCCAAAGCGAACAAAAGCTTTTTATTTGAGAACGAAAAAAGACAGATAAAAAATACTATAGCAATAATCGGGGCTATGTAAGGAAAAGAAGACTTTCCGTCAGTTCCGGCAACCGTCCCCTGAAAAGCAGAAAGCTCCTTAATCGAATGTTCTAGAGCTGATGAGAATTCTTCGGGAATATAAAAAACTGCCGCCCTGTGAGTTTTATCCATAAAGAACTCGTTTCTCAGGCTGATATATGAATTCTGGCTCTGAGTCTGAACAGGAGAGATTGGGGAAGAAACAGGCACTTTCTGAAGCCCGTAAGAGATTGTATTTTCACAGCCATTTTTTTCGAGAATCGTGAGGATGTCGTTCTCGCTTAATTTTTCGGTATAAACATAAAGAATACGGTAGCCCTTCCAGAACTGGCTTACAGGAAGAGTCTTAAAGGCAAGAAGAACAAGCAGTACGACAAGAGACAAGACAAACGGAAATATTTTTTTTATGCTAAACAATTTTTATTTTCCCCCACCCGCTTTTCTTTTATAGGACACAGAAGGCTATTCCGATAAAAAAGCCCAGAAGGCTTCCGACAAACGCTTCCATTGGAGAGTGACCATTCACTTCCTTTAATCTTTTGTAGTCCTCAAAAATACCTTTTTCTTTTAAGATTTCACCTATTTCGTTAAGACGGCGAGCCTGACGGCCGTTTGCCCGCCTGACACCAACAGCATCACGAATGGTAACAAGATAAAAAACTGCAGAAAGGATAAAAATGTCGGAGTCAACGCCAGAACGGTAGCCAATCGTCGTACAAAGACATGCTGTAATCGACGAGTGACTTGAAGGCATGCTGCCAGTTCTCCAAAAAAGCAACTCAAAAAGCTCCTGAAAGGAATGTACTTTGCCAGAGAAAAGCTTTATGACAGTTTTGATAAATTGCGCGCAAAGCCAGCTGGAAACACAAGCCAGAAGAAGCGGACTTGTCAGCAAGGCCTGCAACTGCAAACCGACACTAGATAACATAGCTGGTATTTTAACAATTAGAAGAGTTTTAGTCTATAAAAAAAGCCTTTGCAAAATTTTTCATTTTTTTTAATTTTCAATTCTCTCTAAAATCTCCTTCAAAGGCTTGTAGACAATCTCGCATTTCGGGATACTCTGCGTAAAGCTTCTTCCGTAAGATTTTTCGATGATTCTCCTGTCCAAAGCGACGACTGCCCCCCTGTCATCTCCACGGCGGATAAGGCGGCCAAAGCCCTGCCGGAACTTGATTACAGCCTCAGGAACGCTCAGCTCCATAAAGGGGAAGCCACCCTTTTGCGCGATTTTCTCGCTTCTGGCCGCAAAAACCGGGTCAGTAGGAACCCCAAACGGCATCTTTACAAGAATCACCAGCGTCAAAGCTTCGCCCGGAACATCGACTCCCTCCCAAAAAGAATCAGTCGCAAAAAGAACGCTTGAAACATCTTCCCTAAATTGAGAAAGCAATCGGAACCTGTCGTCCTCGCCCTGCCGCAAAACAGTGATTCCAGACAAGCGAAGGCGTGTTCTTGCAGTGTCACAGGCGTGCCGAAGAGAATCGTAAGCCGTGAACAGAACCAGGGTTTTTCCGCCATTTTTTTCTATGAGCCGGACAATCGTGTCCTCAATGTAGCTTTGAAAGCTTTCGTTGTCGGGATAAGGCGCGTCACTGGGAACGGCGAAGAACATATTTTTTTCATACGGAAAGGGAGAAGCAAACTCCCCGGACTTCACCCGCTCTTTTTCCGCAAAATTGATTCCCACCCGCTTTTTCCAGAAATCAAAACTTTTTGAGATTGAAATAGTAGCCGAGGTACAGACAACGGTTTTCATCGGTTCATAAACGCCCTTGTTCATCATCGGGGCAATGTCAAGCGGAGTCTCAACGAACTCATAATAATAGGGATTTTCCAGATTTTTAGAAATCGAAGGGGGAAGTCTCTTCGCAGAAATCCAGAAAACGCTTTCAGGATGCTCCTCCCAGGAGAAAAAATTCTGGCAGGTAGCGACCATATCGTCAATCCGGCGAAGAACAGCCTTTGCCTCGTAAATCACAGAAGAGTCCAAGTCATCATCATCAATTCCTTCGATAATTTCCCGCACAAGAGAGCTTACGGTCGCCAAATGCTTTTGCAAAAGAGAAACATAGCCAAGAAGAGAAGAAAATCTCGGAGCCGTACCTTGAAAAAGCCGCAGGTTAAAGTCGTGCCCTAAAATAAAGCCGGCTTCTTCTTCAAGCTGGGAAATTGCATTTTTTGTCGCCTCAATCTCGTTTTTTACAAGGTCAGATTTATCCTCGATTTTAGAAAGAGCAGAAAGAGTGAACACAAAGCCAGTTGAGCTGGACTTTCTCTGCCTGTATAAAAGATTAAGCTGCTTTAAAATTCTGAAGCGGTTCAGGGAATTTGAAAAAAAACTCGTTGCCGCGTCCTCGATTCCGTGTGCCTCGTCAAAAATTATCCGCTTGTAGGGCGGCAAAACCGCCGTGTCATCATAACCGGCCCCATTCATTCGGCTTTCAATGTCAGCAAAAAGCATGTGATGGTTTACGACGAGAATGTTCGCATCCGCCGCTTCCTTCCGCACCTTCATAACGAAGCACTTTTCCCGAAAACGGCACCTCATTCCCATGCAGGCGTCCGCCTCGCTGTTTACCCGCTGCCAAAGATTTTCCGGAGGCATAAAAGAAAGCTCCGTGCGGCTTCCGCTTCCGCTCACCTTAGCCCAGTCGCTTATTTTATCAAAGATTTCCGTCTCGTCACTGAATAAATCCCTCTCCTGACCGACTTCGCTAAGGCGGCGCAGGCAGACATAATTCTGCCGTCCCTTCACCAAAATCGCCTTAACTTTTTTTCCGATGATTTTTTCTGCAAGAGGAATGTCTTTTTCAGAAAGTTGTTGCTGCAGATTTATCGTTCCGGTAGAGATTACAACCCGCTCCTTGTTGTTCAAGGCCCAAAGCATAGACGGAACAAGGTAAGCGAAGCTTTTTCCGACACCAGTTCCAGCCTCAAAAACTCCGATTGAATTTTCGTTGAAACTTTCGGCAATTTTCTTCACAAGCTCAATCTGGCTCGGCCTCTCTTCAAAATTCTCTGAAATGCGGGCAAGAGGCCCACCACTAGAAAGATAAGTTCCCGTCTCGATGCAGTCAAGTTTTTTTGTCACAACAGGCTTTATGGGCTCCATTACGACATAAACTTCGCTCACGGCATTGTTGACGATGTAAAACCCCTGGGCTTTTTCTGAGCAATCGCTTGCAATCGTTAAATCCGCGTCAGAAGGGTAAAGATTTCCGCTTGGATGATTGTGAATCAAAACGGAGGCAATTCTGGCCTCGCTGAAATTCACAGGAACGCTGTCGCTGTTTCCACGGCTTGCGACATTTACCGATATTATTTTTCCTTCTGAGTCGATTGAGCCTGTAAAAAAAACTTCGTTTCCACCTGCATCTTCGATTGCTTCTTTCATTTGTGAGCGAACTTCGGCAGAAAAACGACGGTTGATTTCCATAACAAAGCATTTTATCAAAACACATTACAGATTGCAAATTGCACATTTTTTTAGTATATTTATAGAACTATGTTAGACAAAGTTTTATCCGTAATTTTCGGCTCTCAGAACGAGCGTGATGTAAAAAAATTAATTCCAATCGTAAAGGCTGTAAACGACAAGGAAGAATGGGCTAAGTCACTTGCCCCAGAAGATTTTCCAAAGCAAACGCAGATTTTTAAAGAGCGTCTTTCAAAGGGCGAGACTCTTGATGATATCCTCCCAGAGGCATTCGCACTCTGCCGTGAGGCGGCTTTCCGTGTCCGTGGCGAGCGGGCCTACGATGTTCAGCTCATGGGCTCAATCAACCTGCATCAGGGAAAAATCACCGAAATGAAAACCGGTGAAGGAAAAACCCTGGTTGCCGTCGCCCCAGCCTACCTCAACTCCTTAAGCGGTCTTGGCGTTCATGTCGTTACCGTAAACGATTACCTTGCCGAGCGAGACGCTGCTACTATGAGGCCGGTTTTCTCTTATCTTGGCGTTACGGTAGGAACAATTCTGTCTAACATGGACAATGCTGTCCGAAAAGAAAACTACAACTGCGACATCACTTACGGAACCAATAACGAATTCGGCTTTGACTACCTTCGCGACAACATGCAGATTGAGATGAGTCGCAAGGTTCAGCGGGGATTTAACTATTGTATCGTTGACGAAATCGACTCTATCTTGATTGATGAGGCCCGAACTCCGCTCATTATTTCTGGAGCGGGCGAGGACGACACTTTCAAATTCTACGAGGTCGATAAATATGTAGATTTGTTTGAGGAAGCCGAAAAAGACCCAAAAACAGACGACTACTACGATGAAGTGAACATGACCCCGGAAGAGCGTGCCGCCCTCAAAGGTGACTACAAAATCGATGAAAAATCAAAGCGGGTCTCTTTCACTGACAAGGGTATGAACAAAATCGACTCAATCCTTCATCAGCACAATCTGATTGCCCCTGAGTCAACGGTTTTTGACGAAGAGAACTTTGAGTATGTCCACTACTTCACTCAGGCAATCCGCGCCCACCGCCTCTACAATAAAGATGACGAATATGTGGTGCGTGACGGAAAAGTTGAGATTGTTGACGAATTCACCGGTCGTATCCTTGAAGGCCGCCGCTATTCAGACGGTCTTCACCAGGCAATCGAGGCCAAAGAGCATGTAAAAATCGCCCAGCGCAACCGCACTATGGCGACAGTCACTTTCCAGAACTTCTTCCGCATGTATACAAAGCTTTCAGGCATGACCGGTACGGCGGCCACAGAGGCAGTTGAGTTCCAGAAAATCTATAAACTTGACACTGTGGTGATTCCTACAAACCTTCCTGTAGCCCGAATTGACGAACAGGACGAAGTTTACCTCAACGAAGAGGACAAATGGAACGCCATCGTAAAGGAAATCCGCGAGGCTCACACTAAAGGACAGCCTGTTCTGGTGGGTACTGTTTCCGTCGAAAAATCTGAGCATCTTTCAGCCCTCCTTACCCGAAACGGAATCAAGCACGAGGTCTTGAACGCGAAGAACCATGCCCGCGAGGCTCTGATTATCGCTGAGGCAGGCGCTAAAGGAGCTGTCACTGTCGCAACAAACATGGCAGGCCGAGGTACAGACATTAAGCTTGGCGGAAGCTATGAGCAGCGGGCATTGAGCAAGGTTGGAACAGATGCAAGCCCTGAAGAATATCAGAAAGCGGTAAAGGCCGAAAAGGAAAAATGGCTCAAAGACTACGAGGAAGTAAAATCTTTGGGCGGCTTATATGTAATCGGTTCAGAGCGGCACGAATCCCGCCGAATCGACAACCAGCTGCGCGGTCGATCCGGACGACAGGGTGACCCCGGACGCTCAAAATTCTTCATCTCAATGGACGATGACCTTATGAGGCTCTTCGGCGGCGAACGGATGAAAAACATCATGACCCGAATCGGAATGGAGCCTGGCGAGCCGATTTATCACCCCTGGCTTACGAAGGGAATTGAAAAAGCTCAGAAAAAGGTCGAAGAGCGAAACTTTGAAATTCGAAAGAATTTGATTGACTATGACGATGTCTTGAACGAGCAGCGAGAATTCATCTACAAGCAGAGGGATTCAATCCTTGAAGACGAGAATTTGAGCGAGCGAATCATGACAACGGCCAAGGATTACCTTGACGAATGGTTCTTTGAATACGAAAAGCACGGAAGAAAGAGCGCGCAGGCTCAGAAAGAACTTGCCGAAAACATCAAGAACAATTTCGGCGTTCTTTTGCCTCCGGAAATGCTGGTGGAAGAAAAGGTTCTTTCCCTTTTGCAGAACGACATCACCGAAAAGGAAACTCTTGTCGGACACGAGCAGTTCAACATGTTCATCCGCTACCAGTACATTCAGGCAATCGACAGAAAATGGCTGGATCAGCTGGAATATCTGGACGGCTTACGGGAAGCAGTCCACCTGCGCGGTTACGGACAGCACAATCCTCTCACCGAATACAAAATCGACGGCTTTAACCAGTTCGACGCCATGATTGAAAAAATCCGCATCGAAATTGCAGGCCGTGTCTTTAAAGTCAGGATTCAGATTAACCCGGCACCGCAAGCCCCCCGTCAGGCAATGCAGGGAACAGCCCAGCACTCAGAAGCCCAGAGCATGAGCGATCAGGCACGGGGAGCTCAGATGGCACGCAATGCTCAGGCTGCGGCAGGCCGCACAATGGCAGGAGCCAGCACAGGTCAGAGCGTAACCGTAGTGAGAAGCGGCCCCAAAATCGGCCGCAACGATCCCTGCCCCTGCGGAAGCGGAAAAAAGTACAAGAATTGTCATGGTAGATAAAATTTAGACGCGGATATACGCGGATTCACGCAGATTTTGTAATCATTGTTATCTACGACAGATTTCACTAATCCAACATCTCTCCGTGAAAAATGTGGCGACCGCGGCAGAACTAAGTCCAAGATTCAGCCAATTGGAGCCCGAAAGACCGACAGAATGCTCATAAATGACGATAAAGCAACAAAGCATACGGATAAGTGTGAAATTGTTCTTTTTGGGAACTGTTGGACAAGAGGAAAGATTAGCGTACATTAGAGGCGACCTCCAGACAGTAAATCCGTAAAATGATTGCTATTATAGCGGGCAAAGAATTCATCGGCAGCGGCTTGCTTTTCTGAAAGGGCAAGAGGCTGCCAGTTATTCAAAATATCCGCAAATTCTTCAGGAGATTCCGCAAAGAAAAAGAGGCCATGGGCTGTATTATCTTCAATGCCTTCAAAAGCTACATCAGTTCCAATAACCGCACTTCCAGAAGAAAGGGCATCAATCACCTTGACCTTAACGCCGGCCCCCTTGTGCAGGGGTGCAATCAGAGCCTGACAGCAGGCAATTTCTTCTACAGGGTCATCCACAAACCCCAGGCACGAAAAGTTTTTATAAGTGCTGATTTTGTTTAGCAGCGCCTCCGACATTTCCCCGCCAATGACAATAAAATGAGCATCGCAGGACAGTTTTGGATACACATGGGATATAAACCATTCCAAAGCTTCCGTATTTTCTTCGCGATTCCAAGCACCGTAGAAGCAGAAACGATTTTTTACAACAGCTTTTCCTAAATAATCAAAATGACCGTTTTTTAGATAAAAGTTCACATTAACAGACTCCATGCCATATGTCTTTTGGATAAAGTCGCCGTCTTTCCGGCTGAATGTTACAATCTGACCTGCCGTACGTAAAAGCCGCCCCTCAGTCCGCCTAATCCAGGGCAGCTGGAGCCTCCCCTTTCTTGAAAACTTCTGGGCAATTACATCGTGGCACATGAGCACCTTGCAGGGATGGGAAATAAAAAGCGAATAAAAATGCACTTGGGAAAAATCAAAATAGAGCATGTCAAAGTCAGAGACGATAGACTGCAGGTTCACCAGTACATTTTTTTCAAAACGTCTGGTAAAAAAAGGATGAAAACAAGGCTTAGCAAGGCAATTCTTAAGAGCAGGGTGAATTGTACCCAGGACTTTTACCGAGTCAGGAAGTTCAACTGTATGCCCAGGGTACTCTGCATATATAAGCGTGACCTCATGGCCTTTTTCAAGCAAATCAAGAATGAGGCGGCGGGAATAATCCTGCCCCGCGG
>FLNY01003144.1_pt1 | contig 27605 bp, 24 predicted proteins | sample 1140381 | NCBI WGS metagenome assembly FLNY01 (sample SAMEA3878172, study PRJEB12797) | bioreactor metagenome | biome: Moose rumen | place: Sweden | collected 2011-10
GACTTAGCCGCAGGTGAGACACCTGCGTACCAATAGTTGCCTGCAAAGGTAATCATTTTTTTTGTATTCAGGAAAGTTTTTTTGATTGAGTCCACTTGAAAAAGTCAAAAAGATGAAAAAAATATATGGAAAGCTATGCGCAACAGGGATAGAGTTTTTTCAAGTGGACTAAATGTTAAATAATGGTTAATTGTTGTCGGGCCACGCAAGATTCCGCACTTGAGAGTGTTTAAAGGGCAGAAATGAACCAAAAAACTTTGCAACAATGAAGACAAAAAGAAACTTTCTGACATCTTGGGCCGGCGCACTCATGCTGGCCACAACAGCACTGACAACAGCATGCTGGTTCGACGACGGTGAAGACGACTATGCTACAGGCCCCTACGACATGGAGGCCGCAGCCTGGACTGGCGGCGAAGGTGAAGGCAACACGGAGGCCGGCATCGTCACGGCCGGCGAGTGGAACGACCTGCGCCATTGGACGTTCTGGTCGCAGCTGATGGAATCGGAGAATTTCAGCGGAAAATGCAACTACTGGGAGTTCTACACCAACAACCGCGTGGCCGTCAGCGTGAGCGACAGCAAGGGAAAACCGCTGACAGGCGTCAACGTGGAACTGCTGCGCGCCGGTGAGACCATCTGGCAGACGAAAACTGACAACCACGGCGAGGCCTCGCTGTGGGCAGGACTCTACCAACAGGAGACGACCGACTCAGCCCTGTTGCAGGTGCGCGTCGGCACGGAGCTGATGGCGGGCCATCCGTCGGTATGCCGTTGGGATTCGCTGGGGCAGCCAGTCGTCAACATCTACGTGGCAGCCGCCTCGACGGTCAAGCCCCGCGCCGACATTGCCTTCATCGTCGACGCCACTGGTTCGATGGGCGACGAAATCAACTTCCTCAAGAGCGACCTCATGGACATTATCAACAGGGCGGCGTCGGTGCGATCCTCGCTGACAATGCGCACGGCGGCACTGTTCTATCGCGACGAGGGCGACGAATACCTGACGCGCCACTCCGACTTCACGGAAAAGCTCAGCGAAACGGCCAAATACGTCAGCCAGCAAAGTGCAGATGGTGGCGATGACTATCCGGAGGCGGTCCACACGGCTCTTGAGCACATGCTGCAGAATCTGTCGTGGGACACCGAGGCCCGCACGCGACTGGCCTTCCTCGTGCTCGACGCGCCGGCCCACCACGAGACCGACGTCATCCGCTCGCTGCAGCAGTCGGTAGAGCTCTGTGCCAAGATGGGCATCAAGCTCATCCCTGTGGCCGCCAGCGGTGTCGACAAGAACACGGAGTTCATGTTGCGCTTCTTCGCCATCGCCACCGGCGGCACCTATGTCTTCCTGACCAACGACAGCGGCGTCGGAGGCGACCATATCGCCGCCTCGGTCGGGCAGTACAAGGTGGAGCATCTCAACGATCTCCTCGTCCGCCTCATCGACGAATACACAGAATAACATGAAGCGCGAGCGGCCTCGCTTCATATAGAAAAACGGTGCTTTTTGAAGGTAATATAGGGGTATATTACTATCAAAAAGCACCGTTTTGTCATTTTTGAATGATTCCGGTGAAGATGCGGCCGGAACGGATGCCGAGCCTGCGGGCGGAGAAAAATTGATGGTGTTGCTGATAGGTGCAGACGCCCGACATGATGATCCGCCCTGCCTCAACGCCCTCAGCCAGCAACTGCTGGCGATTACATTCGGGCAGGTCGATGTGCCATTTCTCTTTGCGACGGCTAATCTGCGGCATGTAGAACCCTGACGCGGCAAAGGCATCGTAGACCTCCTGCCCCACCTCGAAACTCTCAAGCGAGATACCCGGCCCGACAACGGCCCACAGGCTGGTGGGGCGCGTGGCATAAGCATTGTGCATGGCTGAAATGGCCCGACGGACAATGCGCGCCACCGTGCCCCGCCAGCCTGCATGGACGGCGCAGACGGCATGATGGTCGGGGTCGTAAAGCAAAACGGGAATGCAGTCGGCCGTGGAGACACCGATGCACACGCCCCGAACATCGGTCATCACAGCGTCGATGCCCTCCAGACGGTTCTGACGCTCGTCAGCCGCAAGCTGCAGAAAGGCCTCGTCGATGCGGCACACCTCCGTCTGATGTGTCTGATGCGGCATCACGAGACGGTCGTCAGCAATGCCCAGCAGCCTGCAGAGCGCCTCGCGGTTCTGAGCGATGTGGGCCTCATCGTCGCCACAATAGTGGTTGATGTTGAACTGACCATAGGGACCCTCACTGCAGCCCCCCTGTCGCGTGGAGCTGAAGGCCGCCACCCGCTCGTCTAGGTCGTAAGATAACAGTTGCGGCTGGTTCATTTCCGTTGCAGGTGAGCGTCAATCTGAGCGGCCACCTCGGCGGCCAGTCCGCCGTCGTAGCCAACACGCAGGGTGATGGTAGGACAGGCACGACGACGCGTGTTGAGGATGACGGCCCATTCGTCGACAGTGTAAGGCGTGGCCATGTTCTTCGCTGCGACGCCGTAGACATCGCTGAGGGCCAGTTCGCGACCGGTGACGATGACCACGTCGCGCTCATGATAGAACAGCACGAGGCCCGCGATCTCATTAGCCCGCGAGGCATCGAGCACCACGGCGTCGTCGGGCTCGCCATAGAGGGCCGACACCTCGTCGACGTCGGTATAAGTCTTTAGCGCATCGGGAGCGGCCTCCGCCGTCTGTTCGCGCCGTTTTGTGAAGAACCATGCCAGCGGCAAGACCAGTAGCAGCAACAGGAGCCAGGGTCCGGCAAAGATAGCCAGCAGCACGATGGCCACAACAGAGAGAATGATGTTTCGTTCCATAGTTTATGTGGTTGGGGATTTCTTTTGGTCAGTGAGATACATGCCCACGAGGATAAGCACGGTGCCGACGATGAAGTAGACGGTGATCTGTTCGTGGAGGAGAATCCAGGCAAAGAGAATCGTGGTCACGGGGTTGAAATAGACATAATTGGTGGCCACGACGGGGCCCAGCTTCTTCAGCACCCAGTTCCAGGCGACGAAGCACACCATCGACGCCACGCAGCCCAGGAACAGCAGGTTGCCGATGAGCTCAGGGCGCTCAGCCAGCACGCTGAGCCCCAGACCCGGGTGAAACATGAAATAGGGAATCATCGACACCAGCCCATAGAAGAAGACCTTGCGGGTGATGAACAGCGTGTCGTAGCCTTTGTTGGCCGGAATCATGAGCAGACTGTAGAAGGCCCAGCTGAGACAGGCTGCAAAGGCGAGGGCGTCGCCCAAGGGTGAGAGATGGAGCACGAAGTGACCGTTCATGACCACCACGACCACGCCCACGGCGGCCATGACCGTGCCGATGGTCTGGCCACGAGAGAGTCGCTCCGACTTATAGAAAAGACCGATGAGGGCTGAGGCGAACAGCGGACAGAGGCAGACGATGAGCGAAGTGTTGGTGGTCGTCGTGTAGTTCATCGCGTTGTTCTCGGTCAGGAAATAGAGCGAACCGCCCGTCACGCCCAGGGCCAGCATGAGCAGTTCGTCGCGCCAGGTGCGGCTGAACCAGCGGATGCCCCGGTAGAGGCACAGGCTGAGCAGCAGCACGTAGGCAATGATGAAGCGCAGCACAAAAATCTGCGCAGCCGACAGCCCGCCCACCAGCAGTAGCTTGGTGAACACGAACGTGGAGCCCCAGATGGCCACCACCGTGAAGGCCACCAGATGATAAAGGAGTCGGCCGCTGCGCATGATGGAAAAGAACTATTTCAGCTGCTTGCCGTCGCTGAAGGCGTGGCCCACGGCTTGACCCAGCTCGATGTAAAGATGATGGACGGGGTCGTAGGTGATGAGGTGCATCTGCTCGACGTCGGGCTGGCCGTCGGCGGCCAGATAGCGCTCGTCGCACTGCACGCCCACAATCTCTGCAATGAGGTAATAGCCGGTCTTCGACTCGTCGAGCTTCTGCTTCACGCGGCACTCCAGCGTCAGGGGCAGCTCGCGGAACAGCGGGGCATTCACGCGAGGAGCTTTCTCCACGGTCCAGCCCGTGCGCTCCATCTTGTCGGGCGTCGAGCGGCCGCTGGCAATGCCTACATAGTCGGCCGCCACAAGCGTCTCGCGGGTGGCAAAGCCGACGGTCAGCTCGTCGTTCACCTGAAGGTTGTCGGTCGTCTTGTGCGTGCCTAATGAGATCATGATCTCGTGCATGTCCCACTGGCCGCCCCAGGCCGCATTCATGGCGTTGGCCTTGCCGTCCTTGCCATACGTGCCGATGATCAGCACCGGCTGTGGCAGTAGCCACGGTTTTGATTCAAAACTTTTCATCTTCTATTGCTTTTTATGTGTTACAATATTATTGCCTTCAATATCGCTGAAGGATCATCGCTCTTTCTGCTGATAATAGGCTTGCATCACGCGCAAACCATAGTCGAGCAGGATGGCAGGGCGTTTTCCAAAGCCCAAATGCAGGCCATCATCTTGGGATTGTCTTGTCATCTCGTGCAAAGTTAATCATCCTTTCTGAAACGGCCAAATCTTTCAGAAGATTTCATCGCCGGTTAGCAGAAAAATAATCAACTTCGCAATAAAAAACTGCCGCCCAGAGGAAGCGGCAGTCGTGGATGAAGTGTAGAACAGATTCTATTCTCGGGAAAAATCTTCTATCTGGTCGATGATTTCCTGATACTGCCGCTGGGTCTTGTAGTGGATACGGAACCCAAGGATGCCGCCGATGGTGCCACCAATCAGTGCGGCCAAACCGAAGCCCATCAGGCCGTCCATGCCGTTCACCTTATAAGCCTCGTAGGCAAACCAGCCAATCCAAAGGACGACAAAGGGAATACCTATGAGCAGCCACTGACTGTCGAGCTTCTTGGCACGCGCCACCTTGCGGCGCACCTCCAGCAGTTCTTCCTCCATCAGGTCAGGCTTTATCAGGTCCTTAGTATTATAATAGGTATAGACGATGCAGGTCAGGTTGAACAGTGCCGTGGCAATCCAGAAGGCGAGGCTGAAGTGAGCCAGCACAATGAAGGCCCAGTAGCAATAGGGAATCATAAAGAGGGCGAGGATGCAGATTGACAGGTTACGGCGGTTGATGTTGCTGACGTTGCGCTTCATCGACTTGCGCATGATGCGGTCGTTGACAATTTCCTGCTGCTCCAGCTTCTTCTTCAGCATTTCCATCTGCTGGCGCATATTCTCTAATTCAAAGTCGTTGTTCATCTTTGTCTAATGTTTTTAATCGTTTGACATGTTCTTTAACTGCTCACGGATTCTGAACAGTCGGACACTGACGTTTTTCGCGGTAATGCCCACAATTTGCCCGATTTCATCGTAGGAGAGGTTCTCCAGCCAGAGCAGGACGATGGCCCGGTCGAAGGGTTGCAGGCGAGAGATGCGGCGGTGGAGCATGTCCACCTGTCGGGTGTCTTCGTCGCGGTCTTCAAAGAGGTTGATGTCCATGGTCAGCCGGACGGTGGCCGAGCGGCGGCGGCGCCTGTCGAGAGAGATACAGGTGTTGAGCGCCACCCGGTAGATCCACGTCCTGACGTCGGAGCGATGCTCGAAGCCCTCGAAGCCCTTCCACAGGTTGACCAGCACCTCCTGGAACAGGTCGTTGACTTCGTCGGCATCTTTCGAGAACATATAGCACACGGTATAGATGGTGCCCTTATGTTCCTTAATAGTTTGCGCAAACTGTTTTTCTAATGTCGTCATTGTCGTTCTGTTTTTTGAATCTTTGCCCATTAGACGCAGCAAAGGTACAAAAAACTACAAGGATTCGGCAATTATTTGAAGTGCGTCAGATCAGGATTGTTCTGTAAATCGTCATTGACTCAACTTTCTGAAATCGACTTACTAAATCTTGCTTTCATAGGTTCAAACCAATTATCCATTCTTTAAAGAACGGGTCTTCTATCTCATAATCCGCCACACGTATTACGTACCCGTTTTTCATCAACCGTTTTATTCCACTGAACGACGTACTTGTGGCCACTTTGCGATTCTGTAAAGGATTGATGCCCATACTTAAGTTCATCATGATGGAACGGTCGGTGCGGTTAAAGTTCAGCCAGAGACGCTCAAAGTCCAAGTCATGCGTGCGTACAATATGGCTGATGGCTTCACCGACAACTCCGTCAACAAGTTTTTCGTACGTCACCAGGTCCCATACTTGAGCAGACAACTGCTGTGTATAGTACGGATGAAGGTTTGTAAAGGTCAGAATCTCATCTACAATACCGTTCAAAGTGTCTTGCTCCTTTATCGGCAGCCGAGCTGAAACATATTCCCTGAAGTCATCGTATGGAATCTTGTTTAAATGCATCAGCTTACCGAAATGGTAGAACGGCGACTTCTTACGCTCAAATATCTCTGTCATCATTGACTCCTGACTTCCCAACAGCACGTAGTTTAGACACTGTTGTTGCTGCATAATGGAGCGCAGTTGCTTGTCCAGGCCCTTTCGGATGTTCAGAATGTCCTGGAATTCATCAAGCACCACAACCAGCTTTTTCTCTTCCGTGCTTACCTTTTCTATCAAGGCCATCGCGTCTTCCAGCAGCACCATGCTGTTCATCACAGGTTGGAACGACACTTCAACACCATTTGTCACTGGGTTGGTCGAGACAGTGGGTATAATACGGAAGTGGGACATCTGATGCTTGATTCGCTCCATAGGGTATAGGCGGAACAGTTCGCGTAACAGCTTAGAAGCAAAATCGTCAACACTCAGCATGTTCTGCATGTTCAGGGAAATGCATGGGCGTCCGGAGGCTTTGACAGCCTTGGCTACAAGACTGGACTTGCCAAACCTTCGCGGACTAATCAGTATCAGATGATTCTCGCTATCCAGCGTCCATTGAACCTCCTTTAGTTCATCACTTCTGTCGGTGAAATACTCGTTGTCAACAAGTACGCCAAATTTAAATGGATTCGTCATATCTTCTGCACATTTGCGTGCAAAGATACTACTTTAGTTTGATACTGGCAAATAAATTCCAAACTTAATGCGAAAAATTTCGCAACGAAAAAATTCGCAAGCTTGCTTGCCCACTCCAATAATACTATTTACAAAGACGATGTTGGCACTTCGTTTCCATGGTACCTCCGACACGTTTCCAGCATCATCATTGGGAGTCATATCCTATACCCCAAAAAGCTCAATATCTATGTATAAGTACGAACAGAAACGCTAATCTGTAAGCTAATATAAATAAGGTAGTCATCCAAATCGCTCGGGCGGATTGCAAATCCTTATTCTCCTTGCGGTCGGATTGCAAATCCGCCCGAACGATTGGAATCACAAGAGATTAGTCGGCCATCTTGGCCTTGATCATCTCGCGGTTGAGGCGGGCGATGTTGGCGATGGTCTCGTTCTTCGGGCAGACGGCCTCGCAGGCGCGGGTGTTGGTGCAGTTACCGAAGCCGAGCTCGTCCATGCGGGCGATCATGTTCTTCACGCGGCGGGCAGCCTCGACACGACCCTGGGGGAGCAGGGCGAGCTGGCTGACCTTGCTGGAGACGAAGAGCATGGCGGAGCCGTTCTTACAGGCGGCAACGCAGGCGCCACAACCGATGCACGAGGCGCAGTCCATGGCCTCGTCTGCGTCCTCCTTGGGGATGAGGATGGCGTTGGCGTCCTGGGCCTGACCGGTGCGGACGGTGGTGTAGCCGCCGGCCTGCATAATCTTGTCGAAGGCGTTGCGGTCGACCATGCAGTCCTTGATGACGGGGAAGGCAGCGGAGCGCCAGGGCTCGACGGTGATGACATCGCCGTCGTTGAAGCGGCGCATGTAGAGCTGGCAGGTGGTGGCGCCACGCTCGGTCTTGCCGTGAGGCGTACCGTTGATATAGAGCGAGCACATGCCGCAGATACCCTCGCGGCAGTCGTGGTCGAATACGAAGGGCTCCTTGCCCTCGTTGATGAGCTCCTCGTTCAGGATGTCGAGCATCTCGAGGAACGAGGTATCATCGGGGATGTCATGCATCTCGTGGGTGTCGAAATGACCCTGGTCTTTTGGCCCGTTCTGGCGCCAAAATTTAATGGTGAAGCTTATACTTTTTGCCATAGTTGTTGGTCGTTTGGGGAATTGGTGGTTTGGTCGTTTGGGGGAGTTAGAATGGCAGCTGCTCTTGTGGGGATAGTCTTTTCTTAATAGAACTAATCAGGGCATTCAACTGTTTCCATACAGCAGTTATCTCTTCAGACAATTCTATATGCTGTTCCTGACTGATAAAGCCTAAGTTCAAACTCAGCATCAACTGAGTCTCTATCTCAGACATAGAGCCGGAAGAGATGCGAAGGAAATGCAGTTTCTCTCTGTCCGTACCTCGTGCATAGCCTTCGGCAATATTGGAGGGGACAGAGACAGCAGCTCGGCGCATCTGAGACACCAATCCAAAGACTTCGTCCTTTGGAAAGGTCTTGGTCATCGTATATATATATGTAACCAACTCCATGCTTTGCTGCCAAACTCGCAGGTCCTTATGCGTCTCCATATCTAATATTCCTAAACGACTAAACGACCAATATCCTAATCTACTAAATTAGTTCTTATAGTTTCTCGTTTGTACCTTGATGGCCTCGTACTCCAGCGGCTCCTTGATGAGTTCGGGCTCGTTGCCCTTGCCTTTGTACTCCCAGCAGCCTACGTAGAAGTAGTTCTCGTCGTCGCGCTTGGCCTCGCCTTCCTCGGTCTGGTACTCCTCGCGGAAGTGACCGCCGCAGCTCTCATTACGCGAGAGGGCGTCGAAGGCGACAAGCTGACCCATGGTGAAGAAGTCGCGCAGGTGGATGGCCTTGTCGAGCTCGACGTTCAGTCCCTCCTTCGTGCCGGGCACGAACAGGTTGGTGTCGAACTCCTTCTCCAGGTCGTGCATCTTCTTCAGACCGGTCTTCAGGCCCTCAGCGGTGCGACCCATGCCGACATACTCCCACATGATGTGGCCGAGTTCCTTGTGGATGGAGTCAACAGAGCGCTTGCCCTGAATCTTCAGCAGGCGGTCCATCTCGTCGTCGACCTTCTTCTCTGCCTCAGCAAACTCGGGCAGATCGGTCGAGACCTTCGGCCACACTGCCTGGTCGGCCAGATAGTTCTGGATGGTGTAAGGCAGCACGAAGTAACCGTCGGCCAGACCCTGCATCAGGGCCGAAGCACCGAGGCGGTTGGCTCCGTGATCGGAGAAGTTGCACTCGCCGATAGCGAACAGGCCGGGGATAGTGGTCTGCAGCTCATAGTCGACCCAGATGCCGCCCATCGTATAGTGGATGGCAGGATAGATCATCATCGGCTTGTAATATTTCACGCCATTGATTTCGTTGGCCACGTCGCCGGGGAACACGTCGGTGATCTCCTCGTACATCTCGAACAGGTTGCCGTAGCGCTGCATGATGACGTCGAGGCCGAGGCGGTTGATGGACTCGGAGAAGTCGAGGAACACGGCCAGACCGGTGTTGTTCACGCCGAAGCCCTTGTCGCAGCGCTCCTTGGCGGCACGCGAAGCCACGTCGCGGGGCACCAGGTTGCCGAAGGCGGGATAGCGGCGCTCCAGATAATAGTCGCGGTCTTCCTCGGGAATCTCCCAACCCTGCTTCGTTCCCTGCTGCAGGGCCTTGGCGTCCTCAAGCTTCTTGGGCACCCAGATGCGGCCGTCGTTGCGCAGCGACTCCGACATCAGCGTCAGCTTCGACTGCTTGTCGCCGTGGACGGGGATGCAGGTGGGGTGAATCTGCACGTAGGAGGGATTTGCAAAGTAAGCACCCTTGCGATAGCACTGAACAGCAGCGGTGCAGTTGCAACCCATGGCGTTGGTCGAGAGGAAATAGGTGTTACCGTAACCACCGGTAGCGATGACGACGGCGTTGGCGGAGAAGCGCTCCAGCTTGCCAGTCGTCAAATCCTTGGCGATGATACCGCGGGCGCGGCCGTCGACGATGACGACGTCCTCCATCTCGTAGCGCGTGTAAAGTTTCACCTTCTTGGCCTCCACCTGAGCGCTCAGCGACGAGTAGGCACCGAGCAGCAGCTGCTGGCCGGTCTGACCCTTGGCATAGAACGTGCGGCTCACCTGGGCACCGCCGAACGAGCGGTTGGCCAGCATGCCGCCATATTCGCGTGCGAAGGGCACGCCCTGTGCCACGCACTGGTCGATGATATTGTTCGACACCTCAGCCAGACGATAGACGTTGGCCTCACGGGCACGATAGTCGCCGCCCTTCACGGTGTCGTAGAACAGACGATAGACCGAGTCGCCGTCGTTCTGATAGCACTTGGCGGCGTTGATACCGCCCTGGGCTGCTATCGAGTGGGCGCGACGGGGCGAATCCTGGATGCACAGGTTGATCACGTTGAAGCCCATCTCGCCAAGCGAGGCTGCTGCCGAGGCACCGGCCAGACCGGTACCGACGACGATGACGTCGAGCTTCAGCTTGTTCTTCGGGTTGACCAGACGCTGGTGGGCTTTATATTCCTTCCATTTCTCAGGCACTGGACCTGCGGGAATCTTTGAATCTAATACTTTTGCCATAGTTATTCTTAGGATTTACAGATTGACATTTAGTTATTGACAACATGCAGCAGCGGCAGCCTTGCAGCATTCGCCGCAGCAACCATCGCTAAGACTCGGGGCGCAGCCGAAGGCGAAGGCCAGAACCACCACGAGGAAGCACAGCATGAGCAGAGTGGTGTAGATCAGACCGATGCACTGCATGCGCTTCAGCCAGATCTTGCCGCTCAGGCCCAGCGTGTGCATTGCCGACCAGAAACCATGAGAGAGGTGGAACCAGATGGCCACAATCCAGATGACGTAGAGCACCACATAGACGGGGCACGAGAACGTGCTGACAATCTTGCCGAAACCGTCGGCGGGAGCCGGATCATAATGAATGGCGGGGAACAACTCGGCAAACATCATGTTGTACCAGAAGTTGAACAGGTGGAGCAGCAGGCCCAGCAGGATGATGATGCCAAGCACCAGCATGTTCTTCGATGCCCAGTCAACCTTGCCGCCGTTCACCGTCGTCGACACCTCGTAGCGGTTGTCGCCACGGGCACGACGGTTCTGAGCCGTCAGGATGAAGGCATAGACAATGTGAATCACGGCCAGCAGGGCCAGACCCATCGTTGCAACCACGGCGTACCAGTTGGCGCCGAGCAATTCGCAGATCGTGTTGTAAGCCTCGCCCGAGAACAGCGCAACGATGTTCATGCAACAGTGGAATGTCAGGAACAAGATGAGCGCCAATCCGGTCACGGACATGACTACCTTACGACCAATAGATGATTTAAATAACCACATAAGTTGTTAAGATTTAATTGATTAGATATTGATTAAATGTTTTTTACAGATTCGCTTTAGGCCCTCACGGGTTCACGTGTAAATACCTATAATAAGGTACGCACACACGTATCATGGCTACAAAATTACTACAAAAATATGAGACGGCCAAACAAATCGCCTTTAAAATTACGGGAAAAATTCATATTTAGACTAAATATAAACCTTTTCAAGGTCTCAATAAAATTATTTCAATGACGGTGAAATAGTATTCAATGACGGTGAACACTATTTCAACGTCGGTGAAATACTGTTCACCGTCGGTGAAATAATTTTGTGCGCCGCTGCGCGTTTAAAGTTACAAATAAATATGAAGAACGTGCCGCCGTTCGGAAAAGTTTTTGTAATTTTGCAAACGAAATATTTCATCCGACAATGATTTTGAAATACGACGTCGTCGTCATTGGCGGTGGGCATGCCGGATGTGAGGCTGCCTGCGCCTCTGCCAACATGGGTGCAAGAACGCTGCTCGTGACGATGGACATGAACAAGATTGCGCAAATGTCGTGCAATCCGGCTGTCGGCGGCATAGCCAAAGGCCAGATTGTGCGCGAGATTGATGCGCTCGGCGGACAGATGGGCATCGTGACCGACCGCTCCTGCCTGCAGTTCCGCATGCTCAACATCGGCAAGGGCCCAGCCATGTGGAGCCCACGAGCACAGTGCGACCGCGGCAAGTTCATATGGAACTGGCGCGAAATCCTCGACAACACCCCTAACCTCGATATCTGGCAGGATCAAGCCTGCGAACTCTTGACAAGCACTTCCTCCCGTCCTGTGAGTTGCGGCACCGCAACTAAAATCCAAGTCATCGGCGTCCGCACTATCTGGGGCGCCGAGATCCAGGCACGCTGCGTCATCATCACTGCCGGCACCTTCCTCAACGGCCTCCTCCACATCGGCCGCAAGATGCTCCCCGGAGGCCGCATCGCCGAACCCGCCGTCGCCGGTTTCACCGAAAGCATCACCCGCCACGGCATCCGCTCCGCCCGCATGAAGACTGGCACGCCTGTCCGCATCGACCGACGCAGCGTCCACCTCGATGAAATGGAACTCCAACCGGGCGAACAGCGTCCATACATGTTCTCATATCTTGATGAAAATCAGAACATTACACCAGACGGAACATCATGCCGCCCTACCCTACGCCAGCTTCCCTGCTACACTTGCAACACCAACGCTGATGTGCACGATGTCCTGCGCAAAGGCCTGCCCGACTCACCACTCTACAACGGACAAATCCAGAGCATCGGACCGCGCTACTGCCCTTCTATCGAGACGAAGCTCGTCACCTTCCCCGATCGTGAACAGCATCCTCTGTTCCTCGAACCCGAAGGGGAAACGAGCAACGAGATGTATCTAAACGGATTCTCGTCATCCCTACCTATGGAGGTTCAGATTGAGGCTCTGAAGAAGATTCCCGCTCTGCGCGACGTCAAGGTCTATCGGCCGGGCTACGCCATAGAGTATGATTTCTTCGACCCGACTCAACTGACGCACACGCTTGAATCCAAAATCATCGACGGTCTCTTCATGGCAGGACAGGTGAACGGCACGACAGGCTATGAGGAGGCTGCCGGACAGGGGCTCGTGGCCGGAGTGAATGCAGCACTGAAATGCGGTGGAACCGCTGATTTTGTGATGCATCGCGACGAATCCTACATCGGAGTACTCATCGACGATCTGGTCACTAAGGGGGTCGACGAACCTTACCGCATGTTCACCTCGCGGGCTGAATACCGCATCCTGCTGCGGCAGGACGATGCCGACGCCCGACTGACGGAGCGATCCTACCACTTGGGACTGGCCTCACGCCAACGCTTCGACTGGTGGATGCAGAAGAAAGCTTATATCGAAGAAATCGAAGAATTTTGCAGAAACTTCGCCATTAAACCGAAAACTGTCAACGACCGGCTGGAACTGTTAGGCACTACCCCACTCCAGTTTGGCGTGAAGCTCGAAGACTTGGTGACACGTCCGCAGTTGAATCTTAAAAATCTCTCGACCATCATTCCTGAATTGGCCGAAATCATCGACAAACCAGACAACCGCAAAGAGGAAGTTGCCGAAGCCGCGGAAATCCGAATGAAATATAAAGGTTATATCGCACGCGAGCGCCTCGTCGCCGACAAGATGCACCGCCTCGAGAACATCAAGATCAAGGGACACTTCGACTACAACACCCTCCAATCTCTCTCAACCGAGGCACGCCAAAAACTGACCGCCATCAACCCGGACACCCTGGCCCAGGCCAGCCGCATCCCCGGCGTCAGCCCCAGCGACATCAATGTCCTGCTCGTCCTCATGGGCCGCTGACAATCCGTCCGGTGCGTTGTGGCACTGCCGCAACCGCCCCAACGTTCCACGTGAAACAAACAATAAAAACCAATTAACATAACCCTCTGAAAATGAACAATAAAGTTTTGATGAACAATCTGCGTTGCATCCCAGATTTTCCACAGCCAGGAATCAACTTCCGCGATGTGACTACTCTCTTTAAGAACCATGAATGTCTTCAAATCATGGTCGACGAACTCTACGACATCTACAAAGATAAAGGCATCACGAAAATCGTCGGCATCGAAAGCCGCGGCTTCGTCATTGCCTCAGCTCTCGCCATCCGACTTGGCGCCGGTGTTGTTCTCTGCCGCAAACCAGGAAAGCTCCCTGCAGAAACCGTACAGGAAAGCTACACAAAAGAATACGGCGAGGATACCATCGAAATCCACAAGGACGCCATCGACGAGAATGACGTCGTTCTGCTCCACGACGATCTTCTGGCTACGGGTGGCACCATGCGCGCTGCCTACAACCTCGTGAAGAAGTTCAACCCAAAGAACATCTATGTCAATTTCGTCATCGAAATCACTGACGAAGGGCTTCACGGCCGCGACGCTTTTGAACCAGGAACAGAAATCACTACGCTCCTCACGGTATAGTTCCACGTGAAACAACACCCTGCGAAACACTTGTAAATGAGGAAATTCCAAATATGACAAAAGAAGAAAACGAGAAACGACTCAAGTATCTAAAAAGCATCGTATCGCGACTGCCGGAGAAACCTGGCAGCTACCAATATTATGATGCTGAGGGTACTATTATATATGTCGGCAAGGCAAAGAACCTCAAGTCTCGGGTATCTTCTTATTTCCATTCAGAGGTTGATCGTTACAAAACGAAAGTGCTGGTATCTAAAATTCACAACATCAGCTATACGGTCGTCAACTCGGAAGAAGATGCGCTCCTTCTGGAAAATTCCCTCATTAAGAAATATAATCCCCGATACAATGTTTTGCTGAAGGACGGGAAGACTTATCCATCGATTTGCATCACTAACGAACCGTTTCCTCGCATCTTTAAGACGCGAAACATCAATAAAAAATGGGGAACGTACTATGGTCCTTACTCGCACATTTCTTCGATGTACGCTGTACTCGATTTGATCAACAAACTTTATCATCCTCGCACTTGCCGTCAACCGATGACACGTGATGGAGTCGAAGCTAAAAAATATCAGGTTTGTCTTGAATATCACATCAAGAATTGCGGTGGCCCATGTGTTGGTAAACAGCTCTACGAGGACTATCAGAAAAACATTGCTCAGGCCAGGGAAATCCTGAAAGGTAACACGCGTAAACTGCTCCGGGAAATGCGCGAGGAAATGCAACTTCTGGCAGAGAAACTACGTTTTGAAGAGGCTGAAGAAATCAAGAGGAAATACTTGCTCATCGACTCTTTTGTAACAAAAAGTGAGGTCGTCAGCCACACAATTGACAATGTGGATGTATTCTCGATTACAAACGATGAGAAAACTGCCTTTATCAATTATATTCATGTGGCCAACGGAGCAATTAACCAGTCGTTTACGTTCGAGTTCAAGAAGAAACTGAGCGAAAGTGAAGTTGAGCTATTACAACTCGGCATAGTCGAGATGCGCACACGTTTCAATAGTGGTTCGAAGGAAATTGTTGTACCATTCGATCCCCAAATGGAACTTGATGGCATCACGTTTACCGTTCCGCAGAGAGGAGATAAGAAAACACTCCTTGAACTCTCTGAAATGAACGGAAAACAGTATAAGTTCGACAGGCTGAAACAGGCCGAAAAGCTCAATCCTGAGCAGAAACAAGTGCGCTTGATGAAGGAACTTCAGGATAAACTTCACTTGCCCAAAATGCCTTACCAGATTGAGTGTTTCGACAACTCGAACATCTCTGGAACTGATGCTGTTGCAGCTTGCGTGGTGTTTAAAAAGATGAAACCATCGAAGAAAGATTATAAGCACTATAATATCAAGACCGTCGTTGGACCGGACGATTATGCTTCAATGAAGGAGGTTGTGCATCGCCGCTACAGTCGCCTGATTGATGAGGAACAACCCCTACCCGACCTCATCGTGGCAGATGGTGGAAAAGGACAAATGGAGGTCATTCGCGAGGTCATTCAGGACGAACTGAACCTCGACATTCCCATTGCCGGATTGGCTAAAAACGACCGCCACCGAACCAATGAGCTGCTATATGGATTTCCCCCGATGACCGTCGCACTTAAGACGGATTCTGAGCTCTTTCATGTACTGACACAGCTGCAAGACGAAGTTCACCGCTTCGCCATTACCTTCCACCGCGACAAACGCTCCAAACGTGCGCTCCATTCAGAACTCGACGAAATAAAAGGCATCGGACCGAAGACACGCGACTTGCTCCTCCAAAAAGAAAAGAGCGTAAGAAAGATTAAAGATGCTGATATTCAAGAACTTACAAGTATCGTCGGTGCATCAAAAGCGCAAATAATCTACGATTACTTCCACAAAGATTTGCAATAATCAAGAAAAAATTGTAACTTTGCACTATGAGAACTGTGATTCAAAGAGTTACTAAGGCCTCGGTTTCTATCGGCGGTGAACTGAAATCGTCAATCGGACATGGTTTCGTGATTCTCCTCGGCGTCTGCGAAGACGACACTGCGGACGATGTGGAATGGCTGGTGCGGAAGGTGGTGAACCTGCGCGTCTTCGACGATGAGCAGGGCGTGATGAACCGCTCCATCATGGACGTTCAGGGCGATGCGCTCGTCGTCAGCCAGTTTACGCTCTTTGCCAGCTACAAGAAGGGCAACCGCCCGTCGTGGCTGCGGGCTGCCCGTCATGAGGTCAGCGTGCCGCTCTATGAGCTTTTCTGCCGTCGGCTGAGCGATGAAATGGGCAAGAAATGCGGTACTGGAGAGTTCGGAGCCAATATGCAGGTGGCACTCGTCAACGACGGGCCAGTGACTATCTGCATGGACACCAAAAACAAAGAATAGTATGACCATAAAAGAAGCACAACAGGCTGTTGACCAATGGATTAAAGAGTTTGGCGGCCGCTATTTCTCGGAGCTCACCAACATGGCGGTGCTCACCGAGGAGGTGGGCGAGCTGGCTCGCGTCATGGCCCGCAAATACGGCGACCAGTCGTTCAAGCCGGGCGAGAAGGAAAACCTCGGCGACGAGATGGCCGACGTGCTCTGGGTGCTCATCTGTTTAGCTAATCAGACGGGCGTGGACCTGACCGATGAATTCAGGAAAAATCTCGAGAAAAAGACGCAGCGCGACTCACTGCGACATATTGCAAACCCTAAACTTAAAGCATAAACAACTATGGCAGAACATCACGAACATTGCGAGTGCGGTCATGAACACCATCATCATGACCACCAAAGGCCTGTCAGCATCATCGAACAGGCACTGAGTAAGTATAACCTCGACGTGAAGGACGAGGACGTGCGCGAGGCCGTGAAGAAAATCATCGCCGAGAAAGTGCACGAGAACGACACGCCCGAAGTAAAGAAATTCCTTATGGGCAGTGTCGAGTTGACCACCCTGAAAACGACCGATTCCGACGAGTCGGTGCTGGCTTTCACGGAACGTGTCAACCAATTCGAGGATCACTACCCCACCCTGCCCCACGTAGCCACGATCTGCGTCTATCCGAAGTTCGCCCGCACCGTCAGCGAGACGCTCGAGGTCGAGGGCGTGGAGATTGCCTGCGTCAGCGGTTCGTTCCCCTCCAGCCAGAGCCTCATCGAGGTGAAGACCATCGAGACACAGCTGGCCATCAAGGACGGTGCCACCGAGATTGATATCGTCATGCCCGTCGGTGCATTACTGGCAGGCGACTATGAAACCGTGGTCGATGAAATACAGCAACAGAAGGAAGCCTGCGGCGAGCATGACATGAAGGTCATCCTCGAAACAGGTTGTCTGAAAACTGCGGAAAACATCAAAAAAGCCTCGATTTTATCGATGTATGCAGGTGCTGACTACATCAAAACTTCGACTGGTAAGCTCGAGCCCGCCGCTACGCCGGAAGCCGCCTACGTGATGTGTCAGGCCATCAAGGAATACTACGATGAAACCGGCATAATGATTGGTTTTAAGCCCGCTGGAGGCCTCAACAGCGTCATGGATGCCCTCATCTACTACACCATCGTGAAAGAGGTCCTGGGCGAGAAATGGCTCACCAACAAGTACCTGCGTCTGGGTACCAGCCGTCTGGCCAATCTGCTGCTTAGCGAAGTGATTGGGGAAGAGGTGAAATTCTTCTAACGATATCAGTTGCGACGCTGAATGACGAAATCCACGTAAGCCTGGAAGGCATCTTGCAATTCCGGTTTTACGTGGGTTTCAATATAATGACGGGCTTCGCGAGCTATCTCATCCATCTTCGACTGAGCATATTCGATACCACCATTCCGCTTGGTAAACTCCACTAAAACCGCGATTTCATCGAGATTGATGCGACGCGCCTTCACCTTGCGGGCAAGCGCTTTCATCGGCTCAAAATCAGTATTATTCAGCGCATAAATAGCAGGCAAGGTCAGCTTGCCTTCAAGCATGTCATTACCCGTAGGTTTACCGATTTCATGTGAATTTGAATAATCGAAAATATCGTCGCGTATCTGGAAAATCATACCGATATCATGACCAAACTCACGCGCTGCCTCCACCTCATTTTCGAGCGCATTCACCGAAATAGCTCCAATAGAGGTACACGCAGCAAAAAGCGCAGCCGTCTTCTGGTGGATGACCTCGTAGTAGACATCCTCAGAAAAGTCAGCATTGCTGATATTCTGCAACTGCAGAATCTCACCGGCGGCCAAGGTACGACCGAGCTGTGAGAGGCTGAGCATGATCTGATGATTGCGGGCGTATGAGGCATTGAGCAGACAGGTGGACAGCACATAATCGCCCACGAGCACGGCCACTTTATTATTATAAGAGGCATTGATTGAGGGCATGCCGCGGCGCTCACTGCTCTCGTCGACCACGTCATCGTGAACAAGCGAAGCGGTGTGAAGCAGTTCAAGGGCGACGGCCGAAAGATGGGTGACGTCACAGATGTCGCCATAGTTGCGGGCAGTCAGCAGCGTGAGCATGGGGCGCATCTGCTTACCGGCCCTGCTGCGGATATGTTCGAGTGCGCTCGCGAGCAATCCGTCGGTGTGGGTCAGCGATTCCTGAAAGCGACGTTTGAACTCGTCCAGATCGGCCTTGATTGGTGCAGTAATTGTTTGTATATATTCCATTATTTTGAATTTCGAGACAAAATTACTAAAATTCTTCCTAATTCAGATATTTTTTTGTAATTTTACACTCAAAATTAAGAAAGTTATGCAGAAACTCTTTTTATTTGACGCCTACGCGCTCATTTACCGGTCGTATTATGCCTTTATCAAAAATCCTCGTATCAACTCGAAGAGACTCAACACGAGTGCCATCATAGGCTTCGTTAACACTCTTCAGGAAGTCCTCGAGAAGGAGCACCCGACGCACATCGGCGTTGCCTTCGATCCTCACGGGCCAACCTTCCGCAGTGAGGCGTATCCTGCCTACAAAGCGCAAAGGGAAGCCACACCAGAGGACATCCGCAAGGCGGTCCCCATCATCAAGGAACTGCTCGAGAGCTATCGCATTCCCATCCTTCAAGTTGACGGATTCGAGGCCGACGATATGATTGGAACACTCGCAAAAAAAGCCGATTCCATCGAAAATCTTGAAACCTATATGCTGACGCCCGACAAGGACTACGGACAGCTTGTCAGCGACCGCGTACGCATCTTCCGCCCACGCCACGGTGGCGGTTACGAGGTGATGGGACCCGGTGAAGTCTGCAGCAAATATGGCATCACTACCCCACTCCAAGTCATCGACCTTCTGGCGCTGATGGGTGACTCTGCCGACAACTTCCCGGGCTGTCCTGGCGTCGGCGAGAAGACTGCCGTCAAACTGATCAATGAGTTTGAATCTGTCGATGCCCTACTCCACCGCACCGACGAACTGAAGGGTGCACTCAAAAAAAAGGTAGAGGAGCACGCCGATGACATCCGGCTCTCCTATTTCCTGGCAACGATCAAGACCGACGTTCCCATCGAACTCAATCTCGACGACCTGAAACTCAAGGAGCCCGACGAGGAAAAACTGAGCAAAATCTTCGCCGAACTCGAATTCAAGAGCCTGGCCGACCGAGTTCTTAAAAAAACAGAAAGAAAACCAAAATCGGACAATTTGCAGCTTTCTCTCTTTGAAAATTTCGCTACCGAGGAGGCGAGCGACACAAAAATTTCGAGTTTTGAAAGCCTTAAAACGACGCCCCATAACTATAAACTTATTGATAATGAGGAAGATTTGAAAAAGTTATGTGACTTTTTTAGGACAAAAGAAATTCTCAGTTTAGACACAGAAACGACCTCAACCCACCCGATTGACGCTGAATTGGTCGGTTTGAGCTTCTCCGTGGCGGAGCATGAGGCATTTTACGTGCCAATTCCTGCCAATCGTGAAGAAGCCTTAAAAATCATAAACATCTTTAAACCCGTCTATGAAGATTCACAAATTTTAAAGATTGGTCAGAATCTGAAGTACGATTTAGAAGTTTTAAGAAATTATAACATCCGGTTACAAGGTCCCATGTGGGACACGATGATTGCCCATTACCTCATCCAACCAGAACTGCGCCACAATATGGACTACATGGCGGAGGTCTACCTGAACTATCAAACGGTGCACATCGACGAGCTCATCGGTCCACGCGGAAAAAACCAGCGGTCGATGCGCGACCTCAGTCCTGAGCAGGTGTACGAATATGCCTGCGAAGATGCTGACATCACCCTCCAGCTGAAGAACCGTCTGGAGCCGGAACTGAAAAAGCACGATTGCGAAAAGCTGTTCTACGACATCGAGATGCCACTGATGCCCGTGTTGGCCGAAATGGAGATGACCGGTGTGGTGCTCGACACCAATTCACTGCGTCAGACGTCAAAAGATTTGACAGTCCGAATGAATGAGATTGAAGCGCGCATCTACGAACTGGCAGGCGAACAATTCAACATCTCATCGCCTAAACAAGTGGGCGACATCCTATTTGCCAAAATGAAAATCGTGGAGAAGCCTAAGAAGACCAAAACAGGACAATACGTTACCAGCGAGGAGGTGCTGACACAACTGCAAGGCAAACATGAGATTGTGGCTGACATCCTGGCATTCAGAGGGTTAAAGAAACTGCTGAGTACCTATGTCGACAACCTTCCTACGCTCATCAACCCGCGGACAGGCCACATCCACACGTCGTTCAACCAGACCATCACGGCCACTGGCCGCCTGTCGTCCTCTGATCCGAACCTGCAGAACATCCCCGTGCGCGGTGAGGACGGCAAGGAGATTCGCAAGGCGTTCGTGCCAGAGCCTGGTTGTCAATTCTTTTCAGCAGACTACAGTCAGATTGAACTGCGCGTGATGGCCCACCTCTCGGGCGACGAAAACATGATCCGCGTGTTCACCGAAGGGCACGACCTGCACGCTGCAACCGCTGCCACCATTTATAAAAAGGACATCAACGAGGTGAGCCGCGACGAGCGCACGAAGTCGAAGCGGGCTAACTTCGGCATCATCTATGGCATCACGGTCTTCGGGCTGGCCGAGCGGCTCGACATCACGCGCGACGAGGCCAAGCTGCTCATCGACGGATTCTTCGAGACCTTCCCCAAGGTGAAGGACTATATGGAGCAGGCCAAGAAGGAAGCCAGCGAGAAGGGTTATGTGGAGACGCAGTTTGGCCGCCGCCGCTACCTGCCTGACATCAACTCACAGAATGCAACGGTGCGCGGCTTTGCCGAGCGCAACGCCATCAACGCGCCCATACAGGGCACGGCGGCCGACATCATCAAGGTGGCTATGATCCGGATCCACCGTCGTTTCCAAGAAGAAGGCATCCGCTCGAAAATGATCCTGCAAGTGCACGACGAACTGAACTTCTCGGTCTATCCTGACGAACGGGATAGGGTAGAGGCCATCGTGCTCGAAGAGATGCAGGGTGCCCTGCAGATGCGGGTGCCGCTGGTTGCGGACAGCGGTTTCGGACAGAACTGGTTAGAGGCACATTAATAATTCATAATTAATCACTCGTAATTCATAATTATTTCGTAACTTTGCACCCGAATTATAAACGTTTATATAGAAAACAATGGCATTGAAATGTGGTATTGTGGGACTGCCTAACGTGGGCAAGTCTACACTCTTTAATTGTCTGTCGAGCGCAAAGGCGCAGGCAGCCAACTTCCCTTTTTGTACGATTGAACCCAACGTGGGCGTGATCACCGTACCCGACGAGCGGCTGACCCGCCTGGCCGAGCTGGTGCACCCCGGTCGCATCGTACCGGCCACGTGCGAGATAGTCGACATCGCCGGGCTTGTCAAGGGCGCCTCGAAGGGCGAGGGCCTTGGAAACAAATTCCTCGGCAATATCCGCGAGACCGACGCCATCATCCATGTGCTGCGCTGCTTCGAGGACGAGAATATCACCCACGTCGACGGCACTATCGACCCCATCCGCGACAAGGAAATCATCGACACCGAACTGCAGTTGAAGGACCTTGAGACCATCGAGGGTCGGCTGGCACGCACAGAGAAAGCTGCCGCCGCAGGCAACAAGGACGCGAAGGTGGAGCTTGCGGTACTCAAGGCTTATAAGGAGGTGCTCGACCAGGGACGGAACGCCCGCGTGGTGGAGTTCGAGACGAAGGACGAGCAGGACTGCGCCCGCAATCTTTTCCTGCTGACGGCGAAGCCCGTGCTCTACGTCTGCAACGTCGGTGAGGCCGACGCCAAGGACGGCAATGATTTTACGCGTAGGGTAGGGGAGCTGGCCCAAGAGGAGGGTGCCGAGATGATGGTCATCGCCGCTAAGACCGAGGAGGACATCGCCGAGCTAGAGTCATATGAAGACAAGCAGATGTTCCTCGAGGAGCTGGGACTGGAAGAGAGCGGCGTCAACCGCCTGATCAAGAAGGCCTACGCCCTGCTCAATCTCGAGACATTCATCACGGCCGGCGAGATGGAGGTGAAAGCCTGGACCTACAAGAAAGGCTGGAAGGCTCCGCAGTGCGCCGGCGTCATCCACACCGACTTCGAGAAAGGATTTATCCGCGCCGAGGTCATCAAGTACGACGACTACATCAAGTACGGCTCCGAGGCCGCCGTCAAGGAGGCTGGCCGCATGGGCGTCGAGGGCAAGGACTACGTCGTCCAGGACGGCGACATCATGCACTTCAGGTTTAACGTTTAGTTCATAGTTCACAGTTCATAGTTCACAGTTCATAGTTCATAGTTCATAGTTCATAGTAATGAAAGAAAGCATCGTTAAAGATAAGAGCAAGGAGTTTGCCTTGAGAATTATCAAACTATATAAATATCTAACCAATGCGGCAGACACTAAGGAATTTGTTTTGTCAAAGCAAATTCTAAGAAGTGGCACGAGCATTGGCGCAAATATAAGAGAAGCGTTAAGAGGACAAAGCCGCCCAGACTTTCGAGCAAAAATGAATATTGCCCTAAAAGAAGCTTGTGAGACAGAATACTGGTTAGAATTGCTTTATGAATCAGAGTACATTGACCAGCCATCATACCAATCCATGACGAATGATAATCTCGAACTGATAAAGATTCTTACCAGCATCGTTAAAAACACAGAACCTAAAACTATCGACTGTGAACTATGAACTGTGAACTATTCATCCTATGGAACCCCGACCTCATGGCGTTCCACATCGGCTCGTGGGGGCTGCGCTGGTATTCGCTGTGCTGGCTCGTCGGCCTGCTGCTGGCCTATCTCATCGTGCGCCGTCTGTTCAAGGAGCAGAAGATCAGCGACGAGAAGTTCGAACCGCTGTTCATCTACTGTTTCCTCGGTATTCTCATCGGTGCCCGCCTGGGCCACTGCATCTTCTATCAGCCCGACTACTTTCTGACCTCGTGGAAGGGCGTTGTGGAGATGCTGCTGCCCATCCACTTCACGCCCGACGGCTCGTGGAAGATGACGGGCTACGAAGGCCTGGCCTCCCACGGCGGCACGCTCGGGCTCATCCTGGCCCTGCTGCTCTACGTGAAGCGCACGAAGGTGCCGATGTGGACGGTGCTCGACAACATCGCCATCGCCACCGGCACGACGGCCTGTTTCATCCGTCTGGGCAACCTGATGAACTCGGAAATCATCGGCAAGGTGACCGACGTGCCCTGGGCCTTCATCTTCGAGCGCGTCGACCAGATGCCGCGCCATCCCGGCCAGCTCTACGAGGCCATTGCCTACGCCGTCTTCTTCGTGCTTTCATGGGTGCTCTATCGGAAGCATCCCGATAGGGTAGGGACGGGCTTCTTCTTCGGCTTTTGCCTGTTCTACATCTTCACCTTCCGCTTCTTCATCGAGTACACCAAGGAGATTCAGGAGGCCTTCGAGGCTGGTCTGCCCTTAGACATGGGACAAATCCTCTCAATTCCCTTCATCCTCGTCGGCGGCTGGTTCATGTGGCGTGGGTGGAACGGTGCTTCTCGAGGGTAATATACCCCTATATTGGTATCAAGAAGCGCCGTTTTCCAGACTTGAGGGCAACTGACTTTTCGGACAGATTACACTCTTTTTGTAGCCTCTTCAAATATATGTGGGAACTCTACTTCCCCGCCACGATACGCTTGATGTCCCAGAGCTTGTTGAGGGCCTCCATGGGGGTAAGGTTGTTGATGTCGAGCGTGAGAATCTCGTCGCGCACCTGGATAAGGACCGGGTCGTCGAGCTGGAAGAAAGAGAGCTGCATGCCCTCGCGGCTGTCGGCAATCTCGGACATTGGGCGGCCGGCCTTGCCCACCTGGGCGTTCTCACTCTCCAACTGCTTGAGGATGGTGTTGGCGCGCTTCACAATTGAGCGGGGCATGCCAGCAATCTCAGCCACATGGATACCGAAGGAGTGCTCGGAGCCACCCTTTTCCAGTTTACGGAGGAAGATGACTTTGCCGTCGACCTCGCGCACCGAGACGTTATAATTCTTGATGCGGCTGAAATTCTTCTCCATCTCGTTCAGCTCATGATAATGCGTGGCGAAGAGCGTGCGGGCGCGGGCCTTGGGCTGCTCGTGCAGATATTCCACGATGGCCCACGCGATGGAGATGCCGTCGTAGGTCGACGTGCCACGGCCGAGCTCATCAAAGAGCACGAGCGAGCGCGGCGTGACATTGTTCAGAATGTTTGAGGCCTCGGTCATCTCGACCATGAACGTCGATTCGCCCAAAGAAATATTGTCAGAGGCACCGACGCGGGTGAAGATTTTGTCCACCAGACCGATTTTCGCGGCCTCTGCGGGCACAAAGCAGCCCACCTGGGCCAGTAGCACGATGAGTGCCGTCTGGCGCAGCAGCGCGGATTTACCGGCCATATTGGGTCCGGTGATAATGATGATTTGCTGGCGCTCCTGATCGAGGCGTATGTCATTGGGCACATAAGGCTCATCGATGGGCAGTTCGGTCTCAATGACGGGGTGGCGCCCCTGACGGATGTCGATGACGTCGCTGTCCTCGATGACGGGGCGGATGTAGCGGTGCTCCTCGGCCGTCTTGGCAAAGCCTAAGAGGCAGTCAAGGCGGGCGAGCAGGGTGGCGTTCGTCTGAATCTGCGGGATGAACGCCTGAATAGCCGTGACGAGCTCATTGAATAAGCGGGCCTCGAGCGACAGAATCTTATCCTCGGCACCGAGAATCTTTTCCTCGTATTCCTTCAGTTCCTGCGTGATATAGCGCTCAGCCTGAGCCAGCGTCTGCTTGCGCACCCACTCCTGTGGCACCTTGTCCTTATAGGTATTGCGAACCTCGAGGTAATAGCCGAAGACATTATTATATCCGATCTTGAGCGACTGGATGCCCGTCAGTTCCGCCTCGCGGTTCTGAATCTGAATGAGATAGTCCTTGCCCGAGTAGGCGATGTGACGGAGTTCATCGAGCTCGGCATTGACACCGTCGGCCATGACGCCGCCTTTCTGCACCAGTTGCGGCGGGTCGTTGACGACCTCACGGGCAATGCGGTCGCGGATCTGCTCGCAAAGTGAGAGGCGCTCACCGATGCGTTTCAAGGCTTCGTTGTCGGCGTAGAGACAGGCCGTCTTGATAGGCGCGATGGCTTGCAGAGCCACCTTCAGCTGCACCACCTCGCGGGGCGAGACGCGACCGACGGCCACCTTCGAGATGATGCGCTCCAGGTCGCCCACGCGGTGGAGCTGTTCGTCGATGAGCAGACGGAACTCTGGTTCGCGGAAGAAATAGTCGACCACATCGAGACGTTCCTCTATGGGCTTCTGATCCTTCAGGGGGAAGACCAGCCAGCGGCGCAGCATTCGTCCGCCCATAGGCGAGACGGTGCGGTCGATGACGTCGAGCAGCGAGCGGCCGTCGTCTTGCATAGGCTGAATGAGCTCAAGCGAACGGATCGTGAACTTGTCGAGTCGCACGAATTTCTCCTCCTCGATGCGCGAAATGCCGGTGATATGGGCAATCTGCGTGTGCTGCGTCAGCTCCAGGTATTGCAGGATAGCCCCTGCGGCAACGAGCCCGCTGTGCAGATGGTCGACGCCGAATCCCTTCATCGACTTCACCTGGAAATGCTTCAGGAGCTTTTGGTTGGCCGTCTGCTCCGTGAAGACCCAGTCGTCCATCTGAAACGTCACGTAGCGCGTGCCGAAGTAGCGCTCGAAGTCCTGGCGGCGGTCGCGGTCGAAGAGCACCTCCTTGGGCTGGAAGTTGCCCATGAGTTTGTCCACATAGTCGTAGGTCCCCTCACCGACGAGATATTCGCCCGTCGAGATGTCGAGGAACGAGACGCCGCAAGCGCCGCGCCCGAAGTGGACAGCGCAGAGGAAATTGTTCTCCTTGTAGTTCAGCACATTGTCCGACAGTGCCACGCCCGGCGTGACGAGCTCAGTGATGCCGCGCTTGACGAGTTTCTTCGTCAGTTTCGGGTCCTCCAGCTGATCGCAGATGGCCACGCGCTTGCCGGCACGGATGAGCTTGGGCAGGTAGGTATCGAGGGCATGGTGCGGAAATCCGGCCATCTCGTCGCCCTTGACGCCGGCGCCGTTGTTGCGCTTGGTCAGGGTGATGCCGAGAATGCGTGCTGCCTCGATCGCGTCGTCGCAATAGGTCTCGTAGAAGTCGCCGCATCGGAAGAGCATCAGCGCATCGGGGTGCTTCGCCTTCAGGTCGAAGAACTGCTTCATCATCGGTGTGAGTTCCTTGCTGTCTTTCTTTGCCATCTTTCTGTTTTTCGATTTACTTTTAAAAATGCAAAGTTACAAAAAAGCAACAAAAAAGGGGTGTTTTTTTGGAAGATTAACCTTTTTACACTACCTTTGCATTGTAAATCATGAATCAAGAGACATTCAAAAAACAACAGGCCTACGCAAGAGGAACGAAGGAGTCGATGCGCCGGCGAAGCATCAGCAACGACTACTGCGGTCGGCGGATGTATATGATTACGATGGTCACCGAGGGTCGGCGGCGACTGTTTGGCGAGGTGATAGGGCGCGGCGATGCGCCCGCCGGCAGTTCTGAGGCCCCGCGGATAGTGCTGTCAGAGCTGGGACTGGCGGTGCAGGAGCAGTGGTGGGGCATCCACAGCTATTACCCTGAGATTGAGGTGATGGCCCTGCAGATAATGCCAGACCACCTGCATGGCATCCTCTTTGTGAGGCAGGAGATGGAGAAGCCGCTGGGGGCGGTAATCCGTGGGTTTAAGACGGGGTGCAACAAGGCGTTCCGGCGGATTCTCCCTTTGGTTGCGACACAGTCGCAACACACGCAACAAACGGGAAGGGAACGAACAGCGGAAATAACGGCGACGCCTACGGGAGCGGCGACAGCGGCAGGAGCGGGAGCAGCGGCGACAGCGGCAGGAGCGGGAGCGGGAGCAGCGACGACGGCGGCAGGAGCGGGAGCGGG
>FLNY01004404.1_pt1 | contig 27587 bp, 20 predicted proteins | sample 1140381 | NCBI WGS metagenome assembly FLNY01 (sample SAMEA3878172, study PRJEB12797) | bioreactor metagenome | biome: Moose rumen | place: Sweden | collected 2011-10
TAATAAGTACGGGGTCTTTACGGCAGATGGCATAGGAAATGATGATTATTGATCCGATGATACTGATAATCCAGAATCCCATCGGGAGTTTGCTTTCATGGAGTTTGTTGCTGTAATACCATTGATTGGCAAAACGGAGTGTGAAGATAACTGTCTGGCAGGTGACAAAGACAACAATGGTCAACAGTGCATAGTCCTTGCGCCAGGTTATATATTTCGCTGTAGGTTATAAAGCATAAAGTGTAGGGCTAAAGGTTCAGTTTGGTTGTGAAGAACAAAAGGAAAGTTTATGTTTGTTTATATTATGTTTTTTTATAACTTTGCATTTAAGAAATTGGAAACACTAAAATAAATCAAACTCACTAACCATACAGATGAAAGAAAAACGTATTTTATCGCTGGTTTTGATGCTGTTAGGCACTGCATTTAGTGCCATGGCCGGCGACGTGACGATGAAGACAGAGAAATCTGTTGGCGAGCCATTTGTCCTGGCAGTAAACGAGGGGGTAACTCTGACCTTTATCTGGGGCGACGGTTCCAGCGAAGTGATTCAATCCACAGGCCTGTTGCAGGAAGTGACGGTGAAAGACCCTTCGCTGACCATCAGCGGTGATAAGGATATCACCTCCCTCTATCTGGCCGACAACGGTCTGACAGAGTTGAATGTGAGCGGCATATCCAGTTCCCTCCGTCGTTTATTCTGTCCGAACAACAAATTGACGAGACTGAGCCTGAGCGGGTGCTTGGAACTTGTCTCATTGGACTGTCAGGGGAACCAGTTGACGAGTCTGAACGTGCCAAGCACTAAAATGACCGACCTGAACTTTGCAGACAACCATATTTCGACCAACGGTCTGGGCAGCGGTGAGAATTTGACGTCGCTAATCTGTGCCAACAATAATATCACCACTATCAGTTCTATCGGCAGTATGCCAAATCTCACGTCAGCCTTCTTCCAGAACAACAACGTGAGTTCGGTGAACCTGTCGAAATCCGTTGAGTTGCGTAATGTGATTGGATTCGGCAATAAGATTTCGAGCTTCAACGCCAAACCATTGGTGAACATCGAATATCTCTGGCTGGGCGACAACAAGCTCACGAGTCTTGACCTGTCTGACGCGACGAATCTTGAGAGCCTGTGTGTTGAGAACAACCAACTAAGTGAGCTGCTCACCACGAGCGGCAGCTCAGCCACTTTCAAGACCATAGACCTTTCGGACAACCAACTGTTCTTCAACTCATTCCCTCCTGTATATTCTGTCAATGACGAAACCGTTTTGATAGAAGGGAGCGTCAGTCCACAGGCTCCTTATCATCTGCTGGACGACCAGACAGTGAACAAACGAAGTGACTCCGTTCGCGACCACGTAGCACGTAACGCATGGTCGGGAGCCTTTCAATCCGAACTCACCCTCACTGATGAAAACGGGAATGAGCTGGTACAGAATACAGACTACAAATATACCGCCTACCGATTTACTTTCCTCACCGCTCCACACAACGGCGTGACGATTACGGTAACATCAGCCGCATTTCCGGGAGCTGTGCTTACCACAGAACCGTTTAATGTGCTGAGCGACAAAACGCCAGGTGATGTGAACGAAGACGGAAATGTTGACATCAACGACGTGGTGGCCATTATTAACACAATGGCAGGAACTGCCGAATGGGCGAATGCAGATGAGAATACAGACGGCATTGTTGACATCAACGATGTTGTGGCCGTCATCAATATCATGGCCAGAAAGTAAAAAAAATAACCACTGAACACAAACACATCATGAGAACAATCAAATTCCATATATTCCTCAGCGCGTTTCTGCTTGTGACTACTAACCTATGGTCACAGTCGATACGTCTCGACAACGAGCATATCCATCGTCAGCAACTGATTTTGGGTAAGCAATCAGTGAACCTTGACTTCAGTGATTTCACGACCGTGGTAGTCGCCGGCAACTGCGACTATACTGTTGTCAGTGAAGCCGACTGGCTCTCCGCTCAGAAGATGTCTAACGGCAACACCGTGCTCTTCGGTCAGCCGAACTACAACTTATCCCCACGGACTGGCTTCGTGGTATTCACCTCCTCCGACGGCAGTGTTGTTCGACGGCTGCCAGTAGAGCAAGCCGGTCAATCCATTACTGATCAGCAGATTGTCATATCATCCGCTTCCGCATCCGCCTCCCAGTCTGGCGAAGGAATAGAACGCACCTATGATGGCAATTACAGCACGCTTTACCATTCCCCTTATGGGGGAACTAATTTTCCTGTGACCCTCACCTATAATTTTGCTGACGGTCCGCATATTGATTATGCCCTTTACACTCCACGTCAGGACGGCAACAACAATGGGAATTTCGGTCGGGTACGTGTGGAATATCTCCCCGTCGGAGCCACCGAATGGGTTACTCTCAGCACCGTTGACCTAGGCGGTAGTGCCAGTACCTCCCGTATTCCTCTTGGTGAAGATGGTATCGACAATGTGCAGTCAGTCCGTTTCGTAGTACTAAGTGGTGCAAACGACTTCGCAAGCTGTGCGGAAATGGAATTCTACGACAGCGACACCTATATGGAGGATATCCTCCGCACTTATTTCGCCGACAACCTGTGTACCCAGTTGAAAGAGGGTATCAGCGATGAAGAGATCAGCCAGATTCCTGTAGCTGAGGTTCGTGAGGTTGCAGAGCAGATGCAAGCCGGCACCTACTCCACCGACTACCGTCTGAGTGAGTACGACCCATACCGTCCGATTTGGGATTTGCAGAGCGAGCTGAAAAACAGCTATGCCTACAACAACCATGAGAACCCAACCGGCATCACATTCGGTTCGGGAGAGACTGTCATCATTCTGGCAGAGGGTATTGGAGATCAGCAAGTGTCGCTCCAAATCCGCAATTTTGGTCCTGACGTGTTTGCCGCCAGCACCTATTCGCTTCACGACGGTGTGAACATGATTACGACATCCAACAAAGGGAACGGATATATCAATTATTACACATATAGTTGGAAAACTGCCCCTAAGGTGAAAATCCACTTCATGAACGCCACCGAGCAAGGTTATTTCAGTCCGAAATACCGTGGTCATACCAATGCGGATTGGAAAGCACTGCTGGCCAATGCCAAGGGCGACTGCCTCGACATGCACGGTGAGTTCTGCGACTGTGTGTTCCCTGTGAGCGCTTTCAAAGCCAATTGTCCGGATGACGGAATGTGGCTGATGGCCGCCTACGACAGTATCGTGAGTATTGAGCGTGAGCTGATGGGTGTATTCAAGTACAATCATGAGTTTCCAAATCACCAGTGTGCCATCACGGTGGCCACCAGCGGCGGACTTTATCATGCCAGCAACGACGGTTTCTGCGTGCCGGTTAACGCCTTACGTGACCCTACGTCGAAGACTTACTACGACTTCTGGGGAAGCGGTCATGAACTGGGTCATCAGAACCAGACGCAGGGTTTGCGTTGGATTGGTCTGACCGAGGTGACGAACAACATCATGTCGGCTTATGTTCAGCATAAGCTACAGAGCAACGGCTACCACCGTCTGGAGAATGAGTCGAACGGCTTCCGTTACTACGATTATTTTGAGAAGAATATCATGGCCGGTGGTCAGTTTATCCCTCATGCCAACAACGACGTGTTCTGCACGCTGATTCCGTTCTGGCAGTTGTTGGTTTATACCCGCATAGCAGGAGTTCAGCCAGACGCTTATCCTGAACTTTATGAGACACTTCGTAAGAACACCGCACTCGACTCGATGACGGACGGTGAGCAACAGGTGAATTTCATGAGAACCTGGTGCCATATCACCAAGACTAATTATCTGCCGTTCTTCAAGCAAGTGGGTATGTTCAAGACGGTGAACGAGAGCATCAGCGACTATTCCACCCGTAATCTTACCATCACCCAGACAATGCTCGACGCATTGGAGAGAGAGATTGAGTCTGCCGGTTATGCTGAGGCTCCGGCAGCATTCTGCTATATCGACGCCAACAACTATGAGGTGTTCCGCGACAAGGCATTGCTTGAAAGCAATGAGGTGGGAGCCGGTTGCAGTTTGTCGGGTAACAACATCCGTATCCAGCATAGCCAGTGGAAGAACGTGGTAGGCTTTGAGACTTACAAAGCCGATGGCACTTTGCTCCACATGACGAACTACGGACATGGCGACAATGCCATCCATCCATCGACAACAACAGTGGTTTTGGACACGAGTGAGGAACCGGCTTACATCATGGCAGTTGGCTACGACGGCACACGTGTGAAGTGCTGGGAATAGGAGCCTCTCCCCCCGCCCTCCCCCAAAGGGAGGGAGCCCCCTTCGGGGTGGCCATGCGGATGGATTAGTTCGCTGACGCTTAGGGACTGAAAGAAAATAAGCAGAAAACAAATTCTGAAAATTCTTGAAATTCTTTAATTCTTGGTAAAATATAAAGGGCGTGCCGCGGCACGCCCTTTATGTGTGTATGGAGGATTGAGATAGTCTATATAAACAGGAGCTGAACGATGATGAAGACCGGCAGGAGGATGATGAGCGAGAAGCGGATCATATAGCCGAAGAAAGACGGCATCTTAATGCCACTCTGCTCGGCAATACTCTTCACCATGAAGTTCGGTCCGTTTCCGATATATGTCAAAGAGCCAAAGAAGACAGCTCCCATACAGATGGCTTTTAGGAGCACCTCACTTATGCCCGCCACTACTGCTCCAGTAGCTTCAAGTGTGGATGCTGTGGCATGGAACACCATGGCTGTCGGTGCGTTGTCGAGGAATGCGGAGAGCGAACCCGTAGCATAGACGAACTGCCATGGTTCAGTGACAGGCAGCGGGTTCTGACGTAGGAACATCAATGCCGGTGTCATCGTTGCGAAGATGCCAAGGAATACACATGCCACTTCAAGAATTGGCGTCCATGAGAACTCGTTGTCGCTGCGCACCTTCCGTTTGGTAGTCACGACAGAGAGAATAATGATAGCGATGAACACCCACTCACGGAGGAGTTTCAGATACCAGGGAGCATCAGCTTCTCCCATTGCCGGAATATAGGTGGAGTTGATGAACATAGTGCTGAGAACCACACAGATAAGCCATACAATATTGATGAGTCCGGTTGCTGTCACTTTCACTTGTTCGCTCTCATCGGCAGCCAGCGCATGAGCCGGTTCCTTCTTGTAGTAGTAGGAATCCATGAGCCAATAGATGGTGAGGAGGATAAGTCCTGTGACAAGCCACTCAGGAATCATGTGCATGAACCATCCGAACGGTGCACCTTTCTGGAAGAGAAGAAAGAGAGGCGGGTCGCCAAGTGGTGTGAGCAGACCTCCGCAATTCGCCACGATGGCGATAAAGAACATCACCGTATGCGCTTTATACTGTCGCTGGCTGATGGTCTGCAGCAAGAGGCGGATAAGGAGCATGGCCGCCCCGGTCGTACCCATAAATGACGCCAACACCCATCCCAATGCCATGATGAGCGTATTGGTGGTAGGAGTTGCCTTCATATCACCCTTGATACAGATGCCGCCAGTGGTGACGAAGAGTGCCATGAGCAGAAGGATGAACGGCACGTAGTCGTACACCATCTGATGGATGAGTTCATGCGACATGCCTTTTACACAGAGCCAGATTCCTACCGGCACTCCCAGCAATAGAGAAACGATGAGTTTATGACTGTTTTCTTCCCACCACACTCCCACTTTGGTCAACGGGAGGATAGCAATACAAAGTAGCTGTACCACAAATGGTATGAGCATCCAAGAAGGAATCAGATGTTCCATTGTTCAGAAAATTTATTAGTTTTGATTGCAAAGTTAGTCAAAAAAAAAGTTTTTTCAAAACAAAATTCCTACTTTATGACGGGGAGTTGGAGACTGCATCATTGATGACCAACCCTGCCAACATAAAGCCGAAAATGGCAGTGATATGGGCAAGTGTGCCGTTGATTTGCGCTTTCGATGAGCACCACTCATGATTAAGCAATGCCGGGTCGCCAGGGCCGGTCTGTGCTTTCGGACACATGCAGCGTTCTGTGCCGCACGTGGCGTTATGTCCCTTATTCTCGAGCAGCTCGTCGGAGAAAACACAAAGGAATTTCCGTCGTGGGAACTGCTGAGTGCTCTTAAACTTACGCCTCAAAGCTCTGGCCAACGGGTCACCTTTCACTTTCCAGAATTCCGCCACCTGAATGCGCGTGGGATCCATCTTCAATGCCGCACCCATCGAGGAGAAGAGCCTCACCTTCGTCTGTGTGGTCATCAAGATGAGGAGTGCCTTATCTTTGAGGGAGTCGATAGCATCGATCACATAGTCGTAGGCAGAGATATCAAAACTGTCGGCAGTATCCTCCGTGAAAATCTGCTGAAGCGCCGTAATCTCTGCTGCAGGGTTAATAGATAAGAGTCTCTCTTTCAGCGCCTCCACCTTCACTTTTCCGACCGTTTTCGTGGTGGCCATGAGCTGGCGGTTGATATTAGTGATACAGACACGATCGGAATCAACGATAGTGAGTTGTCGGATGCCCGAGCGAACGAGGCTCTCCGCACACCAGGAACCCACTCCTCCTACCCCGAAGATAATAACTTTCTTTGCTGAGAGATTATTCATTGCCTTCTCACCGAGAAGTAATTCAGTACGGCGTAAAATTGCTTGTTCTATAGGCATCAGTTGTGATTTATTATGAATTTTTCTGCAAAATAAATCAAAAAAAATGAATTATAATAGGGCAGGAATGAAATTTGGCCAGAAGAGGATAAATTTATCGAAAAAATAAACAATGCCATTCAGTGTTTCCAGTTGCGTATGGTCCAGACGACCACTCCCCACACTTCGAAGTCGTCGTCGGCATTGATGCGTATGGGTTTGAAACGTTTGTTGGCCGGCCGGAGCTCTATATAACCTTCGTTGCGATGTGTGAGGTCGAGGTATTTGATTGTGAATTCCTCATTGACGTATGCCACGATGATATCTCCGTCAGCCGGTTCGGCAGAGCGGTCAATCACGGCGATGTCGCCGTCGCAGATGCCCGCTTCAATCATGGAGTCACCTTCCACACGTCCATAGAAAGTGGCCTCAGGATTGCGGATGAGGTCACGGTTGAAGTCAAGACTATCGTGGAGATAGTCGTCGGCTGGCGACGGGAATCCGGCTTTGATGCCTGGTGCGAACTGGAGGTCAAGCCGTTTTTTAAAATCTCCTTTGATTAATTTCATTCCTTCGAAATTTGGAATATACCATTTTCTTATGGCAAAGTTACTTAAAATCGAGCGCAGGACAAAGAAAAAAGGATGTTTTTTTATGATGAGAGGATTGGAGGTGGGTACGACATCTATTTAGTGTACATTTTTTTGCTATTGAATGTTTTTTTTGTTAATTTTGCATAGTCAAAAAACTCCTTAACTAAATTTTTAAAAGATGAAAAGAACATTTTTATTACTTGCTATGCTCGCTGTAGGTATTGCGATGCAGGCACAGACACAGTATCACGACGTAGCCATCAATGAGGCAAAAGGTGCTGTAAAATCCATTACTCAGTCTGCTATGGGGCAGGTGAATACAGTGACGTTCACTCCAGAAGGTAAGATGGAGAACAAGATGATGACTGACCTGGTGTATGATGAGAACGGTTTCCTTCAGTCTGCAATGGCAGAGATGCAGGGTACAAAAATAAAGATCTCGTTTATTTGGGAGCAGGACTGTGTGAAAGGTCAGACGATGAATGTCATGGGTAATGACGTGACCACTTCGTTTAACTATGACGAGAATGGCGTGATTACCTCCCAGTCGGTTGATATGGGTGTACAGTCAATGCAGACTGATATCACAGACTATAAGTTCGACGACCATGGCAACTGGATCAGCCGTAAGCTGTCAATCATGGGGCAGACGGTGGAACAGACCCGTACCATTGAGTATTATGAGTGATTAAAAGAAAAGAAGTTAAAGACATATGTGATGAAGGATGTGCTAAATTGGCACATCCTTTATTTATGATATTGTCCTTAGTGATTCCTAATTTGACACAGGGATTCCTCTCATGGTTTCTTCGTTGGCTTGATAGTTTTTGCGCACATTGAGAAGAATCTGGTTACCGTCGGTGGTGAGTGTTATTTCGGCAGCTGAGATCCAGTTGACATACTCGATTTTGAGATAAAGCGCCTGTTTGTCCCAGGCATAGCATCCAGCCACATAGAAAGGACCTTCTATACCTTTGAATTTCTGACGTGCATTCATCGAATAGAGAGGGTATCCGTCCACCTTATTGGTCAGCCACTGCTCATGGCCGAACAACAACTCATACGACTTCCCGTATTCGTCAGTCACCCGCATCACCATCTGCTTATTTCGTTGTTCGAACGCGAGAGTCTTCCATTCGAACTCGTTCTTATCGAATGCATAAGTCTTCCAAATCATCCGGTTCATCAGTGGTGATTCGGCTTTCCCCTTAAGCGTAGGATAGCGGTATCGTTTGATGTCTTTCTGCAGTTGCTGGTAATCCTTACCCGGTAATAGCGGTTCGTTTTGTAGTTGTGGTAACAGAATTTCCCAGACGAAGCGGAGCTGAGGATGCCACGTGCATTGAGTGATGGCCACCACCATGTCTTGTTCAGGAAGCACGAGGATATACTGCCCCAGCCTTCCGTCGGCGCGGAAGGCTCCTTTCGGAGGGCAGCTCCACATCTGGTATCCATAGAAGTCGGTGCGTTGTCCATTCACCGGGATGTGGTTACTCATCATGCTGTTCACCCATTCCTCCGACACCAGTTGCTTCCCGTTCCACTTTCCTTTCTGCAGTAGCAGCAGTCCTGTCTTTGCAAGGGACTCACACTGTATATGCATGCCCCATCCTCCGACGTTGTAGCCTTCGGGACTCTCTTCCCAGCTTACGTCGGTAATATGCATTTCACCAAACAGCTTGCGTTTGAGATAGTCGAGTGTCGTCATACCGGTCACCCGCTGGATAATGGCCGACAGGAGGTAGGTGCAGAGTGAGTCGTAACGGAAATTTTTTCCAGGCGTTCTGACCGGTCGGGAGAGAAACACTTGGATCCAGTTGTTGTTTTCTGCTCTGATATTGCTGTCAGGATTGATGCCAGACGCCATAATCAGCAAGTCGTGCACAGTCATCATGGCCAATTCGGGTGACACGTTTTTCGGTAGTTTATCGGGGAAGAAGGTGGCGACGCGGTCGGTCACTCTCAGCTTGTTCTCATCTGCAGCTATTCCGATAGCCAGGCTGACGAAAGTTTTCGAGCAGGAGTACATGGTGTGTCGGTACTCTGGCTTATACGGCTCAGGATAGAGTTCAGCCACCACCCTCCCATGTCGGATGATTATCACACTGTGGATGTCGGAATGGGGATAGGAGGTCAGTGAGTCGAGGAATGCACCGACGGCTACGGATGGTATTCCCTCTGCTTCGGGTGTGGAACGTGGAAGTTCCCGTATCTGTGCACTGGCCGTGAGGGTCAGGAACAAGAAAAGGATGATCAACTTGATTTTGGAGAACATTATATAGTGTATTAACTTCTATGAATTCCTTGTATTGTATTTTGCTTTAGATGTAATAATAACGTTTCTAGATATAATATATTATTTTAAAAAGCGGTATGAACACATTTTTCAGCGGACGAGGGCATCCGCGTTACCAATATTGGTAGGGAGTTCGGAGGTGGTGCAAAGTTGAGATGTAGATTTTGGTAAAACGAAAAATATGTATATCTTTGCAGATGAAACTAAAAAAAAATCATGTATGAGAAAATTGATGATTGCTTTGGCGTGCGTGGTGGCAATGACCGCCTGCACGAGCCGAAAGACGGCATTGGCAGAGGATGCCGGTCAGGAAGTGGCATTCACTGTGGCACAACATTATTTCTTTAACAACGGACAGGAGATTCCTGCCTCACCGAAAATTACAAGCGAAGCGGAGTTTAAACGGTTGTTCGGCATGGCTGCCGTGATGGGTAAGAACGGACAGCCGACGGAAATCGACTTCGGGAAGAGTTTTGTTCTGGCACTGGTGGAACCAATCACAGATGTGGAGACGGAGCTGACGCCGGTGAAAGTGGTGGAAAAGGGTGACACGCTGTTCTATACCTGTGAGGTGAAAAAAGGCGAGAAACAATCGTTCAGCATGCAGCCTGTGAGCATCATCGTGCTCGACAAAAAATACGCAGGGAAAGAAGTCATAGTAATCAAGAATGAAAAATAAAATCGTCAGAGATCAGAGAATTATAATCATTCCTAATTTCTAATTTCAATAAAAAGTGTACGGCATCGTTGACTGTGATAACTGCTATGTGAGCTGTGAGCGGGTGTTCAGACCCGATTTGAAAGACTCCCCCGTCGTTGTTTTGAGCAACAACGACGGATGCGTGGTGGCACGGTCGAACGAGGCGAAGCGGATGGGCATCAAGGCCGGCACACCTTATTACCAGCTGGCGGAACAGTTTCCGGGTCAGAAAATCGCTGTTTTCTCATCAAACTACGAACTGTATGGGGAGATGACAGGGCGGGTGATGGAAATCATACGAAAGGAAGCACCCTCTTATTTCCGTTATTCTATCGATGAATGCTTCGTGTATCTCGATGGAACTGATCTAACAGACCTGAAAACATGGGGGGAGGAACTGCACCGCAAAGTGAAGCGGTCGGTGGGGATGCCGGTGAGTATCGGTCTGGCACCGAATAAGACGCTGGCAAAGATGGCTGGTCATTTTGCGAAGAAATACCGTGGTTACCGCCACTGCTGCATGATTGACACGGATGAGAAACGCATCAAGGCTCTGAAGCTCTATCCTATCGGTGATGTTTGGGGTATCGGCCGTCGATATGCCACAAAGCTGGAGTCGAAAGGGGTGAAGACAGCCTACGATTTCGCCATCCATAACGAGTCTTGGGTGAAGACCACGTTCAACAATATCGTGGTTGAGCGTACTTGGCGCGAACTGAACGGTGAGGACTGTGTGCCGAACGAGGAGCTGGCCAAGAAAAAAAGTATCTGTACGAGCCGTTCGTTCAACGGGATGGTGACGGACTTGGAAGCGTTGCGCACTCATGTGTCGAACTATGCTGCCCGTTGTGCTGAGAAGCTCCGTCAGCAGCAGACAGTGGCATCGATTGTGTCGGTGTTTCTGAACACAAACCCGTTTCGCGATGATTTGCCACAGTACTGGAATTTTCAGGAGACTCGGTTGCTGACCCCGTCAAGTTCAACGACCACGATTGTGAAAGCGGCGGAGAAAGCGCTGCGGGCGATGTACCGCAAAGGATATCATTATAAGAAAGCAGGTGTGATCGTTATGGGAATCGGGCCGAACAGTCCCATCCAACAGGATCTGTTCGATATCAATGCAGAGCAGTTTGAGAAGATGCGACGGTTGGATGCGGTGATTGACCGAATTAACAAGGTGAACGGGACAGAGACGATAGTGCTGGGAGCACAGCAATACACACGTCAGGACGGAAAAGGTAAAGCGGATGTGTTTGCCAACGCCATCAAACATGATTTCAGAAGCAAAAACCCGACGACGCGGTGGAGCGATATCATCAGGCTGAAGTGATGTTATTTGAATGAGGGATTAGAAATTAATTTCAAAGGTGGTGGCTTTATTATTTTTCGAGGGCGGTGAAGAGTTGGTCGAGGGCGGTGTCGGTGTTGCCGTCAGCCTGGTCGAGTAGTGTGACGAATTTGGAGCCGATGATGGCTCCGGCAGCGTTGGCCTGAGCAGCCTCAAGTGTCTGGCGGTTGGAGATGCCAAAGCCAATCATACGAGGGTTGCGCAGGTTCATGGCGTTGATACGGCTGAAATACTCTTGCTTTTGTTCGTCGAAACTCTTTTGGGCACCCGTGACGGAAGCCGAACTCACCATATAGATAAACCCGTCGGTGTGTTCATCAATAAATCGGACACGTTCGTCTGATGTTTCCGGAGTAATAAGCATGATGACCCGCAGGTCGTATTTATCCGCCAGCGGCTTCACCTGGTCGAGATAATCCTGAAAAGGGAGGTCGGGAATAATCATGCCACTCACACCCGCATCGACACACGACTGACAAAACGGCTCAAGACCATAATGGAGAATCGGGTTGAGATAGCCCATGAGAATAAGCGGAATATGCACCTCATCTTTGACAGGTTTAAGTTGGGAGAAAAGCCGGCGGAGTGACATCCCGTTGCGGAGCGCTTTTGTGGCAGCTGTCTGAATAACTGGTCCGTCGGCAAGTGGGTCGGAGAATGGGATGCCGACCTCGATGAAATCGATTCCTCGGCGCTGCATGGCGAGGATAACGTCGGCGGTGGAATCGAGTGTGGGTGCGCCGGCACAGAAATAGAGGCTGAGGAGTTTACGGTCGCCTCTGTCGGCAAAAACTTGGTTGATTTTATTCATACTGTCGGGGAATGAAAATTTTTGATGTTAATATTTGTTCGCTTCCGCTCAGTGAAGGAAAGAAAATACGCAGAAATACGCAGAAAATTTAATTTAGATAATAAAGTTTTATTTTATCCCAGAGAGGAAGGATTTGAGTTTGTTGATGTCTTTGAGCGCAGGGGCGAGTTCGAAACGGGAGTTGATGTCGAATCCGATGCACTGGGGATGGGAGAAACGGTGGAGCTGCGCAATGCAGTCGGGACCGATACCTCCGCTGAGGAGGAAAGGCTTAGAGCAGTGGTAAGACTGGAGGATATCCCAGTTGAACTGGTGTCCACTGCCGCCCACAGAGTCGGATTTCGTGTCAAACAAGAAGTAATCGACGAATGGTTCGTAGCGTTGACAATTGACGATGTCCGCTTCGGACGCCACGCTGATGGCTTTAATGATACCGACGGACTTTTTAATTGTTGACAGCTGGTTTCGCAGTTCAAGAATGAAACCGGTGGATTCACTGCCATGAAGTTGAATGAGGTCGAGGCTGTAGTCTTCCACAAGGCAGAGAATATCAGTGATGGTGGTATTGACGAACACCCCAACCCGCTTGACTTTTCCGGGAAGGTAGGATGGGCGTTCAGCCACGTAGCGACTACTTTCCGGCCAGAAAATAAAACCCATCCAATCGGCACCAACCAATTCCACTGCTCTGATATTATCAGAGTCGCGCATTCCACACACTTTTATAATCATAACTCTGCAATAAATTGTTTTAATGAACGCCCCGGATCAGGCATTTTCATAAAAGTCTCACCGATGAGAAAACCATGAAAACCAGCCTGACGTAGTAGATGAATGGTTTCAGGGCTACTGATACCACTCTCACTCACCTTTACAGCATTGTCTGGGAGTTTTTCTGCCAGCCGGAACGAATTGTCAACGTCTGTAACGAAAGATCCGAGATTACGATTGTTGATACCGCAGAGGTCTGGTTTCAGTTCACTGTATTCCAGTTCCTCCTCACTATGCATCTCAAGTAGCACCTCCATACCCAAATCGTGAGTTAGACGGATGAGCCGCGCACACCGATCTCTCGTGAGGCAGGCGGCAATGAGCAACACGGCACTGGCACCACAGAGAGCAGCCTCATAGACCTGCATCTCGTCGATGACGAAGTTTTTATAGAGAATCGGGATGGTGACTCCTGACTGACGGGCGACGGTGATAAAACGGTCGTGGCCACCGAAATATTTTTTATCAGTGAGAATACTGATAGCAGCCGCACCATTCTGCTGATATGACAGCGGAATGACATCTGCCCTACCCTCCTCCTTGATCCACCCTTTGGAAGGTGAACGACGTTTGAACTCAGCGATAATGCCAGAGGAGGAATTGATGAGCGCTTCACGCATGGAAGGCTTTGACGCCTTCATTCGGAGCAGTTCCTCATGTTTGTGGGTGACTATATTTTGTAGAATGTCGGACATGTTTTATAAATTAGGAATAAGGAATGAGGAATGATTTTTTTATTAGGGAATCAGAGCCATCCGGATAGGGAGACGGGGCATGCCCACGTCTCTACAAGGTGATGGTCTGCTAACTGAAAGAAAATAAATTCTTAGATTGACTAACGTCGAACCTTGTCACGACTCGGCAACATTGAAACCAGTTTCATGCTGCGCTCACTGCTCCAAGGTTTGTCAAATTATTATTAAGAGTTGAGTTCCACGAATTTTTGGAATGTACGAAGGGCGTTGCCGCTGTCGATGCTTTCACGGGCGATGGCGATGCACTCTTCGATGGACTTCTGTCCTTTCTCCAACACTTGTATGCCGAAAGCTGCGTTTGCCAGGACGATGTTTTTCTGAGCAGGGAGAGCCCTGTTCTCGAGCACAGCATCGAAGATTTCTTTCGCCTCTGCTTCCGTAGCCCCAGCCACCAGCTCATCAGGTTTTGCCGGCTGGAATCCAATGTCAGACGGAGAGAATATCCGCTCGTAGTTGTTGGTGGTGACTTTGAAGTCGCCAGTAAGAGAAATCTCATCGTATCCGTCGATGGAGTTGACGATACCATAGTCGATACCCAACTTCTGATATACCTGATGGTATAGCCTCATCTGATCGAGGTTTGCCACGCCGAGTAGCTGACACTGCGGCTGCGACGGGTTGACAATCGGTCCGAGCAGGTTGAAAATGGTTGGGAACTGGAGCGCTTTACGGATAGGTCCCACGAACTTCATGGCACGCGCGAAGAGTTGTGCATGGAGATAGACGATGCCTGCCTCTTCCATACAATGGTTGAGCTTGTCGATATCATCGGTGAAACGTACGCCATGCTGGGCGATGACGTTGGATGCACCCGACGTGGATGTGGCAGCATAATTACCATGTTTTGCCACCTTGTAGCCAGCACCAGCGATGACAAAACAAGAGGTGGTGGAGATATTGAAGGTGTTCTTTCGGTCACCGCCAGTGCCAACCACATCGATGTAGCGGTCGCACTGGAGCGGCACCGGCACACCAGTCTCAAGGATGCCGTCACGGAAGCCAAGGAGTTCGTCAACTGTGACTCCTCGCATCTGGAGTGCTGTCAATAGCGCGGTGATTTGCTCAGTTGGGTATTCACTCTTTGTGATGCCGATGAGGATTTGTTTCATCTCCTCACGGGTGAGTTCCTCATGATTGAGGAGTTTTGTCAGGATTGCTTTCATATTATAAATTAGGAATTAATAATTAAATATCAGGAATGACTTTAATTCTATAATTGATAGAAAATATTAGACGTTGAGAAGGAAATTCTTGATGATGGCGTGTCCGTCGGGTGTGAGGACACTTTCGGGATGGAACTGGATGCCGTGGACGGGCAGGTGACGATGGCGGAGAGCCATGATCTGACCCTCGTCGCTCACAGCGGTGACTTCGAGACAGTCCGGGAATTTGTCGGTAGATACCACCCAGGAGTGGTAACGTCCGATGGTGATGTCGGCTGGCAGTCCTTCGAAGAGTTCGTCAGAAGCGATGAGGTGACAGGTGGTTGCCACACCATGAAACACCTCAGACAGATTGGTGAGCTGTGCTCCAAAGGCTTCTCCGATGGCCTGATGACCGAGACAGACACCTAGGATGGGGGTACGGCCAGCGTATGTGCGAATAACGTCGAGCAGGAGTCCTGCCTCTGACGGTATGCCCGGTCCCGGACTGAGAATGATTTTGTCGAAATAAGCGATATCGGAAATTTCGAACTGGTCGTTGCGCAGCACGGTGACCTCTGCGCCCAACTCTTTCACCAAGTGGGATAGATTGTAGGTGAAGGAATCGTAGTTATCGATGATAAGAACGTGCATAAAAATTAGGAATTAGGAATTAGGAATTAGGAATTATTTTCCGGATATTCCGTCAATTGTCAACTATACTACATATTTTCGGCCATGAGGATGGCACGTCGGAGGGCACCCAGTTTGTTGTTGACCTCCTGGAGCTCGTATTCCACATCGCTTTTGGCAACGATGCCCCCTCCTGCCTGGAACCAGAGTTCTCCCCCACGGGCCACAAAGGTGCGAATGGTGATGGCCTGATTGAGACTGCCGTCGAGCCCGATGATTCCGATACATCCACCATAAGCGCCACGGTTGTGCGGTTCATATTCAGAGATAAGCTGCATCGCCCTCACCTTAGGTGCTCCGGAGAGTGTGCCAGCCGGGAAGGTGTCGATGAATGCCTTGATTGGGTCTGCCCCCTCATCGAGCGTTCCACTCACACGGCTGACGAGATGAATGACATGGGAATAATACTGAAGGTCTTTGTAGAAATCCACCTTCACATCGTGGCAGTTACGGCTCAGGTCGTTGCGCGCGAGGTCGACCAGCATCACATGCTCAGCATTCTCTTTCGGATCGTTACGCAGAAATTCTGCCCCTTTTCGGTCCGCCTCCGCGTCTCCAGTACGCCGGGTAGTACCGGCAATCGGGTCGATATAAGCTTTGCGTCCTTCGATACGGCAATGGGTTTCCGGCGATGATCCAAAGATGCGGAATCCTCCGAAGTCAAAATAGAAGAGGTATGGCGAGGGATTGATGCTGCGCAAAGCCCTGTAGAGTTTGAAATCGTCTCCTTCGTAGCGCTGCACAAAGCGTCGACTGAGCACAATCTGGAACACATCACCCCGCAGGCAATGGCGGATTCCCCGTCGGATGTTCTCACGGTGCTCGTCGTCGGTGAGGGTGCTCGTCACCTCCCCCACCGGTCGGAAGTGGTATGCCACCACGTTGCTTTTGTTCATCGTCCGCTGTATAACATCGAGGTCGGCTGACGTGCCGAGGGTGACCATCTTAAGCGAGTTATTATGATGGTCGAACACGATAACATCCCGGTAGAGGATGTAAAGCACGTCGGGTGCGTCGTCTTTCTCCTGTGTCTCGTCCTTCACGTCGATATGCTCGAAATAACGAACGGCATTGAAGGAAGTATAGCCGAAAAGCCCGCAGACCGCCGCATCCTCACCTTCGATGAGGATGCTGTCGGTCAGCTGGTGGATAGCCTCCGCTGTCCCATAATTCTCGTCGATCTCCTGTTTTTTCACATTCCCGTCAGGATAAGTCACAATCACCACACCGTGCGACACCGCCACAGATGCGATAGGGTTGATGCCGATGAACGAACGCGCGTTGTTTTGTGCATGATAGTCGCTGCTCTCCATAAGCGCACTCTGTGGATAGAGGTCGCGCAGGCGCATATAGACTGCCACTGGGGTGTAGAGGTCCGCCAGGATAGTGCGACTCGTAGTGTGATATTTAAAATTCTCCATATTCTCCAGCCATTTGTTTGTTGTTGAGATAAGTTTCCACGTCCTTGTCGCCTCTTCCGCTGACGGTGAGGACAACCACATCGTCGGGTTGGAACGTCATTTTCGAGAGAGCGGCGATGGCATGTGCCGACTCGATAGCCGGTATGATGCCCTCCAGACGGGTGAGTTCATAACCGCCGAGGATTGCCTCGTCGTCGTTGATGCTCAGCACCTTCGTACGTCCCTGACGAGCCATGTTGCAGTGCATCGGTCCCACCCCCGGATAATCCAGTCCGGCAGAGATGGTGAAAGCCTCCTCTATCTGCCCGTCGTCGTTCTGCATGACCAACATCTTCGCTCCGTGAAGGATGCCCATGGTACCGCGGTGAATGGTGGCAGCGGTATGGTCGGTATTCCATCCGTGTCCGCCAGCCTCAGCCAGAACGATGCGGACACGATCGTCGTTCACAAAGTGGTAGATAGTCCCCGCCGCATTGGATCCTCCTCCAATACAGGCGATGAGGTAGTCAGGATAGTCGCGTCCTATTTTCTCCTCGAGCTGCCATTTGATTTCCTCTGAGATGACACTCTGCATACGTGCCACGAGGTCGGGATAGGGATGCGGCCCCATGGTGGAGCCAACGATATAGAACGTGTCGGAAGGGTGGCAGCACCAGTCGCGAATGGCTTCACTGCAAGCATCGGAGAGGGTCATATTGCCTGTTGTGACAGGATGTACCTCTGCTCCCAACATTTTCATACGCTCAACATTGGTGTGTTGCCGCTGCACATCGGTCTTTCCCATAAACACCTCGCAGTGCATTCCCATGAGGGCGCAAACAGTGGCTGTGGCGACGCCGTGCTGACCGGCACCGGTCTCACAGATGATGCGTGTCTTACCCATCTTCTGCGCAAGGAGGATCTGTCCGATGGTGTTATTGATTTTATGTGCACCCGTGTGGTTGAGATCTTCGCGTTTGAGATAGAGCTGGCAGCCGTATTTCCCGCTCATCCGCTTGGCGAAATAGAGCGGTGACGGCCGTCCCACATAATCGCAGAGGAGTTGGTGGTATTCCTGTTTGAACTCCTCGGTCTCTATAATTTTGAGATAATTCTCCTGGAGGTTCTTCACCGTGGCATAGAGGATTTCGGGTACGTATGCACCACCAAATTCTCCATAAAAGCCGTTTTGATCTACAAAATAATTCATTATTAAAAGTTTAGAGTTTAGAGTTTAGAGTAGTTCGAAGGTTGAAAGAAAATTTTGCAGTCTAGAAGATATATACATATTATAACATCTGAAACTCTCATTCTCTATTTTTCGATTCTCTAAAAAAAGAGCCCGTCGCAAGAACGACAGGCTCTGATGTATCTTTTCGCTAATCTGAAGGTACACGGCTATCTTCTCACGATCTTTTGAATCTTGAGGAGCGCCACCACCAGAAGTTAGCTACAAATTGTTTCATTTTTTGATATTTTAGTTTGAATTTGAATGCAAAGTTATATATTTACTTTCAATCTGCAAACAAAATCATAAAAAAAATTATAAAATTTTACGGTTTGACGATTTTGAATGTACAATTCCTCAATATCCGATTGGGTGGTTGAGTTCGAGAGCGATGTTGTCGGGGAGGTTGAGCGCCGCTTTCACAGCATCGTAGTTCATCATCGCACGTGCAACAGTCTTCAATCCGAGCGCAGCACACATGAGGTAAATATCCTGTGAGGCATAACCTGCATCCATAGCCCCATAGTGAGCACCGTTTCCACGGAACTTGCTCTGGTCGCTGACGATGAGGATGAATACCGGTGCTTTCACCATATTCATCTGCCGCTCAGCGAGCAATGGGCGTATATCCTGATCGGATACTTTCGTGAGTGTGTTCTGCTGCGGGTTGTAGAGTTCTACTCCGTTGGTCCGGCAGACATAAGCGATGATATCCTGTGCGTTGGTGGCTGTTGGGATGGTGAGCAGATTGCGGTCAGCGCGGTTCACACCACACGTTGCCCAGAGGAGCATAGAAAGCTGCTCATCAGAGATTTGCTTGTCGGAAAACTCACGGTCGGTCTTTCGGTTCTGAAGCGCCTCGGTGAGCGACATTTTGAGTTTCATGTCAGGTTTCGGAAGTTGTGTCACTTGCTGTGCACAGGCACTGGTCATCATCAAGATGAGGAGTGCGGTAAATAAGATTTTTTTCATTCTCATATAATTTTTTAAAATTATTGGTTTCATGAATTTCGGTAATCTTTTACTTTGAAATTTGAACTTTAGAGTTAGATTTAACTTTAGGATTTATTTTATCAAGAATTTATAGAATTTGAGAATTCTTCTATTACTGGGATTCTTGATGTTTTCGTAAAATCCTATTCGTAATGGCGGATGCGAACATCTATGCCTTCGGCACGGAGCTGCTCTGGGAGTGCAGAGACATCGGTGCGTCCATAGTGGTAGGGGAAGAGCACTTTCGGACGGATAATCTTCGCCGCATTCAGGAGCTGACCGGTGGTCATAGTGTAAGGCTGGTTACATGGCAGGAAGGCGATGTCGATATCCTTGACATCAGCCATCTCTGGTATGTCCTCCGTATCACCCGCCACATAGATGCGAAGTCCGTCGAGCGTGATGACGAACCCGTTGTCACGTCCTTTCGGATGGAACTGCCGGCGTCCTTCTGAGATGTTGTAAGCCGGCACTGCCTCCACTGTGAAGTCAGGAGCGATAGTCAGTTTGTCACCATTCGCCATGACAGTGCCGTATTCAAGCATGTCGGCACAACGTCGGTTGGTGACGAGCATCGTGTTATCGGCTGAAAGTGTCTTGATGGCCTCACGGTCGAAATGGTCGCCATGCTCATGAGTGACAAAAAGATAGTCTGCCTTCGGCATGGCAACATAGTTGATGGTGCGGTCGCCCAGTTTTGTGACCGGGTCGATCTGGATTTCCTTGCCATCATATTCAATACGAATGCTGGCATGTACAAGCGAATGGAAGCGGACCGTCTTGCCATTCGGTGTGGTGAACGTGTCCACTTCATAGTTGTCGGTTGTCACAGGCATGTTAGCGTTTTTCCATGCAGTGATTCCCCCTTTTAGGTTCAACACTTTGAATCCCGCATCTGCCAGACGGTTGGCTGCGGCAGCCGACCTACGTCCACGAAGGCAATAGACTGCGATGGTTTTGCCGGCAGGCAGGAGTGATTTTGCCTTATCTATGCAATCATCCTTAGAAAAATCGATATTGAGAGCATTTTCAAGATGTCCCTCATTGAATTCACTCTCCGACCTCACGTCGAGCAGCACCATATCGGGACTGGTAATACGCTGAGCAAAGCCAGCCACGTCGGCACTCTCGAAATTCTGTTGGCCACAAGCGGTGTTGAGGCCGAGTAAGGCTAAAAAGCCTGTAAGGAAATTTCTCATAACTACTTTAAGCTTTGGGTTTTAGGATTATTGGCAAAGATAGAGAAAAAAAAGTTAATAATAAAAAGTGGAAAATAAAAAGTGTTGTATGAGGTAAAAAAATGATTTTTTTCCTATTATATTATTATGAAAAATAAAAAAAATTGTATCTTTACATTTTAAATAGCAAACCAACAGAATCGATTCATGAGAAAATCCATAGAAAAACTGTTGAAATGGCTTAAGAATACACGCGGAAGCCTGATGATTATCATCATCACAGCCATTTTGATTGAGTTGTCTGCCGTTCTTCAATACTGGTATTCTAAAAAGTCGATACGCGATGAGGTGGAGCGTGTTGCCAATATCGAGTTGGATTTGGCCGGCATGAAGATCCGCCGCGCACTGACAAATGTGGAATATGTGACAAGAAGTATGTCGTGGGTGATTGAGCAAAACTTGTCGGATTCCGAATCACTTCCGGCAGTTCTCAATAAGATTCTGGAATTAAACCAGCATCTCTTGAATGCCTCCATCTGTTTCCGAGAGAATTATTACCCGGCATACGGCAAATGGTATGAGCCGTTGAGCACACGTCAGCAAGACAGCATCATTGAACATAAAAACATAAGCGGTCCGGACCATGACTATCTGTCCAATCCTAATTTCCAGCAGATAATGGAAGACGGGAAAGATATATGGACGGAGCCCTATATAAGCAAATCCGCCGGCAATGCACCGATTGTCTCATACCTGAGTGCATTGTATGACAAAAACGGAGAACGTATCGGCTGTCTGGTGTCCGACCTGTCGCTCGACTGGCTGAACGAGATTGCCAACCGCCAGCCCATCACCCCATCCTCTTCTATCATGATGATATCGAAGAAAGGCAATCTGATGCTTTACCCGATGAATGAGAGCCAAGAGATGCATTTGAATGTACTGGAGCCTAACAGCAAACGCCACCAAAGCGTGGATGCGATGAACCGTCGGATGGTGGGGGGTGAGAGCGGAATGTCAGCAGTGAAAGACTACGACGGCTCAGTGTGGTATTCTTTTTTCAAACCAGTAGAAGGAGACACTGGTTGGTCGATAGCCGTTTTGTGTCCTGAAGATGAGATTTTTGCCGGTCTCAAGAACCTCCAATGGATTGCCCTCCTTGTGATGCTGCTTGGCGTTGCTCTGCTGAGTTATATCATCTGGCGCAGTGCCCGTAACCTGAAGAAACTTCAAGCCACCACGTTAGAGAAGGAGCGTATCAGCAGTGAGCTGAGAGTGGCCAGTGGCATCCAACAAGGCATGCTGCCCAAGAATACAGATGATGCCTATTCTCTGATATCGAAGCGTGAAGACCTCCAGATATACGGAAAGCTGGTGCCTGCAAAAGAAGTGGGAGGTGATTTGTACGACTATTTCATTCGTGATGAGAAACTGTTCTTCTGCATCGGCGATGTGAGCGGAAAGGGAGTTCCCGCCGCTTTGCTGATGGCTGTGACCCGCAGTCTTTTCCGTACTTTATCCTCTCATGAGTCTCATCCGGCCAGGATTATGGAACAGATGAACCAGTCGCTGAGCGAAATGAACGAAGACATGCTTTTCGTGACTTTCTTTATCGGTGTGCTGGACTTGCCAACCGGTATGCTCCGCTACTGTAATGCCGGACATGACTCACCTTTGCTGGTAGGCTATCGATCAGAAGAGAATGTCGTTGATTTGCCTGTAGTATCAAATTTACCTCTGGGCGTGATGGCTGATTTTCAATATGAAGGTCAGAAACTGGTTTTGCAGACCTCCACCACCCTCTTTCTCTATACCGACGGACTGACAGAGGCCAAGAACTCCGAAGGACAGATGTTCAGGGTGGATCAAGTGAGGGAAGTGGCAGCCAGATGTTCAGAACATCCTAAAGACATGGTGGCAGCAATGCGACAGAAGGTGGAGCAATTTGCTGACGGCACGGAGCAGAGCGATGACCTGACGTTGCTGGCCATCCGCTATATCCAACCCGAGCGATTCTACAAACTGGAACGTAGGCTCACACTGCCGAATGACCTTAAGGCAATCCCGGAACTGAATGCCTTCACGATAGACGTGACCAGTTCTCTGGGGGTTAACTCCCCGACGGCACTCCAATTGCAACTGGCGATAGAAGAAGCCGTTGCCAATGTCATCAGTTATGCTTATCCCGAGGGAAGGAGCGGTGAAGTGACGGTGGAGGCATTAGCCGACCACGAACAACTTCAGTTTATCATCAGCGACAACGGAACCCCGTTTGACCCTACGAGCTGCTCAACCGTTGACACGAGCCTAGATGTTTCGGAGCGTCCGATTGGGGGTCTGGGTATCCATCTGATCCGTGAGCTGATGGACACCATCAATTATGAATACCGAGATAATCAGAATATTTTAACTCTCAGCAAAAAGCTACAGCATGAAGCCTCATAAAAAAATTCTGAAGATTCTCTGCCTGTCAGGAATTTTAATCTATAGCCTGGACGCCTCCGCCCAGAGTGCTGAGATTGACAGCACAGGTGTGACAGAGAAAGAGAATGAGTTCACCATCGGAGCTAATCTGATGACCCGTGGTGAGGTGCGTGACGGTGGTTTGCCTAATACAGACGAAGACCAGGCTACTTTCATTCTAGAACGCACACGCCTGCTGTTGAACTACAAGCGCAAGAACCTTGAAGTACAGCTTACCCCACAGCATACCGGTGTCTGGGGAACGAGTGGTCATGGTGCGGTAAGCATGCGTGAAGCCTGGGTCAAACTGACAAGTAACGGCGGCTTGTTTGCCAAAGTGGGCCGTCAGTCGCTTACCTACGACGACGAGCGTATCATCGGACTGGATGACTGGTCAATGACCAGTGCGTTTCACGATGCCTTAAAAGTTGGTTATGAAGGTCACGGGCATAAAATACATGGTATATTCGTCTATAACCAGAACAACTCGAATATGGATAGTGGGACGAAATACAAAGACGGCGGTCAGGTGTATAAAGCCATGCAGACGCTGTGGTATCACTATGATTTCAGCCGCACCTTCGGAGCATCCCTGCTACTGATGAACACAGGACTGCAAAGCGTGCTTATGATGGGAGGTGAAGAATCTGATACAGAAAACCGCACTTACTATCAGCAACTAACCGGCGGTTATCTGAAGTATTCGCCAAAGAATATCACGCTCGAAGGCTCTTTCTATTATCAGTCGGGCAAAAACGAAGCGAATGTTCCCATTCACGCATGGATGGCAAGCGTGGAAGCTAATTGGCAGATTAGTAGAAAGTTGAAAACCAATATAGGTTGTTTTCACATGAGCGGAGACGAAAACTATACCGTTCCCGGTCAAGGAGAAATCGGAATGCAGCTCCACAACCGGAGCCATTCTTTTAACATGCTTTTCGGCTCCCACCATCAATTCTACGGCGCGATGGACTTCTTCTATCTCAGTTCCTATTATGGAGGCTACTCTCCAGGCATGCAGGATTTCCATGTGGGAGGCACACTGAATGCCACAGACAAATTGTCGTTCGATGTAAAATACCACTATCTCTCCACAAGTGTGGATGTTGAAGGCTGTGGAAAGACCCTTGGGCATGAGGTGGAGATTGGAGGGAGCTGGCGGTTTATGAAAGACGTGGCGCTTACCGCTGGCTATTCCATCATGGCCGGTACCGACACGATGAAGACGCTGAAACGCACAGACGACAGAAATACGATGCATTGGGGCTGGGTGATGCTCAGTGTGTCGCCACGATTCTTCAAAGTGAACTGGTGAGGACAGTTGACGGTTGACAGTTGACGGTTGACAGTTGACGGTTGACAGTTGACAGTTGACGGTTGACAGTTTAGATAAACGATAAATTACCACAACATAGAAACACAAACCAAACGAACTGATTATGAAGACAAAAAGTCCATTATCACAATCTCAGTATGGCATCTATGCTGAATGCATAGGTTACGATGGGGAAATTTATTACAATCTTCCTTATTTGTATACACTCGACGGCGCATTGGATGCCGAACAAGTGCGGCTGGCTGTGGAGACTGCTGTGAAGAGTCACACTACCCTGTTCACCAAGATAGAGACAGATGAGAACGGAGAGCCAGTGCAGATAATCGAAACAGAACAAATTAGCTGGACTCTTAAAGTGGAGGATATAGATGATATAGATGCTATCAAGCCTTCTTTGACACAACCCTTCGAATTGATTGGTGGTGATCTGTTTCACATCCGCCTGTTGAAAGACGCCGCTCATTTATATCTGTTTATCGATTATCACCATATTATCTGCGACGGCACTTCGATGTCGCTGATGCTTCATGATATTGAGTCCGCTTATGAAGGCAAGCCGCTCGAGGCAGAGCTCCTCACCATGGCAGATGTGGCGACAGAAGAGGCTGCTTTACGGCAGACTTCAGCATTTGAAGACGACAGACAATGGTATCATGATCATTTCGACTGTGGCGACACATTCACTCAACTGATTCCTGATTTGGAAGGGATTGAAAGGATAGAAAAGAGCATGAAACGCACATTAAGTGTGGAGATGGAGCGTGTGGATGCCTATTGCAAGACCAACAGTGTGTCGAAAAGCAGTTTCTTCACAAGTGCCTACGCTTATCTTTTAGCAAAATATGCGGGTGAGAAAGAATCACTTTTCAATACTGTCTATCATGGCCGTGATGACAAGCGTCAGTCGCGGTCCATCGGCATGTTTGTTAAGACGCTGCCTGTATATACCAAATTTGACGATCAGACCACCGTGCTTGATTTGATTAAGGAGAATGAAGAGCTGATGTGTGGATGTCGTGAACACAGAGTCTATTCATATATGGATCTTCATCAAGATTTGGGATTGCAGACGAGCAGCGAATTCGCATGGCACGACCGGATATTCTCCGAAAACGAACTGATGGGAAAGCCGATATCTGCCGAGCGTCTCGGCAACAGCACCTTAGATGTTCTTATATATCTGAAGGCGTATATTTGGGATAATCAGTATGTGGTGAAGGCCGAATATGACGGCGGAAAATACAGTGAGGCAATGGTCAGCCAGTTTCTTGAGAGTTATGAAGCCATATTGGAAGGATTCTTGAGCCAGGAGCTGCTGAAAGATATTGAAATCACAACCCCGTCACAAACTGCCCTGCTCGACAGTTTCAACGATAACGCTCTGAAAGTAGAGGATATCACGGTGGTGGATATGTTCCGCAGACAGGTGGCAAAGAACGGCGAGAAGACAGCGGTGGTATTTAAAGACCAAAAGATAACCTATCAGGAGTTAGATGACCTTTCTGACCGTGTGGCCGCCCATTTAGCCGAACGAGGACTGGTGAAAGGCGATGTGGTGTCGATATTGATTTCCCGCAACACGTTCATGTCCATCACAGTTCTGGGTGTGATCAAAGCCGGCTGTGTTTATGAACCGCTCGACCCCACCTATCCAAAAGAGCGTTTGAACTTCATGATGAAAGACGCCGACGCGAAATATCTGATAGCAGAGGAAGACTTGCGTGAGCTGGTGGACGAATATGAAGGAGATGTGCTTTTCACCAGCGACATCGCCAGTCTGCCGGAAACGTCACTGCAGGTTCCGGCCCCACAGCCAGAAGACCTCTTTACCCTTCTCTATACAAGTGGCTCAACGGGCATTCCGAAAGGATGCCGGTGGAATCACCGTAATATCGCCCATTTTGCCCAGATACACCGGCACAGGATTCAGATTAACGCGTCGAGCAAGGTGACGGCATATGCCAGTTTCGGTTTCGACGCCAATGCTATGGAGCAATATAGCACCCTGACCGCAGGTGCCACCTTATATATTATACCAGAAGAGATCCGTCTGGATTTGATTGCACTGAATAATTATATCAATGAGCAGGGCATCACCCATCTGTTTATGACGACACAAGTGGCTTATCAGTTTGCCACCTCCATGGAAAACCACACCTTAGAATGGCTTACAACCGGTGGTGAGAAACTCGCTCCTCTGGATCCTCCGAAAGGTTACAGACTGCTGAACATGTACGGTCCGACGGAAAGTGTAGTCTATGCCACCACCTACGAGGTGAAAGAGTTCCGTCAGAACATACCAATCGGAAAGAGTATTCCTAATCACAATCTCTATATTGTTGACAGCAATGGCAAGCGATTGCCGGCAGGAGCCGTTGGTGAGTTGCTTATCAGTGGTCCTCAGGTGTCTTGCGGCTATCTGAACCGTCCGGAGAAGACAGCAGAGTCATTCACCGGTAATCCATATTGCCACGACGATGCTCATGCCCGTATCTACCGTACAGGTGATATCGTTCGTTACTTGCCCGACGGCAATATCGAATTTGTAGGCAGACGCGACGGACAAGTGAAGATTCGCGGTTACAGGATTGAGCTGAAAGAGGTTGAGGGCGTGATTCGTCAGTATCCAGGCATCAAGGATGTGACCGTACAGGCCTTCGATGAGGCAGGTGGCGGAAAATTCATCGCCGCTTATGTGGTGAGCGACAGTCCTGTGGATATCGAGGCTCTCAACCAGTTCATCATGGAGGAGAAGCCACCATATATGGTGCCAGCCGTGACAATGCAGATTGACTGTATTCCTCTGAACCAGAATATGAAGGTGAACAAACGTGCCTTGCCTAAGCCAGAGAAAAAAGACGAGAGCGAAGAATTTGTGAACGCACCGATGAACGTGCTTGAGGAGTCGCTTCATGCCCTGATATCCGACATCACCAAAAACGAGCATTTCAGTATCACCACTCCGTTGAACTACGTAGGTCTGACCTCTATCACTGCTATTCGTCTGGCTGTTCAAGTGAATAAGCTATATGGTGTGGAGATTGACTCACGCCAGATAGTTAAGAACGGAACACTTCAGCAGATTGAGAATCAGATTCTGGAAAAGATGCTGCAGGGAGGCGGACGCCCTTCAGAAGCTCCTTCAGAAAGGGTTGTGCTGAACGAAGCACCATTGTCGTATGCCCAGACCGGTGTTTATTTTGACAGTCTGAAAAATCCGACATCCACCATCTACAACGGG
>FLNY01000033.1_pt1 | contig 27562 bp, 19 predicted proteins | sample 1140381 | NCBI WGS metagenome assembly FLNY01 (sample SAMEA3878172, study PRJEB12797) | bioreactor metagenome | biome: Moose rumen | place: Sweden | collected 2011-10
TAATAAGTGCAGCCACATACAGCGCCCTCTCACTCGGCGCAGGCACCACCACCATCACCGGCGACAGCCTCGAACTGCACGGCGGCACGTCAGCCATCGGCTTCATATACGGCAACGACAGCCACCTTGTAATAGACGGCATGGCAGAACTCACCGCCGAAGGAGCCACCCACGGCATCCGCGGCAACCTGAACGGCAGCAGCACTACAGAACTTGAAGTGAAGAACGGAGCCACGGTACGCGCCAAGGGAGCCACGCAGAGCATATCAGACATAGACAAGCTGACACTCGGCGCAGGCATAAGCCTCACCACGCCTACGGGAGCACAGTACAAAGACAACGGCATAGCAGATGCCAGCGGCACCGCCATAGCAGGCGAATGGGTAGAGCTTAGTTCAAAGAAATACCGCATAGACATCACCGGCTACACCTGGCCCAGTGACTTCGAGGCGGCCGACTATGAAGCGAGCACCAGCACCGCAGGCTGCAAGGTGACCAATATCTATTATTCTATGTTCCAGAAGACGATAGACATGACCGATCCCTCAAATGTATATGCGGGACAAACAGTAGGTATATGCTTCACCGTGGAATTGGACGAAGGCTATACGTTTGCCGACAATGTCACCGCCTACATAGAGCGCGACGGTGTCACCCTGCCGCATGAATACAAGCTGCTGGGTTCAACAGACCGTGAGAGACGCTTCGAGTGGACCTATACCATACCAACCCCCGAAGGCGGCTCGTATGTACAAACGGTGACAGAGAGCGTCACCGCCCCCGTGGCAGGTGCCGAGCCAGTGTGGACGAGTGAGAACTCCGCCACCACCACCGCCGCAGGAGCAAAGGCAGCAGAGATACTGCCAGAGCCTACTGTAAAGGAGGTGTTCGCACGTGCCGCCCACACCGTCAGCAGCATAGAGTGGGTGGAGATAAGCACCGACGGCGTGCGCAAGATGCAGCAGGGCGAGACCTTCCAGTCAGGCAAACACTACGGCGTATGGTTTACCGTGGTTCCGGTAAGCGGCAAGCAGTTCCACGCAGAGCGGACAGAGTATCGCATAAATACCCCAACCACCGTGACCGCTACGGATATACCGGCGAGAGGCTATACCATAGGCAACGCCGTGGTAGCAAGGCAGGGCAATCAACAGGCATTGCTGGGCTATATCTTCTCGCTGCCCGGCGACGTGAACGGTGACGGTAATGTGACTATGGCAGATGCCAACGCAGTAGTGAACTACTTCCTCTCTACTGACAAGGAAAGCATAACCAACTTCAACATGACCAGTGCCAACATCAACGGCGATGGCGACATCACCATGGCAGACGCCAACCAGATAGTAAACGGTTTTCTTTCAGGCGGTACGGTGAAGTACGACCCGTACAACGGTCACGAGTACGTTGACCTCGGCCTCAGTGTCAAGTGGGCCACGTGCAACGTAGGTGCGGAGAAGCCCGAGGACTACGGCGACTACTTCGCATGGGGCGAGACGGAGCCTAAGACCTACTACAGCTGGTCAACCTACAAATTCATCCCCGACGGCGGCAGCACCATCACCAAATACACAGGCAGCGACAAGACCGTCCTCGACGCAGCTGACGACGCTGCCACTGCCAACTGGGGCGACGCATGGCGTATGCCTACCTTTGACGAGCAGAAAGAACTGCTTGACAACTGCACATGGGAGCGGCAGGCAGCAGGCAACACAGAGTTTGGCGGTGTTGCAGGTATGAAGGTGACGAGCAAGAAGGAAGGCTATACCGACAAGTATATTTTCCTGCCGGCCGCCGGCTTCCGTCTTGGCTATTCGCTCAACTACGCAGGCTCCATCGGCCACTGTTGGTCGGCTTCGCTCCTCGCAGACGATGTCCACTATGCGGAGAACGCGTACTACCTGTTCTTCGGTTCGGGCGACCAGAACTGGGGCTTCGACTACCGTTACAACGGTCAGCCCGTGCGCCCGGTCTGCCCGTAGGCTATGCTTTCGCCCAAGAGTGGAGAGCGAAAAACGAAAAGGGGGAAATACGGGCTGCAGTTAGGTAAACAGCTCTTAACAATCTGAAATAGAAAATTGTCTGGAATTGCATGGATTCTTGTCTAAGTAAGAATTCTGACATTTCCAGACAATTTTCGTATTCTTCAGATCCTTAATCGGTGTGATTGTTTCATAATTCAAGTTTCGCTCCGGTTGGCTTTTTGCCTTGCAAGCGACCTGAGGCCGAGCGGCCGCTTTGCTTAGCAAAGCATTTATGCTTGAACTTGACTCAAAACCTCAACGGAACTGAAGCTTGCGAAAGTTGAGTTTCATAACCTTTCTCAAGTATGTATGCGGATTATGCAGATAGAGCATGTAAGTATGTTAATCTATAGTTAAAAAACATGAAATGGTCTGTTCTGTTCTCAATAAATTTGCGAAACAGACGTTAAATTAACAAGTAACCTCGCACACATGAACACTGATTTCAGATACTCAACAGATTTCTACGGGATGAACGCCGGTGAACTGGCTCACACCTGTATGCACCTGCTGTGCACGGCGGGCGAGGGCAGTTTCGTGTTCAACGAGCACTGTTACCATATCGTACGAAACGACCTCGTGGTGATACCCACCCCCTGTAAGGTGAAAAATATCGCGGCACACCCCGACATGAGGGTGGAGTGGTTTGCCGCCGACTATAAGTTTCTGCAGAATCAGCTGCCGTCAAACAACTATAGTATTGGTGGTAGCATATCGCTGAACCATAACCCGGTGATAAGAGTTAATGACGAACAGGCACTGCGTTTGCTTGAAGACTTCCACCGTCTGCGCGACCGTATGGATGACCGTCACCTGCAGTTCTACGACGAGATGATGGGCAGCCTCTGTCTCACTATGATGTACGACATATTCGAGGTGCATGCCCAGCGTGATGCCACAGCCCCTCACACCGATCGCACGGCATACATAGTGAAACAGCTCATGGCACTGCTCGCCACGGGCATCAGTCGCACGGAGCGCAATGTGAGTTACTATGCGGAGCGGCTCAACGTGTCGCCTAAGTATCTCTCTGCCACCGTAAAGCGCGTCACGGGTCACAACGTAACGTCGTACATAGACCGCCACACGGTGCCTATACTGAAAGACCTCCTGAACGATGAGCGTCTGTCGCTCACACAGATAGCCGACCGCATGAACTTCGCCTCGCTGTCATACTTCAGCCGATACTGCACCAAGCACCTCGGACTCACTCCCAGCGAGTACCGTCAAAGCCTGCAACCGAAATAATGATAGAGTGAAAAGGGCAGTCGTAACCGAATTGTAACCGTTTTTTTTCGTTGGTATGGTTTTTCTTTAGTATCTTTGCACATGCCGACCGCACAGTGAATGTCAATATCACCCGTCTGCGCAAGAAACTGGGCCCATACGCCCAGAATATTGTCAGCCGTACAGGATTCGGGTATTTATTTGAAGGATAGCACGGTCAGCTGATACTGCAGATGCTCTGAAAACTTATTTTTTCATAAAGACTCTGGATTTGTTTTTTATTCGAATATGTCAATATTAGGCATCTTTGACATATAGAATATAGAGGGTAGGGTAGGGAAAAATGCAGAAAAAAGCCTTTTTATAGGCGTGTCTTCCCTACTTATGTGCAAAAGCATAGCTTTTAGGTCGTAATATGTATGCTTTTACATCGTAATTAGATACATTTTACCTTGCAATATGATAGCTTTTACAAGCTGAAAACTATCATATTGCAAGGTTTAGTTTAATTACTTCGTTTATAGTAAGTTACGATTCGCTGAGGATTTCGCTGAAATCGACAATTCGTAATAGGATAGCGGACGCGTTTTTTGTGGAGGAATTATTCCGTCAACGGTTTGTATAAGCCAGTGTCTTCTATGTGTCCCCAATACTGCACTACAAACCACATAGGTTTGTTAGCCTGCGGACGCCCGTTATTATCGAATATTATATCACCGTTCTCATCACGTGCATAACCGAAGAGTGCTATGCTGAGTACATCGAGCATACCTGTGGCACGCTCCAGATGTAGGTCAACCCATGCCTGATAGTTAGAGTAAGCCACAGTACACCATCCCCACCCATCGGTCACGGTGCCACTGGTAGGCATGGCAGTGTGCAGTTGTGCATCGATGTTACGCAGTTCCTCGTTATCTATGCCCTTATCCTCCAACACCTTTTTTATATATTCAAAAGGCTTGAGTACCTCGGCAGTACGCTCATACGTCAGTTTGTCGAGATTAAACTGCGTATAGTAAGAATATTGCTCATAGTCGTATGAAGCAAGCATGGCTCCCTGCTCCACCATAGGCATTTTGTCGGTTACGATGTCACTTACTGTTATCTTGTCGCGCAGGGTGTCTATCTTCTCATAAAAGCCGTCAAACTCCTCTTGTGTTATAACTCCGCGCTCAAGCAGTTTGCATGTCATATCGTAGAGGTATGCCAGATGTCCCTGTCTGAACAGTTCACGCACATTACCATCTTTGTCAAAGAAAGGTATAGAAAACTCCACATTACTTAGTTTTTCAACACTTATCTGCACCTGATGGTTATTAGAGAACTGCATTCCAACGGCGGTCTGCACCGTATCAGCACACAGTGCGTATGTATTCATGTCATTTGAAGCCATATTTTCTACCTCTACAAAAAGGTCGGGTACATAGAGCCCTACTATCACGGTGCCTTTATATTCACCATTTACTGTTTCAACCTTTATGTCGTTGGCGGTACTGTCACACGCACACATCATGGCAGCGGAGCCGACGATGGCAATGAGAGACTTACAGATGTTATATACTTTCTTCATAGTCGTTTAATCGTTTGGTCGTTTAGGGGTTGTTCGTTTATTCACTTAGGTTTTCCTCCCTCGCAGAAAGGGTTAGGGTGGGGCTCTTTAGAATATCACTGACATTGCAGCTCCTATGGTGAAGGAGTTAATCTTATTCTTGAAATTAAACAATGACTGCTTTGTTACCACGTTGAGCAGTTCGTTGTGGTATGGGGTGTACTCCGCATAGAACTCAGGTTTTGAGTAGTCATAATCCACGTATGCTGATATAGCCATGCCGCTGTTCATGGCATAGGTGTAATGTAGTCCCAGTGTCAGGTTGTCGCTGTTGGTTTTGTCAATCCACAACGCATCACCATACATGGTGACAGATGCCGTCTCATTGGTCTGCGTGTTGAGGTATAGCTGATCTGAAGCTGCTATAAGGTCAAGTGTACCGAAGAAGCGACGGCCGTAAAGTGCTTTCATGCCCAGGTTGTGCTTCGGGCTTATTGGCCATGCCAGGTATATGCCGGCGTTGATGTCAACAAGTGACCATACATCAGAGACTGAAGCAGAGTTCATGTTTCGCGTCAGCGCACCATCTTTCTCCGTATAGGCATACAATCCTTCGGCAGTGACTGGTGCAGTGGTGATACGTGCCCTTGCTCCCACTCCTACATATTTATTTATAAAATATGCTGCCTCAGCACCTACTGTGGTACCTGTACCTACTTTTATAGTAGGTGTCTGCCCTTCATCGTATGCTGGTGAGCCTGAAGCGTAATTTTTGTATTCACGGTTAGCAGCATTGTAGTCATCTGGCACGCGGAAGGGATTTCCATGACGCTGTATGGTATAGTAGTCGTCATCAAGATATGCACCTCCGTAGTTGTAGAGATTGGCGGTGGTAAGAAACTCTGTATTGGTAGGCAGTTTCAGGTTGTTGGTAAACTGCATTCCCAATCCTAACTTGAAGAAACTCGGATTCTGCCATAGATCAGAACTCCCCTTCAGTGGCTCGCGGTTAATGCCTTTTTTCTTGTATATCCAGTCTGCACACATATATCCCAAGTCAGTAGAGATGATACCCAGACCTGCGCCAACAAGAACATCGCTTATCCAGTGGCGGTTGTTGAGTGTACGCATGATACCCGTGGTTGTGGCACATCCGTATGCAAAAACAGACCACCATGGTGAGCGCGTCAAACCATACTCCTTGTGCATGATGGTTGCCGCAGTGAATGCTGTACACGTATGACCTGACGGAAACGAATTGGCTGTAGAACCATCAGGTCGCATTTCCTTGGCTGTGTACTTTATAGAGTTGACAAAGAGTGCACACCATGCAAATGACAAACTACCGCTGACAAGGTATCTCATTGTCTTGCTGCGTCCCTGGTAGCCTGCAAAATTAAGTCCAGACGCTACAACGAGAGGCACAAGTTGTAGGTTGTCATCGAAACGGTTCTCATAAGCAGGGATGAAATTGTTTCGTGCTGCACGGAAATCTTTTTTGTTGGCTTTGGCAATGAATCCGAATGCAAGTAGCGGCACCGTTGACCACTCAAATTCCCTCAACGGAGTATAGTAACCATATTTTTCTACGGCCTTGGGTGTTGCAGTCCAACTGTGTACTTGATTATCCACAATGGCAGCATCGTAGTAGGATATATCGTTTATCACAACACTCTTCTCTTGATTTGTTGTGGTTGTCATACTGTTACTATTCTCAAGGAGAGAATTGTAGATTTCCTTTTCCGCACTTACGGGATTTAATACTCCCATGTCGTAATTATCATATTCGAACTTCATATTCTCGGCACTTACCGACAATGCGATGATGAGTGTGGTTAGAATTGTTAAGGTTTTTTTACTCATGATAAAATAAATTTTGGTTTTATTTTGCAAATATAAGCATTTTTATTTTAATTGCAAAATTATTTTAAAAAAAATTGAATAAAACTTTTATTTTGTTTTATTCTCATATAGAGTTTTTGACTATTCCGACAAATAATTAGCAAAAGATTTTGAGGAATGAGGAAAAATCTGTACCTTTGCAGGAAAAACAATACCATAACTAACAATGTTAGATAAAGAAAGTAAGATATACGTAGCTGGGCATCGTGGTTTGGTGGGTTCGGCTATTTGGAATAACCTAAAGAGTCGAGGATATAATAATCTTGTAGGTCGTACACATAGCGAACTCGACCTTACCGATCAACTTGCGGTAAGACGTTTCTTCGACGAGGAACAGCCTGATGCCGTCGTGCTCGCTGCAGCTTTTGTGGGAGGAATAATGGCAAACTCGCTATATCGCGCTGATTTCATGATGATGAATATGAAAATACAGTGTAATGTCATTAGCGAAGCCTATGCGCACGGAGTAAAGAAACTACTTTTCCTTGGTTCTACATGCATCTATCCGAAGAATGCTCCGCAGCCAATGACGGAAGACTGTCTGTTGACATCAGAATTGGAATATACCAACGAAGAATATGCCATTGCTAAGATTGCAGGATTAAAAATGTGTGAGTCGTACAACTTGCAGTACGGCACAAACTACATTGCTGTAATGCCTACTAACCTCTATGGACCAAATGATAATTTCCACTTGGAGAATTCACACGTGATGCCAGCCATGATGCGTAAAGTGTATCTATCAAAACTCATACACGAACAAGACTGGGAATCAATTCGCATAGATATGACAAAGCGACCAGTTGAGGGAGTAAGTGGCGACAGCGAGAAAAGTCAAATAATCGAAGTGTTGGCTAAATATGGCATAGAAGACAATAAGGTTACCCTTTGGGGTACTGGTATGCCATTGCGTGAGTTCCTGTGGAGCGAAGATATGGCTGATGCCAGCGTGCATTGTCTGCTCAATGTTGATTTTAAAGATATAATAGGAATAGAGAAATATTCAAGTGTGCATTATGGTGCGGCAGCCGATGGAACCGTAGATCGCAACCATTCAGCAGGTCGCGGAGGTGCAATACCATCGCTTGGAGAGATACGTAACTGCCATATTAATGTAGGTACGGGTAAAGAACTCACCATTCGTGAGTTGTCAGAGTTAGTTCGCGAGGCAGTAGGCTTCGATGGCGAAATATGCTTTGACAGCACAAAACCTGATGGAACCATGCGAAAGCTAATCAGTGTTGATAAATTACACCGCCTTGGCTGGCAGCATAAAATAGAAATAGACGAGGGAGTAAAAAAACTGTTTGAGTGGTACAAAAAAAGTTTGAATAAATAAAAACTAACTATAATAATAATGGAAAAGAAAAATGTTGCTCTGATTACGGGCGTAACAGGTCAAGATGGATCATATCTTAGTGAGTTTCTTTTGTCAAAAGGATATGAGGTTCACGGCATAATACGTCGCTCCTCGGTGGACTACCGCGAGCGCATAGCACATCTTGAAGGACAAGAGAATTTTCACCTACACTATGCTGACATGGGCGACTCAATGTCATTGGTGAAACTCGTAGGTCAGGTACAGCCTACGGAAATATACAACCTTGCTGCACAAAGTCATGTACAGGTTAGTTTTGATGCACCGGAGTTTACGGCTGATGTTGATGCCGTTGGTGTGTTGCGTATATTGGAGGCTGTGCGTACAAATCATTTGGAGAAGACTTGTAAGATTTACCAAGCCTCAACATCAGAGTTGTATGGTAAGGTGGAAGAAGTTCCACAGAACGAAAATACCCCATTCCATCCATACTCTCCATACGCTGTAGCAAAACTTTACGGTTATTGGATAATAAAGGAATACAGAGAGGCTTACGATATGTTCTGTTGTTCTGGTATATTGTTCAACCATGAATCAGAACGTCGAGGTGAGACGTTCGTAACCCGTAAGATTACCCTTGCTGCTGCCCGTATTGCTCAAGGTAAGCAGGATAAATTATTGTTGGGCAATCTCTCAAGTCTGCGTGACTGGGGATATGCTAAGGACTACGTAGAGTGTATGTGGCTAATATTGCAGCACGACAAGCCGGAAGACTTTGTAATAGCAACAGGAGTGCAACATTCAGTGCGTGAATTCGCTTATTACGCCTTTAAGGCTGCAGGCATAGAGTTGGAATTTAAGGGCGAAGGAATGGAGGAAAAAGGCATTTGTGTAGCAGGACCATCAGAACTTGTTGGAAAGACACTGGTTGAAGTGTCACCTGATTTCTATCGACCTACTGATGTAGTAAACCTTTGGGGTGACCCATCAAAGGCAAAACGTGAGCTCGGATGGAATCCGCAGACCACAACTTTCGAACAACTCGTACAGATCATGGTGAAGCATGACATGGAGAAGGTTGCAGCAGATCATGTGGCAAGCGTGATGCGCACTAACCTTGCAGAATATCTCGAAAAAGGAGTAGTGAAATAATATACGGTACTCGGAAGTAAATCGTCAACTATATTTCATAAGTTATGAGTTATACAATCGGTTTAGATCTTGGTGGCACTAATAGCGTGTTCGGTATTGTTGATGAGAACGGTAATATCGTAGAACAAACTGCAATAAAAACCGCAGGATATTCAGATGCGAAAGAATATGTTGATGCGGCGATGACAGTATTGTTGCCATTGATAAATAAAATAGGCGGGAATAAGCATATAGTAGGTATGGGCATAGGTGCTCCTAATGGCAATATAATTACTGGAAGCATCGAGTATGCTGCAAACATAGCATGGGCTCATGAATGTATTGTACCACTTGCAGAAATGTTTAGTAACGCACTAGGAGGATTGCCAGTTACGCTCACCAATGATGCAAATGCCGCTGCATTGGGCGAAATGCGCTTTGGTGCTGCCAAGGGAATGAAGAATTTCATAGAACTAACCCTTGGTACTGGTGTCGGTTCAGGGATTGTATGCAATGGAGAGTTGGTATATGGTTGCGATGGAAATGCTGGAGAATTGGGACATTTACTCATCAGACCAGGCGACAGACTATGTGGCTGTGGTCGTAAGGGATGTTTGGAAACATACTGCTCAGCAACAGGCGTTGTACGTACTGCGCGACTGATGTGTCAAGCGAGTAGTGAGCCTTCGTTGCTACGTAATATATGTGCTGATAAGATAACATCGTATGACATTGCTGTGGCTGCACAGCAAGGCGATGCTATGGCACTGCGAATTTTTGAGTTTACTGGCAATATACTTGGTGAGGCATGCGCTAATATGGCTGCTTTTTTATCTCCTGAGGCTTTTATTTTCTTCGGTGGATTGGCGAAAGCTGGCGACTTGCTATTCAACCATGTAAAAAAATCTTACAATGAGAATGTTATGCCGATATATAAGGAAAAGTCCAAGTTCCTTGTTTCAACGCTTGACGGAGCAGGAGCCGCAGTGCTTGGTGCAGCCAGTCTGCCTAAACAAATGATGAAATTAAAATAATTGTTTTGTGTACAACTATGGTTGATTACAGTAAGGATATAAAAGCAGCCGTTGACTGCATGAAAAAAGGAGGAGTTATACTGTATCCAACAGACACAGTTTGGGGTATAGGATGTGACGCAACCAACGAGGCAGCCGTGGCAAAAATATATCAAATTAAGAAACGTGAAGAAACAAAAGCAATGATATGTCTGGTAGACTCAGACAATAGGCTTGCTCGTTATGTCAAAGATGTTCCAGAGGTAGCGTGGGATGTAATGAATCTTGCTACGCGTCCAACAACGGTAATACTCGATGGAGCCGATGGATTGGCAAAAAATCTTGTAGCAGAAGACGGTAGCATAGCAATGCGAATAACACAAGAAGTATTCTCAAAGGAATTGTGTTATCGTATGCAAAAGCCTATAGTATCTACAAGTGCGAATATTAGTGGTGAACCTGCAGCTCAAAATTATCGCGATATTTCTGAGGAAATACTAAGTGCAGTTGATTATGTATGCACTTCGCGTCGTAATGAACATCAGCCTCATCAACCTTCTTCCATCATTAAGTTGCGCAAGAATGGTGAAGTGACAATTATCAGATAAATAATGAAACAGATGATAACCATACTCGGACCAACAGCAAGTGGAAAAACTGATATTGCAGTAAGACTTGCAAAAAGGATAGGCGGGGAGATAATCTCTGCAGACTCCAGGCAAGTTTACCGACGTATGGACATAGGAACAGGCAAGGATCTGGATGATTATGTTTTGCCTGACGGCAGTACGATTCCATATCATCTGATAAATATAACAGAGCCTGGCACAAAATATAACCTGTTTCAATATCAGCGTGATTTCCATAAAGCATATGAAGAAATAACAGGCCGAGGTCATTATCCTATACTATGTGGCGGTACGGGATTATATATAGAAGCAGTGCTCAAGGACTACCAGCTGTCAGAAGTGCCAGTAAATCAGGAATTGCGTGATAGACTTAAAGGCAAGTCTCTTGAAGAATTGACAGATATGCTACAGATGCTGAAAAAACGTAACGGAGGAGTAATGCACAATAAAACTGATATCGACACGTCACAACGTGCGATACGAGCTATTGAGATAGAATTAGGTTCTGAAACCTATAATTCCGTTACTCTTCAGCAAAATATATCTTCGCTTATAATAGGGGTATCTTTAAGCAGAGAATTACGAAGAGAGAGAATTAGCCGAAGGTTACGAACCAGACTTGAGGCAGGTATGGTGGATGAAGTAAAAAAATTGCTTGATGAGGGTATTAAACCTGATGATTTGATCTATTATGGTTTAGAATACAAGTATCTAACGCAGTATGTCATTGGTGAACTCACTTACGATGAAATGGTAAAAAAATTAGAGATTGCAATTCATCAGTTTGCAAAACGCCAGATGACATGGTTTCGTGGAATGGAACGCCGTGGACTTCACATCCATTGGATTGAAAGGCCAAAAAGTGATAACGAGTTGGAAAGAACAGTAGAAGAGATAATATCACTGATTGATGAATGAAATCTGTATTATATATTGTCCTACACACAAAGCATTTACATCCCCAAAGAAAAGATGGATGAAAATTGCTGATGCGCTTGCTGCTCATAATGTGAGTTATGATGTTATATATAGTGAAGAACGGCAGAGCGTAGAGAAATTGGTAACGAAAGCTGTAAATGATGGTTATAAGACTTTGGTTATAGCTGGCGGAGATTCTGCACTTAACGATGCTGTTAACAGTCTTATGCGTATGGAAATCCATCAGAGGGATAACGTTATGTTAGGAGTAATTCCCAATGGAATAATGAATGATTTTGCAGCTTATTGGGGACTAACATACAATAATGTAGAAAAAAGCATAAGAAGTATAGTTGAAAGACGAATAAGGCGTGTAGATGCAGGATGTCTTAGATATAAGAATAAAGAAGGCGAAAAGAAACAGCGTTATTTTATAGATTGTGTAAATGTAGGATTACTTGCAAGCATACAAGGATTAAAACAGAAAACACGTAGGGTATTGTGGTCAAGGAAAGTTTCGTTTACGGTATCGTTGTTACTCACAATCTTTCATAGGTTAACTTTTAAGATGAGATACAAAATCAACGAGACTGATGAAACACATCGAGTCACAACTTTGTGTATTGGCAGTGCATGGGGATATGGACAGACACCCAATGCAACTCCGTATAGCGGAATGCTCGATGTCACAGTAGTACGCAGTACCTTGCTGATGCAACATATAGAAGCCATTTTTTTCTTTTTGATAGGTAGATTACTTAATTCAAAGAGAATTTTACCATACAGAACTAGAAGCATAAGGATATTGTCAGACAAAAGATTGCCTGTTACTGTGGATGGACATCCATTAAAAGAACAAATTCGTACAATGACAGTGGATATAGAGCCAGAAGTGATAAACTTTATTATAGAAGAAAGTGAGAAAAGTAAAAAAAGTCAATAATTGTTTGTATAAAATAAAAAAAATAACTAACTTTGCACAGAATTTCGTAATCGTATAAGTAAAATATGAGAAAGATACTTTCCTTTCTGCCGTTGATGGCTATTGCAATGGCGTTTTCAAGTTGTGTAATGACAAAGCAGGTTGCCTATTTTCAGAATATGGATAGCATTAGTCTTGCAGGTGCTAAGGCAATGCCAGAAATACGTATAAAACCTAATGACGAATTGACAATTGTCGTTTCGGCATTGAATCCAGAGGCAGCAAGCCCATTCAATATGTCGTTGTCAGGTAATTTGTCAAGCAATTCAATGAGTTCTACATCTACAGCAGGAAAAAGCTTGTATTCTTATATTGTAGATAAAGATGGTAACATAAACTATCCTGTAGTAGGAAAGATTCATCTTCTGGGTTTGACGCGTCCAGAGGCAGAAGAAAAGATAGCTCAGACAATAAAACCTTATTTTGCATCTGATGAAACTCCGATAGTAAAAGTACGTTATTCAAGTTTCAAGGTAACAGTTATCGGTGAAGTGTCTGGTACGAAAGTAATAAATGTGGATAATGAACGTCTAAGTATAATAGAGGCATTAGCACAATGTGGCGACTTGTCTGTGTACGGTAAACGTCCTAATATCTTACTCATAAGAGAAAGTGCAGATGGAGAAAAAACGACAGCTCGTTTTAATCTTAATGATGCAAATACTTTGAATTCGCCATATTATTACCTTCAACAGAATGATGTGGTATATATTGAGCCGCATAAGGCAAGAGCAAGGAGCGCTGATGTTAGTTCCTATACTTTCTGGACACCAATATCGAGTGCATTGATATCATTAGCAACATTGACAATTAGTCTTACAAAAAAATAAATCACAGAGTTAATATGAAGAGCCTAACACTCCTCGTATTAACTCTTTTTTCTAAAAGAGTAATAAAGTATATATTCTGGTAATATAGTAACAGTAATAATATTATGTGTGGAATAGTAGGATACATAGGAAAGAAACAGGCATATCCCATATTGATAAAAGGACTGAAGCGTTTGGAGTATCGTGGCTACGACTCTGCTGGTTGTGCACTGTTATCGGATAACGGAAAGAAACTAAATATATATAAGGCAAAAGGCAAGGTGTCAGACCTTGAAGCATCAGCAAATAATAAGGATATTACTGGAACAATAGGAATAGCTCATACAAGATGGGCTACACACGGAGTACCCAGTGAAGTAAATGCACATCCCCATGTTAGTCAATCGGGAAATTTGACACTCGTGCATAACGGTATAATAGAGAATTATTCTACGTTGCGTGAACAGTTGAAAGAACGTGGTTATGAGTTTAAAAGCGAAACAGACACAGAGGTACTTGTGCAACTGATAGAATATGTAATGACAACAAATAAGGTTGATCTTGCAACAGCAGTACGAGGAGCACTCAATCAAGTTTTTGGTGCTTATGCCATAGCTGTTATTGACAGCAGAAATCCTGATATGCTTGTTGCAGCTCGTAAATCGTCACCACTTGCAGTTGGTGTTGTTGATGATAATAGCGAGTTTTATCTTGCTTCTGACGCATCTCCAATTGCAGAATATACTAAGCAGATTGTATATCTTAATGATGAAGAAATGGCTGTAATACAATGTGATAAGCCTCTGCAGGTATATAATCTTAACGGAGAAATTACAGATGCGGAAATTAAAGAAGTCAATGTAGATCTCTCAATGCTTGATCATGAGGGCTTTCCTCACTTTATGTTGAAAGAAATATTTGATCAGCCAAATGTTTTGAAAGACTGTATGCGTGGCAGGATTGTAGATTCTCCTTATTCAAATCCACAGGTGATTTTATCGGCAATTACTAACAACCGCAGACAGTTGCTGAATGCCAAGCGTATAGTTATTGTTTCGTGTGGTACATCTTGGCATGCTGGGTTGATAGGAAAACAGTTAATAGAACATTTCTGTCGAATACCTGTAGAGGTCGCATATGCAAGTGAATTCCGCTATTCAGACCCTGTAATTGATTCAGATGATGTCATCATGGCTATATCGCAATCAGGTGAAACAGCAGATACGCTTGCTGCTATTCAGTTGGCAAAAGAACGTGGTGCTATGATATTTGGCATCGTAAATGGTGTTGGTTCTTCTATAGCGCGCGAATCTGATACAGGAACATATATACATGTGGGACCAGAAATAGGTGTAGCTTCAACAAAAGCTTTTACAGGTCAGGTCGTGGTATTGACTATGCTATCGTTGGCTCTTGGTATGGCAAAAGGTACTGTCTCTCAAGAAGAGTATGAGGAAACTATAAAGGAATTGCTCATAATTCCTGATAAAATCGAAAAAATCCTTGAACAAAACGAAAAGATACAGCGTTTGGCTGCTACATTTACCTATGCGCATAATTTCCTTTATCTCGGTAGAGGCTGGAATTATCCAGTAGCACTTGAAGGAGCATTGAAACTAAAGGAGATAAGCTATATACATGCCGAAGGATATCCTGCAGCAGAGATGAAACATGGCCCGATAGCATTAGTGGATGCAGAAATGCCTGTGGTATTTATTGCAACACATCACAAACTGTATCAAAAGATAATCTCAAACATGCAAGAAGTTATTTCTCGTCATGGTAGGATTATAGCAATCGTAACAGAGGGTGATGAACAAGTTAAAAATATGGTAGATGAAGTGATAGAAATACCACAAACCCTCGCGTGTCTGGCTCCTTTGCTTACAGTCATACCTTTGCAATTATTATCGTATCATGTGGCGGTAGTAAAAGGACTAAACGTAGATCAGCCACGTAATCTGGCAAAATCAGTCACGGTAGAATAAAAACACACAAACACACAGTAACAGGAATAGAAATACAAAAACATGACGATGAGAAAAGTTACATTACTTTTACAAGACGGAACAAAGTTTCATGGAGAGTCATTTGGATACGACAAACCTATAGCTGGTGAGGTGGTATTCAACACTGCCATGATGGGTTATCCTGAGAGTCTTACGGATCCTTCGTATGCAGGTCAGTTAATGGTGCTGACATATCCTCTCGTGGGTAATTATGGAGTACCGGCATTTTCGTTTGAGGATAATGGTTTGCCTACATTTATGGAGAGTGATAAGATATATGCATCAGCTATCATTGTCGCAGACTATAGTGAAAAGTATAGCCACTGGAATGCGAAAGAGAGCCTTGCAGAGTGGTTAAAGCGTGAACAAATTCCTGGCATAACAGGAATAGATACTCGTGAACTGACTAAAGTGCTACGTGAACATGGCGTTATGATGGGCAAAATACTCTTTGATGATGAACCCGATAATATACCTCATGCTGATTATGAAGGAATAAACTTCGTAGATAAGGTTTCATGTAAGGAGATAATTCGTTACAATGAGGGAGGAAAGAAGAAGGTAGTACTTGTTGACTGTGGTGTGAAGGCTAATATTATTAGGTGTCTTATCAATCGTGGATGCGAAGTAGTAAGAGTTCCTTGGAACTATGATTATACCGATATGGATTTTGATGGTCTATTCCTGGCAAACGGTCCTGGCGATCCTGACATGTGTGAAGATGCAGTAAAAATTATACAGAAGCAAATGGCCAAGAGCGATAAGCCTATTTGTGGTATCTGTATGGGAAACCAACTTTTAGCAAAGGCTGCCGGCGCAAAAATATACAAACTCAAATATGGTCACAGGTCACACAATCAGCCAGTGCGGATGGTGGGTACAGAAAAGTGCTTCGTAACATCACAAAATCACGGATATGCCGTTGATTCTTCTACTCTTGGTAGTGATTGGGAAGAGTTGTTTGTAAACATGAATGATGGTTCAAACGAGGGAATACGTCATAAAACTAAACCTTGGTTTTCAAGTCAGTTTCATCCTGAAGCATGCTCAGGACCAGTAGATACAGAGTTCATGTTTGATAAATTCGTTGAATATTTAGGTTAAGACACAATGAAGGACGAAAATATAAAGAAAGTATTGCTTCTGGGTTCGGGAGCTTTAAAGATAGGAGAAGCTGGAGAATTCGACTATTCTGGTTCACAAGCCTTGAAAGCACTGCGTGAGGAAGGAATAGAGACAGTTCTGATAAATCCTAATATTGCGACAGTGCAGACATCTGAGGGAGTAGCCGATAAGGTATACTTCCTGCCTGTACAACCATATTTCGTAGAGCGCGTAATACAACAAGAGAACCCAGATGGTATCCTGCTTGCTTTTGGTGGACAGACAGCACTCAACTGTGGTGTAGAGCTTTATCAGAAAGGAATACTTGGCAAATATAATGTAAAAGTGCTTGGTACGCCTGTACAGGCTATCATGGACACAGAAGATCGCGAACTCTTCGTAAAGAAACTTGACGAGATTGACGTGAAAACAATCAAGTCACACGCCTGCGAGGATATTGAAAGCGCACGCAAAGCTGCTGCTGAACTGGGATATCCCGTTATCATCCGTGCTGCTTATGCGTTAGGCGGATTAGGTTCTGGATTCTGCGATAATGAAGAAGAACTTAACAGACTCGCGGAAAAAGCATTTTCTTTCTCTCCTCAGGTTCTTGTAGAGAAATCATTAAAAGGGTGGAAGGAGATAGAGTATGAAGTTGTTCGTGACCGTTATGACAACTGCATTACTGTATGTAACATGGAGAACTTTGACCCTTTGGGAATACATACAGGGGAGTCCATCGTTATTGCTCCATCACAGACACTTACAAACTCTGAATATCATAAGTTGCGAGCACTTGCCATTAAGATTATACGTCATATTGGCATCGTTGGTGAGTGTAACGTGCAGTACGCCTTCGATCCACAGTCTGAGGATTACCGTGTTATCGAAGTAAATGCCCGCTTGAGCCGTTCGTCTGCATTGGCATCAAAGGCTACAGGTTATCCTCTCGCCTTTGTTGCGGCAAAACTTGGCATGGGCTACGGGCTCTTCGAACTGAAGAACTCTGTGACAAAGACCACCAGCGCATTCTTCGAACCAGCACTCGACTATGTGGTATGTAAGATACCGCGTTGGGACCTCTCTAAGTTCCGTGGAGTTGACAAGGAATTGGGTTCTTCAATGAAATCCGTAGGTGAAGTAATGGCAATAGGCCGTAACTTCGAGGAAGCTATACAGAAGGGCCTGCGTATGATAGGTCAGGGCATGCATGGTTTCGTAGAGAACAAGGTACTGCAGATAGATGACATAGAAGGCGCACTTAAAGCTCCGACAGACAAGCGTATTTTTGTCATAGCAAAGGCACTTAAACGCAAGATATATAATGTGGAACAAATCCACGAGATGACAAAAATTGACAAATGGTTTCTTGAGAAACTGCAGCATATTGTTGACATTGATGACGAGATGGATAAATGTAAGTCTATCAATGCCATGAGCAAGGAGTTGATGCGTACGGCAAAAGTTTATGGATTCACCGACTTCCAGATAGCACGTGCCGTAGGTCTTGACAAGGAACTGGGCAATATGCACAAAGCCATACTTACTGTGCGTGCATTGAGAAAGGGTTATGGTATCGTGCCAGTGGTCAAGCAGATTGACACGTTGGCAGCTGAATATCCTGCACAGACTAACTACCTTTATGTTACATATGCTGGTGTTGCAAGCGACATAAAATATGAGCAGGATAAAAAGTCAATCGTGGTACTTGGTTCTGGAGCTTATCGCATTGGTTCTTCAGTAGAGTTTGACTGGTGTGGAGTGCAGGCTCTTAACACCATACGTAAGCAGGGATATCGCTCAGTGATGATAAACTATAATCCTGAGACTGTATCTACAGACTATGATATGTGTGACCGCCTGTATTTCGATGAACTGACATTTGAGCGTGTTATGGATATCCTTGACCTCGAAACTCCTCATGGTGTTATACTCTCTACGGGCGGTCAGATTCCTAACAACCTCGCCATGAAACTCGATGCAGAGAATGTGCCAATACTCGGAACATCTGCCAAAGACATTGATAACTGTGAAGACCGTGCCCTTTTCTCGTCAATGCTTAACCGCATTGGCGTTGATCAGCCAGCGTGGGCTGCACTGACCTCAATGGAGGATATTGATGCATTCATCGAAAAGGTTGGTTTCCCTGTACTCGTTCGTCCATCATATGTACTCTCTGGAGCAGCAATGAACGTATGTTCCAATCGCGAAGAACTTGAGAAATTCTTACAGTTGGCAGCCAATATCAGCAGTGAGCATCCAGTAGTTGTCAGCAAGTTCATAGAGCATGCCAAAGAGATTGACTTTGATGGTGTAGCAAAGGATGGTGAAATTGTGGCTTATGCAATTTCCGAGCACGTAGAGTTTGCTGGCGTTCACTCAGGAGATGCCACGTTGCAATTCCCTCCACAGAAACTATATGTTGAGACAGTACGCCGCATCAAACGTATCTCAAAGCAGATTGCAAAGGAATTACACATATCTGGTCCGTTCAACTGCCAGTACATGGCAAAGGATAATGATATTCTCGTGATTGAGACAAACCTTCGTGCATCGCGTTCATTCCCATTCGTTTCAAAGGTATTGAAGTACAACTTCATAGACCTTGCCACGAAGATAATGCTTGGTGTGCCTTTTGAAAAACCCAACAAGAACCTCTTTGACCTTGACTATGTGGGTATTAAGGCAAGCCAGTTCTCATTCAATCGTCTTCAGAAAGCCGACCCAGTACTTGGCGTTGATATGTCATCAACGGGTGAAGTGGGTTGCATAGGCAACGATACTTCATGTGCATTGCTCAAGGCTATGCTGTCAGTTGGCCACAGAATACCTGAGAAGAACATACTGCTTTCTACTGGTTCTACAAAACAGAAGGCAGAAATGCTTGATGCAGCTCGTATGCTCGTTGACCATGGATACCAGCTTTATGCTACTGGTGGTACGTATAAATTCCTGTGCGACAATGATATTCCAAGCATAGAGGTGTTCTGGCCATCAGACGAAGGCAAACAGCCACAGGCTCTTGAGATGCTCCATAACAAAGAAATCGATATGGTTGTCAACATACCAAAGAACCTGACAGCACGAGAACTTGATAATGGATATAAGATACGTCGCGCTGCAATTGACCTCAACATACCGCTGATAACCAATAGCCGCCTGGCAAGTGCTTTCATCAATGCATTCTGCACCATGCCACTTGACAAGATAATGATAAAGCCATGGCAGGAATATTGATAAGTAATAATATTTTATTTTGTAGTTAATAGTTAATTCATAGATATGCAAAACATATTTCGTGGCTTGGGCATAGCCCTTGTAACTCCCTTCAATGAAAACGGAAGCGTGGATTATGACACGTTAGGCAACATCATAGAGTATCAGTTGTCTAACGATGCCGATTTCCTCTGCATCCTTGCTACCACTGGCGAGACCCCCTGCCTGTCTGCTGATGAGCATTATAAGGTAAAGCAGTTTATAGTAAAGCAGGTTGCAGGACGCGTTCCACTGCTGATGGGATGCGGCGGCAACAACACCGCTGCCGTGGTTGAAATGTGTAAGACCTACGACATGAGCGGCATTGATGGACTGCTCTCCGTATGCCCTTACTACAACAAACCTTCGCAGGAGGGATTGTATCAGCATTTCAAGGCTATTGCAAATGCTACCACTTTGCCAGTCGTACTCTATAATGTACCTGGACGCACAGGCATCAACCTGAAACCCGAAACCACTTGCAGATTGGCTAATGACTGCGACAATATCGTTGCAATAAAGGAGGCCAGCGGTAGCATAGAGCAGGTAGATGAGATTATCAAGAACAAACCTGAGCGCTTCGAGGTGCTTTCTGGCGATGATGCTATCACCTTCCACATGATTGCTACTGGTGCCGTAGGTGTCATATCTGTTATTGGTAATGCCTTGCCAAAGGAGTTTTCACGCATGATACGCCTTGAATTTAACGGAGAGTATGCGGCCGCACAGAAGATACACCATAAGTTTACTGAACTGTATAGCCTGCTCTTCGTTGATGGCAATCCTGCTGGTGTAAAGGCACTGATGAGTGAAATGGGATTGTTGAAGAATGTACTCCGCCTGCCACTCGTGCCTACACGCGTCACTACGCGACAGAAGATAGCACAGGTACTAAAAGAACTTAAACTGTAATCAGTATCATATTGTCATGCAATCAGTATCTAATAACCATATAATCAGATAGCAATTACATGGTTATTCGATACTGATTACATGGTAATCACAATGCTTTTACTGCTAATAATTCTGCCTGATAATAACGCATACTTATTTCATACATGAATAATATTTCGCTTGACCTTATGGAATTTGTCGAATGTAAAATATTGAAAAGATACAATGCATTCGATGCTGCGCATAATATCAATCATGCAAAACGAGTGATGGATACTTCTGTTAAATTGGCAAGAAAGTTAGGAGCTGACCTGGATATGGCCTACGTTGTAGCTGCCTACCATGATTTAGGACTGGAGAAAGAACGCGCTACCCACCATCTTGAGAGCGGGAAGATACTAAAGGCTGATAAAAGGCTGGAGCGTTGGTTCTCTCAGCAGCAAATTGAGACAATGAAGCAGGCAGTGGAAGACCATCGAGCCAGTGCATCACACGCACCGCGTAACATATACGGCAAAATCGTAGCTGAAGCTGACCGCGACCTTGAGCCGATGAGCGTATTCCGGCGTACAGTGGCATACGGACTGGAACATTATCCCGAGAAAAGTCCTGAAGAGCATTGGGAACGTTTTATGCAACACATGCAACAGAAGTATTCTACGGCTGGTTACATAAAACTATGGATACCAGGTTCTGATAATGAGAATAACCTGCGAGAGTTACGCATAATACTAAATGATGACATTCGCTTGCGACGGATTTTTGAAGAATTATATCAACAACTGACAAGTTAAATTCACATTCATATATATCTACAATGAAACAAATTACATCCTTGGTTATATGTTTATTTATAGCCGTGTTTGCCTTTGCACAGCAGGCTGACACTGACTGCAAGAAACTGCGTATTTCCATACTCGGCGACAGCTATTCCACTTACGAGGGGTATCTGATGCCTGACACGAATGAGATATGGTATTTTAAACCAGATAATCCGCAACTGCATAATAAAAACGATTTGCGTTCGGTGGAAGAGACTTGGTGGTATCAAGTCGTTACAAATATGCAAGCAGAACTCGAAGTAAACAACTCTTTCTCGGGTGCCACTATCTGCCATACCGGCTATTCAAAAGGTCCTGAGCCATGTGTCATGTTGCCAGGCTTAGAGAAACATCGCGACTATACAAACCGCTCGTTTGAAAATCGGAGCAATCGTTTGGGCAATCCCGATGTCATTCTTATTTTCGGTAGCACGAATGATTCATGGTGTGGTGCACCTATAGGCGACTATGTTTTTGGTAACCAGAACTCAGAACAGTTGTATTATTTCCGTCCTGCTTTAGCTAAACTATTGGCTGATTTGAATACGAACTATCCCACTGCTTACAAATTGTTTATCCTTAATACCGAACTTAAAAAGGAAATCAATGAATCGGTACATACGATATGTAAGCACTATGCTATACCATGTCTTGACCTAAAAGAAATAGACAAGCAGCAGGGACATCCGTCAGTTAAGGGAATGAAATCAATAGCAGAGCAAGTTACTGCATACCTAAAGAAGAACCTCTAAACACTAACTAACGAAAGGGTAAAACAATGAAAAAGTTTTTTGTATCATCTATCCTTGTGCAGATAGTATGCGTAATGACATTTGCTCAGACAGTGTATTCGCAGTTGGGTCTTAATACCTTATTGGAAATGTCATCAAATGGCGATGCGTGCGCCACTGATGCAATAGGTGATTGCTACTATAATGGCTCTGGAGGCGCAAAAATAGATCATGACGTGGCAATCACATATTATAAGAAAGCACTACCAGGACTCGAGGCTTTGGCGCGCGAGGGCAATGCTGAAGCCATGAACAGACTGGCTGGCGCATATACTTTCGAAGACGTTTATGGTACAGTTGACTATAATAAAGCTTTTAATCTGTATATGAAAGCTGCAAAATTAGGTCACGCTGCAGCACAAAATAACCTTGGCACGTGTTACCAGTTCGGCAATGGAACAACGGTAGATTATAACGAAGCCTTCATCTGGTATCTGAAATCAGCCGAACAGGGGTATGCCGGGGCGATGTTGAGCTTAGGATATATGTATGACTCGGGTCAGGGACTTGAAAATAATATGCAAAAGGCTATCGAATGGTATGAAAAAGCTGCAGCGACAGGTAATAGGACTGCTATCAGCAACCTTGGCTATATCTATTGGAGTGGAAAGGGTGTTCCTGTTGATTATGAGAAAAGCCGGAGCTATTATGAGCAACTTGCAGAAAGAGGAGATGGCGAGGCTCTGAATTATGTAGGATTTTTCTATTATGATGGATTAGGAGTGGAACAGGACTATTCTATGGCATATAAATATTATGTAAAGTCTGCCAATGCTGGATATGCCTTAGGGCAGTACAACTTAGGAAACTGCTATCAATATGGTAAAGGCATAGAAATGGATTATAAAAAGGCTTTTGAGTGGTATCAGAAAGCTGCAAATCAAGGTGACAAATATGGTCAGGTAGGTGTAGGAGATTGCTATAGATACGGAATGGGAGCACCATCCAATGGCTATCAGGCATACGTATGGTATCAGAAGGCTGCAGATCAGGGGTATGCAGTAGCCATAAATAGAGTAGGGGAGTTGTTCCGTGACGGCTTTGGGGTACACCAAAACAAAAACAAAGCACGTGAATTCTTTCAGCGAGCTGCTGCTATGGGCAACAAAGAAGCTCAGACAAATCTGAACAACCTACACTAAAATTATAGGCAGGTTTTATGAATTACCACCATAACATAAAACTATATCGAAAAACTGACAAAGCAAAGTAACCTATAATATAAAAAAATCCTGACAACATTTTGTTGTCAGGATTTTTGTTAGTTGCGGAGGCTCGACTCGAACGAACGACCTCCAGGTTATGAGCCTGGCGAGCTACCAACTGCTCCACTCCGCGATTTTGTGAGTGCAAAGGTACTGCTTTTACTTGATAATACCAAAGAATAATAGTATTATTTAATGACTTTGTAATCTTTCCTTGATAAATATCAAATCTACAGGTGTAAACAACTACGATTGTTACACTTTATAATTGTATTTAATACTAATTTGACTTTATAATAAAAATAACAAAAATACCTTATTTTAGGTATTGTAAGAAAGTAAAAAACTTAGTAACTTTGCACTCAGAAAATAATACACATATATTTTGTTATTAAGATAAAAGTTCATAATGTTTTTGTATAGTATAGGGCTGGCTGTGAAGTCAGTCCTTTTACTCTTTGTATCATACCTCAGACATACCAAGTTGTATGGAATGTAATATTGATTGTTAATCTAACGTGAATTCGATGAAAAACACTTTAGAATAAAGCAAATCATAACAATATAAGAAATTGAAAAAATATTACATTTTATTTTGTAATTCAAGAAAAATTTTTTATTTTTGTCACATCATTTGGAGCGTAACGGCATCAGCTCGTTTAGACAGCCAAATGATCAAAAGAGCGTTCCGCGCTTCATACCTTTGAATCGAAATCGCCAATTTCAACAAAGAGAAGGATGGAGAACGACGGTTTGCCTATTATTGTATGTGTACGTATGCATACGGCATCCACGCCGTATTGCTCGAGCATATACGGCGTGGGTGATAGTTGTTATTCGTTTCTCTTATGGTGTTTGGCGATACCAGATTCAAGATGAATAAGGACATTCTCCCCGCTTTTTTGTATCCTGATGTTTCACCTTAATATTTATAGAGACATATCACAGGGAGAAGAATGTGTCTGACATGAAAGATATGGATTGTAGATGTATAGAATTCTGGGCGACAGTTGCCTCTCCCGTAATTTCCACAATAGCAGTATTTCTTTCTTGTTGGTTTGCACGCATAAATTCAAAGGAAGCAAATCAGAAAATAACAGTACTAAAAGATGGATTTAATAATGAAATTACAGAAATCAAGATACTGACGCGCTCTGTCATTTTGCTTATAATCCATGATTTGCAAGAAAAAGGTTATAATACCCTGGATGAGTTGAAACATAATTCAGCCTTGATAGAGCAGGACTTAGACAGACTTCAACAGATAATCTCTTCAGATTATATTGAGAATCCAGAATGTTTGTATGATAATGAGTTCCTTAAGAAACGTAATGAAGAACAAGATAAAAAGAACGAGTTAGATGCAAGAATTGCACTAGAACTTGAAACTGAAAACAATTTGAAAGAGAAGTATAAACGAATCAGTAAAACCTTAGATTATGCAGCAAAACTTGGAGACCAAACTTTCAAACAAAAAACTATAAATTAAATGTATATGGAAAAAGAAGATATTAACAAAGATTTAGAGAAGACACTTTCAAAAATAATGGAAGGGAACTTACAAGAAGTACTTAACGATGCAGGAAAAGGAGTAACAAATATGGACAACCTATTAGACGGAGAGGAAGAGAAATCTTCAGAAGACTTCTTGACTCTGCAAGAGTAAACATTATTATTATCACGTAAACAAGTAAATAATAAAAATTTAATCAGCATGAAACACATTTCTACTTTATTGCTCACCACGCTTATGAGTATGTTTAGTACCATGATTTTCGCGCACGATATAGAAGTAACGAATAGTGATGGCAAGACGATCTATTACAACTATAATAGTGATGGTAGTTCTGTTTCTGTTACATTCCAAGGAACATCCACTACCAGTTATCCCAACGAATACTCCGGAGAGATAGTTATTCCTGAGACCGTAACATATAGTGGTAAGACTTACAGTGTGACCAGCATCGGTTCTTATGCGTTTAATGACTGCAGCGAACTGAAATCAGTAACCATCCCTGAGAGTGTGACAAATATCGGCTCTTATGCGTTTAATGACTGCAGCAAACTGAAATCAGTAACCATCCCCAATAGTGTGAGAAGCATCGGCTTTTGGGCATTCTCTAACTGCAGCGGACTAGAAAAAGTTATTGTTCCGAATATAGATATAAAGAATTGGTGCAGTATTAAATTTAGCGACCAAATTGCCAATCCGCTAATCCATGCACATCATTTGTATAGCGATGAAAATACAGAGATAACGAAACTCGTTATTCCTGATGGTGTTACCAGCATCGGTTCTTATGCGTTCGATGGCTGCAGCGGACTAACCTCGGTAACTATTCCCAATAGCGTAACTCGCATCTACGATTTTGCATTCTCTGGCTGTCGCGGACTGACCTCTGTAACCATTCCAGACAGCGTAACAAACATCGGTTCTTCTGCGTTCTCTGGTTGCAGCAAGCTGATCTCTGTGACCATCGGCAACGGTGTGAGAAGTATCGGCGATTATGCATTCTATGGCACGAGCATAAAGTCTCTGACAATAGGAACTGACATACAGACTATAACAACCAATGCTTTTAAGGGCGTCACACCTGTAAAAGTAATTTGGTTGGTAAATACTCCGCCAAGCGGATACAGTAATGTGAGAGGACAGATAAATTATGTGCCAAATGACACATATAGTGGTCTTAGTGGACAGAAAATATATCCTTTCCTTAACAGTATGTTTGAGGTGGATGGCATAAAATATGTACCGGTAAGTCCGTCGGAGTACACCTGTGATGCGATAGACTGCGTTTACAATGAGTCTGCCGAGAATACCAAAATTGGAAATACCGCAACATATAAAAACGTTACAATGACAGTAAAACATATAGGTGACTCTATATGTTCTGGTAATACATATATCAAGACTTTAGAATACACCTTTGATGGTGCTATTGAATCTTCTGCATTCTCTGGTTGCAGCAATCTCACATCTGCAATAATTGATAACCGTATGACTAGTATAGGTAACTATGCGTTCTATGGATGCAGCAACCTAACCTCGGTAACCATTCCCAACAGTGTGACCAGCATTAACACTGGTGCATTCTCTGGCTGCAGCAGTTTAAAAAAGGTTGTTGTTCCAAATATAGATATAAAGAATTGGTGCAGTATTAAATTTGGCAAATCAACAGACAATCCGCTGTACTACGCACATCATCTGTATAGCAATGAGAATACAGAAATAACAGAACTCGTTATTCCTGATGAAGTGACCAGCATCAGCGATTATGCGTTCTATGGATGCAGTAGCCTAACCTCGGTAACCATTCCCTGTAGCGTGACTAGCATCGGCTCTTTTGCGTTCAACGGTTGCAACGGACTGACATCGGTAACATGGAATGCGAAAAACTATCCTGCATTCTCCAGTTATTCCGACAATCCGTTCTATGGCATAAAGAGTCAGATAACGGAGTTTATTATAGGTGATGGAATGACAAGTATTCCGTCATATATGTGTTATGGAATGAATAAACTACAATCTGTAGCTATCCCCAACAACGTGGTCAGTATCGGAAGTTATGCGTTCGATGGATGCAGCAGATTGACTTCGATAATATGGAACGCTAATAACTATCCAGCTTTTTCCGATTATTCATCCAATCCGTTCTATAATATAAGGACCCAAATAACAGAATTTGTTATAGGTAACAACGTAACAAGTGTTCCAGAATATATATGTTATGGAATGAATAACTTAAATTCTGTAATCATTCCGGACGGTCTGACTAACATCAGTGATTATGCTTTTTATAATTGCAGCGGACTAATCTCAGTAACAATCCCAAACAGCGTGACAAGCATTGGCGATTATGCATTCTATGGCACAAGAATAAAGTCTATGACAATAGGAACAGGCATACAGACTATAACAACCAATGCTTTTAAGGGCGTCACACCTGTAAAAGTAATTTGGTTGGTAAATACTCCGCCAAG
>FLNY01004081.1_pt1 | contig 27537 bp, 19 predicted proteins | sample 1140381 | NCBI WGS metagenome assembly FLNY01 (sample SAMEA3878172, study PRJEB12797) | bioreactor metagenome | biome: Moose rumen | place: Sweden | collected 2011-10
GGGGTCATTTTTTTATCGTTACAGAGGGGTCAGTAGCAAATCGTTATCAGGGGTCAGTACCTTACAATTATCTGGGGTCCTTTTTCACAAAATTCTCCAGCGATCATATAAGTTTTCTATATGTCTCTTAATCAGACATATACTTTAACATCTCCTTGGATAGTTTAGGAATCGGCATTTTCAGAATTCTCCGAGTTTGCACTGAGATTTGGATCTGATTTTGGGTAACGAAGCATGGGAAAATCCACATAACTAATTTATTATCAATCAGTTACGTGGATTTGTCAGCGGAGAGAGGGGGATTCGAACCCCCGAATCGCTTTTGACGATTACACGCTTTCCAGGCGTGCCTCTTCAGCCACTCGAGCACCTCTCCTTGCGTTAAGCGGATGCAAAGGTAACGATTTTACCGCAGAATCCGCAGATTAAACAATTATATTTAATATTTTTTCGCAGTTCGCATTGGTACGCCCTGCCACTTCCTCCTCACTCACACCATAGGCCTCGGCCAGGCGACGCAGTACGTATGCCACGAAGGCCGGTTCGTTGCGCTGTCCCCTCATAGGCACGGGAGCCATATAGGGTGCATCGGTCTCCAGTACGATACGGTCGAGGGGCACCACTTCAGGAAGCACCTCCGGCAGATGCGACTTCTTGAACGTCAGCACCCCACCGATGCCCAGCACGAAACGGTCGAACTGCAACAGTTCCTGCGCCTCCAGGGCATTGCCCGTAAAACAGTGGAACACTCCTCCCGGCAGGTCGGCCTTGTATTTCTTCAGGATGGCCACCATCTCGTTCTGTGCCTTCCGACAGTGGATCATCAGGGGGAGTTGCCACTCCACCGACCAGCGCACCTGCTCCTCGAAGGCCAGCAACTGTTCTTCCGCAAACTCGCGGCTCCAGTAGAAGTCCAGTCCCACCTCACCGATGATATGAATCCCTTGCACGAAGAAAGGCTTGATCTGTGCCAACACTGACTCCCAATCACTGCGCACTTCTTCGGGATGAAGACCGAGCATCGGATAGCAATAGCCAGGATAGCGGCGGCAGACCTCCAGCACCGTCTCACACGACTTCATGTCGATGCCTGGCACACCAATGGCACCAACCCCCGCCTCCTTGGCACGGGCCACGACGGCACCGAGATCCTCACAAAACTCCTCGCCGTCCAAATGACAGTGAGTATCTATGAACAGCATCAACTCTGCCTGTGCATCATCGCGGCCGCATAGGCCTTCAGTTCCGCCTTACGCTCCTCGCTGACGCTCACCTTGTCCATATACTCACGGGCCAGGGCATAGCAGGCCTCGATCTTCTGTTCGCAGAGTTGGCGGATGCCGATCTCGTCGTAGAGTCGTGTCACGGCCTTCACCTTCTCGTTACGGTCGAACTCGGCGGCCTCGATCCAGCCCGTCAGTTCCTTGCGCTGGGCCTCATTGGCGCGGTTCACGGCATTGATGAGCATGTAGGTTTTCTTGTTCGAAGTGATGTCACCACCGATGTTCTTGCCAAACACCTTCGGATCGCCATACACGTCGAGCAGGTCGTCCTGCAACTGGAAGGCCAGACCGATCTGCTCTCCGAAACGGTAGAGGTTCTCCTGATCGGCCTCGGAGGCACCTCCCAGGATGGCACCGATCTTCAGGGCACAGGCCAGGAGCACACTCGTCTTCAGACGGATCATCTCGATATACTCGTCTTCCGTCACGTCGTTGCGCGTCTCAAACTCCACGTCGAGTTGCTGGCCCTCATCGATCTCGAGTGTCGTCTCCGTGAATAGTCCGATCACCTGCTGCAGTTTGTCGGTCTCGCACTGTCCCATGCGCTGGAAGGCCTGTAGGAGCATCGTATCACCCGACAGGATAGCCTGGTTGGGGTTCCACTTCCTGTGCACCGTCTCGTGGCCGCGCCGCATGTCGGCATTGTCCATCAGGTCGTCGTGCAACAGCGTGAAATTGTGGTAGGTCTCCAGACCGATGGCCTGTGTCATGATCCGCTCGGGATCCTCCTTGTAGAGGGTATAGGCCAGGAGCATCAGCACCGGGCGCACGCGCTTACCACCAAGGGAGAGCACATACTGGATGGGATCATACAGACTGGAGGGCTGGCGGTCGTAGGCCAGACCGTCGAGCGCCTCGTTCACTTTCTTCAATAACTCTTCAGACTTATACATATATAATTCACAATTTATGATTCACAGGTTGAATACGATGGGGATGCAGACCTTCGTGCGGCAGGGCTTTGCATTCATCATGCCCGCCTGCCACTTCGGCATCATCCTGAGCACCCGCAGCACCTCCTGATCGCAAGCGGTCTCCAGATGCTCCGTCAGTTCCAAGTCGGACACCGAACCGTCGGTATTGACAATAAACTGGGCCACCACCCTGCCCTTCACCTTACGTTTCTGGGCCATGACGGGGTATTTCAGGTTTTTCGTCAGCCACTTCATGAACTCCGCCGCCCCACCCGGGAAGTGCGGCAGATCCTCCACCACCCGAAAATCTACAGGCTCGTTATACATATCCACCACCTCGGGCTGCTCCGTTTCGTCGGGTTTGGCGTCAACCTTTTCCTGAGGCACTTCCTCGGGTTGTGGCTGGGGCAGTTCCATATCTTCATCCACCAGATGCAGTTTCTCCGACTTCGGCAGTTCCACCCGTTCCTCCTGTGGCATCATCATGGGAATCTCGTCTTTGTCGCGCTTCAGGGGCGACAGTTCCATCTCCGCCTCCAGATCCTCATCGTCATCGAAGAAGGTCCAGCCGCTGTCGGAACTGTTCCACTCCAGGGCGACGAAGAGCATGGCGAGCGCCACCACCAGTCCCAGCAGAAACCCTTGTACCTGCCGTCCTTCCAGATTTGCCTGGCGACTTTTCCGCTCTTCCATAATAAAAACGCGATTCCTCCGTTATTTGTTTAAACGTCTGCAAAGTTACAAATTAATTGAGAATAACGCGTTAAGAATTAAGAATTAAGACCCAAGAATTAAGAAATATTTCGTATCTTTGCGCCCAATTTGAGGAAAATGAGTAAAAGGAGTTGGTTTGTTGGGGAGTCTGAATACAAGTGGTGGCACAAGTTACCGCTACTACTCACCGTCCTTCAACTCTCAACGCTCAACTCTCAACTCTCAACCATCTCCGCCCAGGAGAGTCAGACGGCCAACAACTTCCTGCGCCTGCCCGTCAGTGCCCATGTGGCGGCACTTGGTGGGGAGAACATCTCCCTCGTCGAGGACGATGCCACCCTCATCTTCCACAACCCCGCCCTCATCAATGATGTCAGCGACCGCACCATCAACCTCAACTTCATGACCTATATGGAGGGGGCCAAGACCGCCAGTGCCGCCTTCCTGAAGGCTGCGGGCGAGAGGGGCACCTGGGGTATCACCGCCCAGTACATGGACTATGGGTCGATGAAGGAGACCACCGCCAGCAACGAGGACCTCGGCACCTTCTCCGCCCGCGACATCGCCCTTGGCGGCACCTTCGCCTACGCCCTCACCAACCGCATCAGCGGCGGCGTCACAGCCAAGTTCATCACGTCCTATATCGGCAGTTATAACTCCATAGCCGTCGGTGTCGATCTGGGCGCCAACTACTTCGACGAGAATCACGACCTGAGCGTCTCCGCCGTGGCCCGTAACCTCGGCGGACAGGTGAAGGCCTACGACGACGAGTTCGACCGCATCCCCTTCGACCTGCAGGTGGGTGCCACCAAGCGCATCGGCCATTCCCCCTTGCGCTTCTCCGCCACACTGAGCCGCCTGACGGACTGGAGCGAGGGCTTCGGCCGTCATCTCGCCGTCGGTGCCGACGTGTTGCTGGGCGAGAACATCTATGTGGCCGCAGGCTATAACTTCCGCCGCGCCAGTGAGATGAAGATCAGCGATGCCGACGGCGACTCCGCCCACGGTGCAGGTCTCTCACTTGGAGCAGGTATCTCACTGGAGCGTTTCAAACTCCACGTAGCCTACGGCAAATACCATGTCAGTGCATCATCTATCATTATTAATATATCCTACGCATTATGAAAAAGATTACCATTGCCATCGACGGCCATTCTTCGTGCGGTAAGAGCACGATGGCCAAGGACCTGGCCCGTGAGGTGGGCTATGTCTATGTCGATACGGGAGCCATGTACCGCTCCGTCACCCTCTATGCCCTGCAGCACGGGCTCTTCAATGCCGACGGCAGCGTGAAGACCGCCGAACTGGAGGCCGGGATGCCCAACATCCACATCACCTTCAAGTTCAACCCGGAGACGGGGCGGCCCGACACCTATCTTAATAACGTGCGCGTGGAGGACGAGATCCGTTCCCTCGAAGTGTCCAGCCATGTCAGTCCCATTGCCGCCGTCGGATTCGTGCGCACCGCCATGGTGGCCCAGCAGCAGCAGATGGGTAAGGACAAGGGCGTCGTGATGGACGGCCGCGATATCGGCACCACCGTCTTCCCCGATGCCGAACTGAAGGTCTTCGTCACCGCCTCGGCTCAGGTGCGCGCCCAGCGCCGCTACGACGAACTGAAGGCCAAGGGCATGCCCGCCGACTTCGACGATATCCTGAAGAACGTCGAGGAGCGCGACTATATCGACTCCCACCGCGAGGTGTCGCCCCTGCGCAAGGCCGACGATGCCATTGAACTCGACAACTCGAACATGACCATCGCCGAACAGAAACAGTGGCTGCTCGACCGCTTCAAGGAGCGCACAGCGTAAACGTTTTTGTTCGATTTACGTAATTTTCTCGTCATTTTTTCGGTTGATTGCGGATTATTTGCTATCTTTGCAGCCGTAACCATTAGAACCGACAAAATGATGAGAAAATTACTTGTAGCCACAGTGCTGATGCTCGGCACGACAACCGCCCTCCATGCAGGCGGTCTGATGACCAATACCAACTACCACATCGCCTTCGACCGCATGTTCGCACGCGGAGCCTCAACGGAGATCGACGCCGTCTTCAGCAACCCTGCCGGACTGGCTTGGACCCACGAGGGATTCCAACTCTCGCTCAACCTCCAGAAGCCCTGGCAGCGGCGCGACATCGAGGTCGATATCCCCGGCTACCTCGGCTCTAACCTCAACAAGAAATACGACGGTGTGGCCTCGGCCCCCATCGTGCCCGCCCTCCTCGCTGCCTATAAGAAAGACAACTGGGCCTTCTCCGCGATGATCGGCATCGTGGGCAGCGGTGGCTTCGTGGAGTACGACGAGGGCATCCCCATGTTCGAGGTACCCATCCGTGCCAAACTCGCCGCTGGCGGGGTGATGCCCAAGGATTATACCTATCTCTCCAACATCAAAGGTAAGCAGTATATCTATGGCGGACAACTGAACATCACGCGCAATATCAACGACAACTTCTCTGCTGCCTTCGGTATCCGCGCCAACTACTACGACGGCTATAACCGCGGATACGTTCAGGCCGTCAGTCCTGCCAGCGTGGGTTCCGGCAACCTCATCAACCTGCGCCTCAACTGCATCCAGCGCGCCTGGGGCTTCACACCCCTCTTCAGTTTCGACTACCACGACGACCGCCTGACCATCTCCGCACGCTTCGAACTGCGCACGAAGATCAACACCAAGAACGACACACAGGAACTGTCAATCATGCCTGGTCAGAATGGGGTTACTGATGTCAAGGCCCTGGCCCAGCAGATAGGCAACGAGGCTACCGTCGCCGCCCTCTCACAATCCGTGGGTGAGGATATGGCCGGAAAGGTGAAGGCCTACCTTCCCGACGAGGAGGTGCGCTACGACATGCCCTCCCTGCTCTCCCTGGCCGTGGGCTATAACTTCACCCCACAACTGCGCGCCGCCCTGGAATACCACTTCTTCGACGACAAGCACGCCCGTATGTACGGCGACCGTCAGAAGACGCTCGAGCATGGCACCCATGAGTTCCTCGCCGGCGTGGAGTACGACATCAACGACAAGTTCACTGTCAGTTGCGGTGGCCAGCGCACCGACTACGGCCTCAGCGGCGGCTACCAGCAGAACACCTCCTTCGCCTGCGACAGTTACAGTGTCGGCCTCGGCGGAGCCTGGAACATCAACGAGAAACTGCGCCTGAACGTGAGTTACTTCTGTTCGCTCTACAGCGACTACGACAAGAAGCAGGACAATTACATGGGCACGCCCTATACCGCCACCGAGACCTACAGCCGCACCAACCATGTGATTGGCGTCGGCCTCGACTATAAATTCTAAACTCTTATCGCGTCAGCGAGAACTTCAGCGAGAGACCGAAGTCGCGGGTAGTGGTGGGATAACTGCTACTGGAGAGGAGCGGTGTGTTGGTCTGCTGGTCGTAGTAGGCCGTCAACGTGATCAAGCGACTCAGGGTATAGTCGGCCATGAAGGATATCTTCAGCGCGCTGTTGCCACTGGAGGCGGAGGAGATGCCCGAGGCAATGTCGCGCGTGATGGAGGCCTGGTCGCGGAACAAGATGTCGAGGCGCAGATTCAGGTCATGGTTCACGCCCCCCTTCGAAGTTGATGATGACTGCGGCTGCTTGCCATTCTTGTCATCGGTACCATTCTTGCCCTTCTTCTTGGTGTTCTGAGCCTGTTTGATCTTACGGTTCACGGAGGAGTTGAAAATCTGGAAGTCCTTAATCTTATAGCCCAAGCCGATGACCCAGTCGCGGCTGAGGGCCTCGTTGAGTTGCACGCTGGTCATCGACAGACTGAGCACGCGGGTGGTGCGATACTCAATCTTGGCCGTGAGATTATTCTGGAAGGTGGCATCAACACCCAACAGGGGCGAGAAGGCCTCGTTGATGCTCACCATTGAGACATTATACATCGACGAGGGCATCAGACCACCCGTGGTCTGGTCGGTGATGAAGCCCAGTCCATCCATATATTCCTGCCAGGAACTGTAGGAGGCATAACTGCCCACACTATAGACACTCTTGTAGGCATGGTTGATGTTCAGGCTCTTCAGGTAGTCGCGTATGCCCTTCAGTTTCGACAGACCACTATAGCGGACAGTCCAGTTGGGCAGCATCCTCGTGAGGGCGGGGAAGATGCTCAGCGACTTGCCTGCCCCGGCAGTATAGGCCGAGAGGAAGGCGGGCACCAGTACGTCGGCACTGTAGGGGTTGACATCGCTGAACGTCCCTGGGGCATCAGCATACTGCGCCTGTACGCGCTGCTGGAATTCCGGAATGAGCGCACAGAAATGGTCGAAGGCATCCGACTGGTAGCCGTTGCCAGCATCGCCGATGCCTGCCAGTGACCCACGAAGGGAGATCGTCGTCATGTTGAACGAGCCGCTACGGGTGGTCGGCATACCCGCATACATATACTGGATGCTCTTGGCGCGGTTGTCCGTACGCGAGGCATTCAGATCGATCTTCAGGTCGCGGAGAGGCTCCACGACAGCGCGCATCTGCAGGTCGCTGGAACTGTTGATGGTGGCAGGACTGGCCACGCTTTCGCTCACCAACAGCCAGTCGTTGTCCATAGCCTTGTCGATATAGTGGTCGCCGATCATGCCGAAGGCGAAGTCGAGACCTGGCGACATCACGCTGCCCGTACGCTGTCCGAAGATGTCGCCCACGTTGGGCATGAAGCCCGGCAGGAGCATGGAGTACTGATGACGGAAACTCACATTGACGGAGCGCACCATCATCAGGATGCGGGCAACACTCTGGGCGGGTTTGTACCAGGGATACTCCTCCCACGGCTTCTTGGTCTTGATGCTGAGTTTCAACTGGACGGTGTCGCGGTTCTTAATAAGAATCTTGTTCTGGTCGAGGATCTTGTATTTCAGTTCGTAAGGCTTGCCGTCTTTCGTACGTGCAGAGACGATGAGCCGCTTGGAGTTCTTGTTGTGGGCGATGGTAAGGGTGGTGTCAGGCTTGAGGGTAATCTCGCGCTGATAGGCACTCTTGTTCTTGGGGAGGGCATCGTCATCCTTTTTCTTAGAGGCTCTAGGACTCCTGGTACTTCTGGCAATAGCCTTCTTGAAACGATCATTGGTTTTCTTCAGGAAGGGCACATGGTTATAGAGCAGTTCAAGGTTGAAACTGCCGTTGATATTCAGGTTACGGTTGCTGGTGATGGTGTTACCCAACGAGGAGCCGTCGTTACGCTTTGTTCCGCGCACCCAGGTATATCGGCCATTATACGAGGCGTCACTGTTCACCCAGTCGAAGATGGGCAGTTTGTTCAGCGGCAACTGATAGGAGGCGGTGACCTGCTGCTGGTAGTCGAGCGGCACGCCAAGGTTCTTGATGCTCTGCCATACAGAGTCCTTCCAGGCAGAATAGCGGTCAGGATAGAGGTCCTTATTCACGGGGGTATAGGGTTCCTCGATCTCAGCATGGGTGGCCGACTGGAAGTTGAAGTGCAGGTTCTTGGTAAAGTCCCAGCGCAGGGAGAAGTCGCGGTTCCAGAGGAACTGCTCGTTGAAGGTGAGCGGCAGACTCTGGTTCTCCAGATTCTCCAGGTCGCGCTCCTGAAGTTCATAGTAACTGCGACTCAGTTCGGTATTGAAGGCGATGCTCTGCGGCAGGTAGTTCAGACCAAGGGCCTTGGGGAAGTTGAGCCACTTCGACTTGCCCTTGAGTTTCCTGAAGGGTTCCCACGTCTTATAGACGGGTGAATAACTGTAGTTCAGGGCGCCTCGCCACTGGTCCTCTTTCTCATAGACGGTGGTCTCACCCGAGGTATAGCGGTGGGCATGGCTGTAACTGAACGAGAAGTTAGCGGGATCGTAAGGCATGGGAGCCCGTTTGGTCTTCAGTCCCCACCGCATGTTGGAGAGCGAGAAGTTGGAGTTGGTGGTCTTGGTGACGGCTATCGACTGGATACTGTCGCGCTCATGCTGGTCGGCAGCCGACTCCAGGGCATCGTCCAGTCGCATGTCAGAGTCCAGGGGATTATATCGCGGCCTCACTTCCTCCTTTGTCAGGGAGTAGTAGAGGGGCACGCTGACCTTCGCCTTGTCAGGGAAGAACTTACCCAGTTCCAGGCTGGTCGTCACGCTGTACTGTTTCTGCGTATCGGTGGAGCGCTGCATCACGCCCTCCTCCAGTCCGCCGAAGCCGTCGCTGACATACCGGCCCGTCAGGTTCACCGTACCGAAGTCGGAGAGTTGCACGTTCATCGTTCCCGAGGCGGCCCATCCACCCTCGTTGTTAGTGTCGAGCAGGCGCAGTTCATTGACCCACACCTCGCCCGACTTCACTTCGCTGGAGATATTCCTCACACCGATCATCATCACCTTCACCTCACCCAGCGTCGGGTTACCCATCACACTGACCTTGTTGTTCGGACGGTCGGGGTCGTAGTCGGTAAAGAGTTGACTGAAGGTAGCCAGTCCCTGTCCCTTCGCCTGGTTGCGGAGTTTCTTCACACGGGTGAACACATCAAGACTGATATCGAGCATATTCTCCTCAGGCCATACCTGCCGGCGATCGGCGGTAGCATATTTACTGTAGTCACTGCGGTCGGGGGTCAACGAGAGGGGTATCTCGTATTCGTAGTAGTTGTTCTTATAGTCGCTACCCATCCGGATGAACACGGCGAGTTGATTGTCCTGCAAGTTGGTGGCATCCGACTCCAGATGGTTGGCATGTACGAACATCTGCATCCGCCTGTACTGGCGCAGGTCGAGGGTGGTCTTGCGATAGACAGCCTTCGACTCTCCGTGCCTCAGTTCCTTCACCACCATGTCCAGCGCCTGCTCATTGGCCTCCACGAGTTGTGGCTGTGAGGGGTCGGTAACACGACTGATGCCCGGGGGCAGCACGTAGTTCACAGGCTTCTTGTCGTTGTTCTCCTCGATATTCACGGCACTCACCTCCATCGTACCGCCCTCGGCACCGCCCGTACTGAGACTCTGCTTATAGATACGCCATTCGCCGCGTACGAGGTCGAGCGATCCGAAGCGCAGCACGACGGGCTTCTGGAAACCCGTCATGAACATACGCATGAAACGGATGCTAGTGAGGTCGCTGATGCTGCCCTCCTTATGTTCGTACTCCGTCAGGGGGATGCGGAACTGATACCAGTTCACGCTCGTGGTATCGCCATTACGGAGTTTCACGCTGCTGGTACGCATATCGGTGATGAAACAGTCGGCAGGAGGCACTCCATTACGGTAGGCATCGAGGATCTCGGGCGAGATACGCACCCTATACTGGTAATAGCGCTCATACTCATTGAGGGTAAAGTCCTCGTTGATATCCTCCACATCAGGCCCGCTCTTATAACTGGTGTCGTAGGACTCCGTCTGCTCATCCGTATCCGGCGAGTTGCCCTGCGGGTTGTTGATCAGTTTATAGCGGTCGAGGATGCTGCGCCGCTCATCATCGTAATCAGAGCCGCGGAAGTAGTGGTAGTCGTCGCCGGCAGGGTCGTTGCGCCAGGCCTGGATGATACTGTCGTTGGTGATCACCCCACTGTTCACAACGGCATCGAGCCATTCCCTATAGGCCCCGAACTCGCGCTCTTCCTCGTCGTTAAGGCCATTGAAGCCCACATCCTGCAACCTCCGCGAACCACTGGAGGTGGCGAAGGCGTAGGTCTGCGTGGCCTGCTGCGGAATCTTACCCCACTGGGTGGTGGTGAACGAGCCCGTGCCATCTACCGGCATGCCGCTCTCGTAGAATTTCTTGCCGTCGCGGAGGATATCCTCGCTGATCTCACCGAGATTGAAGTACAGGTCACCGCTATAGTCGGAAGCATTGCCCTGCTGACGCGTATAGACAAAGGGATCCATCAGCCAGAACTCGATGTACTCGATGTTCGCCTGCTCGAAGTCGGTAGTCTCCAGTCTGCGCATCATACCTCCCCACTTGGTCTCGGGCTGTATCAGCGTACCGTCGGCATTGAAGTCGCGGGTCAGGTTATAGGGACCGCGCTCCTGCGGATAATAGGCGAGGTTGAGGACGTCGAGTTTCGAGGTGGCACCATTATAGGAAGACTGCTGACGGTTCGGGTAGAGTTCCTTCACATAGACCTCACGCACATAGTGGTTGGAGAGTTGTTCCAGATCGCTCTTCAGGTGACTCGGCGTAAGGGTGGAGGAACGGCTGTTGAGGACGGGATCGACATAATACCAGGCCAACTTGGCGCGGTTGAAGCCGCTGGTCACCCCTGTCTTGTCGGAAGATTCCACCAGTGTCGAAGGCACACTCGACAGGGTCCATGCCTTCGGCTCCTTCACACTGATATAGTTCTTCGCATTCTCGAAGTCATCGATATACGACGCATCGTCCTGCGTGCCGCTGGCCGTTCCTGCGATAAGTTGGGCAAACTCACCCGTGAAGGTGATCTGCGAAGGCTCCTTCACATGCAGGAAGGGGATCTTGTTGAGCATCGACGTGAGCCACTGCGACTCCTGCTTCCAGTTCACGTTCAGACCCCAGATGGTGTTGCTCAGCGGCTCCGATCCCATGGCCACCTTCGAGGTGAGGGCCTGTTCGGAAAGATGCATCAGCGTACCGCCCAACTGGAAGTTCTTCGTGAAGTCGTACTCCCAGTTCACGCCCATCATCGTCTTGCGCTGCATGCCGTAGTCGGTGTTCGACTCCAGCGACACGCTCACGTTCGTGCCGGCATCGATGATGCTCTGGTTGATGATCGTCACCTCACCTGCTGAGTAATCGACAGTATAGTCGGAGCCTTCCGACAGGATTACCCCTCCTGCCGTAACCACCACGGAGCCCTGCGGCACATTATAGGCACCCAGGGAGATGACGTTGGCTGAGGAACCCTTATACTGTCCTGTCAACATGAACTTGTCCTTCTCGGCATTCTGCTTCGCCACCGTCTTCGTGGAGTCGTAGAGTTGGGTAAATGCATATCTCTCGGCTTCGGCCTCGGAGAGTCCGCCCGCCATGAGTTGTTTCTTCAGATAACTGCCGAAGGGCTCTGAAGACGGCAGGAACACACGACCGTTCGACACCGTGTAGCCCTCCACGAAGTCGAAGTAGCCGTTGGGGTTGGTCTTGTTGTTATTGTCCAGACGGTCGCAGCCCAAGAGTTTCAGGAGGGTCTTGTTCTTCACCTGTTGCTCAGGGATATAGGTCAGATACACGCCTGCCGTATCACTCTGGTACTTGATGTCGAGGCGGAACTTGGTCTTCTCCACCGTCGAGGCCAGGTAATACACGTTCTTCATCATCAGTCGCCAGTTGCCCTGTGTCGGATTGTTCGACGTGTTCTTCAACGATTTCACGAAGAGGGCTTTCGAGGTATCGGTGAGGTCACTGGCAAACTCACCCACCTGATAGGTCACGCCGCCCGAGGTGAACTCATAGGCCACGGCCAGCACCTGGTCGGTCTGCAGACCGGTCCTCAGCGACACGTAGCCCAACGACTTGTTCACGGTGTATTCCGAGGTGGTGAGCAGTCGCGCACTCGACAGTTTCTCGTAATCCGTGCCCACCTCGAAACCTGGGATGGCGGCCAGCACCGACATTGTCTCATCGATGTCGCGGGCCCCGACATAGTTGTTGACGATCGTCGAGTACTCATCATTGGCCGCATTACAGGGCACAGTCTGTCCAGCGAGTGCCCAGTAGGGGTTATGCACCTGCGTATTCTCGCCCAGGTCCGTCAAAGCCACGATGTTTCGGGTGTTGGTGGTCGAACCCGTCTTGTTCGTCACCCAGATCTCCACGCGGTTGATCTCGATACCCGTCATCAGGTCGGGCAACGATGACATCGACTGGTCGTAGCGCTCACGGAAATAGTGCGAGAGGAAGAAGTGGCGGTTCTCCTCATAGTCGGCCACGTCGAGTTCAAAGGGAGTGGTCTGCGTGCCGCCTTTCGAGGAGACGCTCTTCGTGGAGGACTTCTTCTGAGAGAGCACTGTCTGGAGTTTCAGTTTGCCAAACTGCATGTCGGTACGGATACCGAACAAACTGCTGGCACCCTTCACCAGTGAGTTGTTCGAGGGGAAACTGACGTTACCCGCTTCCACGAGTTTGATGATCTCGTCTTCCTTGCCCTCGTATTTCAGTTTCAGGTTCTGCGTGTCGAAGTCGAAGGTGGCGTCAGTGTTGTAGTTCAGGTTCATGTTGAGTTTGTCGCCCACCTTACCGTTCACGTTCAGGTTGATCTTCTCGTCGAAGTCGAAGGCCGTCGTCTTACGGTTACGGATGGGCAGCGAGGGGTTGTCGATGTTCTTCATCGTCACACCGAGTTTCAGTTCCGCCGTTCCCTGCGTCTTGATACGCACACCACCGGGACCGAAGATCTTCTCTGCAGGGCCCAGGTCGAAATGCATGTCGGCAAACGAGAATTGATCCTCGCCCTTGTTTTCGATATTCTGGGTGTTCTTCTGGCGGAAGAAGTCACTTAGTGCCCTCTTCTCGCTCCACTTCATGTATTCCTCGGGCGTCATCAGCACGGGAGCGTTCAGGTAGGAGTCGCCGATCTTCGAGCCGACGTAATAGACATTCGCCGAGTCGTCATACTCCACCGTCTGACGGATATTGTCAGGCCGACGGAGGTCGAGGGCACTCGAGTCGAGATCTTCCACCAGCACGGGGGCTGTCTTCTGTATGCGCCAGCGCGCGCGTAAAAGAGAGTCGGGGATGGTCTCATCCTCGACAACAGGCAACTGCGGAGCCGTCTGCCCCACTTGTCCACCTCCTGTCTTGACGTCCTGCGGAGGTACGGCCAGTGCCGCCACACTCAACAGGACCAACAAAACATACACGACTCTCTTCAAAACCTGTTATTTGATCTGTTTTAGGGCGAGTTTCACCACCTGTTCCACAGGTAGTGTCGGCTGCTCCTGCAGGATGGCCACCACCACCTTCTGACTTGGTGCCGGTGCGAAGCCCAGCATCGTCAAGGCCGAGACAGCCTCGTCCCTCACCGCATTGTTCACGGGTGTCTGCACACTGCCGCCAGCGGGTATCTCGTCGGCGATACCCAGCGTCACGATCTTGTCCTTCAGATCCACGATAATACGCTGGGCCGTCATCTTACCCACACCCTTGATACTCTGGATCAACTTGGCATTACCCGTCGAGATGGCATTGCACAACTCGGCCACACTCATGCCCGAGAGCATCATCCGCGCCGTGTTGGCACCCACCCCGTTCACCGTGATGAGCAAGAGGAACATCTCCCGCTCCTTCTTGTTCACAAAACCATAGAGCAAGTAGGCATCCTCCCTAATCGCCTCATACACATAGAGTTTCACTTCCTTCTTACCCTGGATGGCACTGAACGTGTTCAACGAGATATTCAGACCGTAGCCCACGCCCGCCGCCTCTACCGTGGCCAAGGCGGGGGTCAGTTCCGTCAACTCTCCCCTGATGTATTCTATCATAAACTATAAACTGTAAACTATAAACCGTAAACTATAAACTATAAACTTAAAAAATCACCTCTTATTAAACGCACGAGACTTACATTTTATTGTATTTGCACCCCGATTCCTTGCGGATTATCACAAAATGAAAGGTTTTAGATAAAATTTCCGCCATTTCGTTAGGTTATTCGCCAAATTAGCCGTACTTTTGCAATCGCAAACCAAGAAACAACCATCAAAAGACAATAAAGACATGAAGAAAATCAGAGCAGCCGTCGTAGGTTACGGCAACATCGGAAAGTATGCACTCGAGGCTCTCGAGACCGCACCCGACTTCGAAGTGGCAGGTATCGTGCGCCGTAACGGTGCAGAGAACAAGCCAGCAGAACTGGCCCAGTATGAGGTGGTGAAGGACATCCGCGATCTGAAGGATGTAGATGTGGCCATCCTCGCCACCCCCACCCGCTCATGCGAGGAGTATGCCAACCAGATCCTGCCCCTCGGCATCAACACCGTCGATTCCTTCGATATCCATACCAATATCCGCGGCTATCGTGAGCGACTGATGAAACTCAACCAAGAAACGAATACCGTCAGCGTCATCGCTGCCGGCTGGGATCCGGGTTCCGACTCCATCGTGCGCACCCTCATGCAGAGCCTCGCCCCCAAGGGCCTCAGTTACACCAACTTCGGCCCCGGCATGTCGATGGGCCACAGCGTCTGCGTACGCTCGAAGGCTGGCGTTAAGAACGCCCTGTCGATGACCATCCCCCTCGGTGAGGGCATCCACCGCCGCATGGTATATGTAGAATTGGAAGAGGGCGCAAAGCTCGACGAAGTGACCAAGGCTATCAAGGCCGACCCCTACTTCGCCAGCGACGAGACCCACGTGTTCCAGGTGGAGAGCGTCGATGACGTGCGCGACATGGGCCACGGCGTGAACCTCGTGCGCAAGGGTGTCAGCGGCAAAACACAGAACCAGCGTCTGGAGTTCAATATGTCAATCAACAACCCCGCCCTCACCGGTCAGGTGCTCGTCAACGTGGCCCGCGCCTCCATGCGCCTGCAGCCCGGCTGTTACACGATGGTCGAAATCCCTGTCATCGACATGCTCCCCGGCGACCGTGCCGACCTCATCGAGCATCTGGTATGAACATAGCGATATTCGTGTCAGGCAGCGGTACCAACTGCGAGAACCTGATCAAGTATTTCGCTGACCACGAGCGCATCCATCCTGCGCTCGTGGTCAGCAATAAGCCTGATGCCTACGCCCTCGTCCGTACGGAGCGTCTGGGCGTTCCCACGGCTGTCACCCCGAAGGCCGACCTGAACAACCCCGACGTGATGCTACCGCTATTGCGGAAGTACGACATCGACTTCATCGTACTGGCAGGCTTCCTCCCGCTCATCCCCAATTTCCTAATCGACGCTTATCCGCATCGTATCATCAATATCCACCCTGCCCTGCTACCGAAGTACGGCGGCAAAGGCATGTGGGGTCACCACGTGCACGAGGCCGTGAAAGCAGCCGGGGAAACGGAGACAGGTATGACTGTCCATTGGGTTACCCCCGTCTGCGATGCCGGTGAGATCATCGCCCAGTTCCGTGTGGCCCTCTCACCCGACGACACCGTCGATGACATAGCCGAGAAAGAGCACCAACTGGAGATGGAGCATTTCCCCAAGATCGTTGAGGATATCCTGAACGAGATCATACCAGATTGATGAAGAGCGATCATCTCTGGTCCCGGGTAGTCTTTGTGACAGTATGCTTGCTGTTACTCTCACTGTCAGCATATCCTCAGGAGAAAAGCCGGCTGCAGCAGGTCTGGAACCGTCTGCAGAACCACCTTGACTCTTCTGCGGCCAAGAAGGTTGACGCACGCTATATCGAGATTCCCGACAAACCCTGGCGGGTAGTGCTCCGCACGAAGACCAACGGGTTCGGTATGGAACTTGACTCGCGCATCGATCAGGACTTCATCGCAGCCCGGGACCTGAGCGACGACATCAGTGATGAAGTACTTACGGTGAACACCCGCATCCAACCGTCGGCTGCACAGGCGGTGGGGCTATTCATCGGCTACCGTGGCCTGGGCTTCGGATACTCCATTCCCCTCTTAAAGAATGCCGGGCGATACATCGCCTTCAGCGCCACCGGAACCAATTACGGACTGAACTTCCGCCTGCGACGCTTCCCTAACAGCAATATCGCCATAAAATTCGAGGTCCAGGCGGAGGGCCTCAAAGAGACAATTGAGACCGATGCAGACATCAGCGAACCGATGATGGTACGCTCCGTCATCGTCGATGGCTACTACCTGTTCAACGGACATCGCTTCTCTCAGGCTTCAGCCTACAACCAGTCGGTCATCCAGCGCCACTCGGCCGGCTCGCTGATGCTCGGTGCACTCTACCACCAGTCATCGCTCGACATGGTTGACAAGCACTTCCTCGGATTGATACAAATGAACGGGGATATCGGCAAGGTGAGCATCCGCCAAATGAACCTCGGTGTGTTCGGGCAATACAACCACTTCGACTACGGCCATAGCGACACCAAGGTCGGTCTGTCCGACTGGTATGTCAGGGCATCACTGGGCCTGAGATTCTGACGTCGCTACACGGCAACTTCCGATGAAAAACTATATAGGTTATGCCCCGTAACCCTATGACTTACGGCGCAAAAGTATATGACTTATGAAGATGCGGGTGACCTCCTATAACCTCCTATCAGTTTATTAATAATGTGTAAAAGTTGGCTAAATGATAACCGTTTCTCACAAATACTTTGTATCTTTGCAATGACTATATATGAAATAAATGGCAAAGCCCAAACAATCAGAGATAAAGAAAGCAGCACAGGCTTTTGTGGCTGAATGGAGAAACCGTGGCGAGGAAGACAAGGACTACACTGAGTTCTGGGAAGACTTGCTTGAAGATGTGTTTGGCGTACCCAAGGCGAGGAAAGAGATAGAACCTCAGTCGAAGGTAAAGTTTGAAGGTACTACCAAGCGCATTGATATTCGAATAAAGACTTCGAAGGTTATCATCGAGCAGAAAAGCCGAGACGTAGATCTCGATACGAAGCAAAAGCAGAGCGGCAAGGACGAGAATGGGCATGACGTATGGCTGAAGCCGATAGATCAGGGCATCCGCTATCATATCAATACTGACGCCCCAAAACAAGGGCGCTATGTAGTGGCTTGTAATTTCAGGGAGTTTGAGATTTGGGACAGTTATCATAAGAATTCACCCCATCGGCGCATTCAACTTGAAGAATTGCCTCTGCGCTGGCGCGAAATAAAGTTTCTTGTTGAGCCGTATCGTCCCCTTGGCTATATTGATGAAAAACGTGAAGAGAGGGTCTCGAGGACTGCCAGTGAATTCATTCGTAATCTCTATGATGTCATTTATGCCAGCAAGAAAGAATGGACCAAGAACGAGTTACAATCGTTGAATATGTTCTGTGTCCGCATTGTGTTCTGTTTGTTTGCTGAAGATGCTGGTATTTTTGACGACGGTCAGTTCCGTACATTCTTGGATAAGTTTAGTGCCAAAGACCTGAACAAAAAGTTCGACGCACTATTTTTCTGGCTTGACATGACTGCCCCAAAACGCCGAGAGTATTACAAACTGGCCGATGTGGAAGTCCAGCAGTTCCCGTATGTGGATGGTGGCTTGTTCAACAATGCCGATTTATATGAAACACCAGCCATCAACAAAGCGGCATACGAAATATTGAAAAGTGCTTGGGACTTGAAACTGAAGGGCACTGATGAGACATTTGACTGGAGTGAGATTTCGCCCACCAACTTCGGCTGTATTTTTGAAAGTACGGTAGATAGCGAGGTACGGGAATCGGGCGGTATGCACTACACGACCCCATCAAATATCCATCGGGTTATAGACCCGCTGTTCATGGATGACTTGAAAGACGAACTTGGACGCATTATAGCCTTGCCCATCGACACTAAAGGGCAGAAGGATGTGAAGTACGCCAGGCTTGAGGCTTTCCGAGACCGGTTGTCCTCTATGCGGTTCCTCGACCCTGCTTGCGGAAGCGGCAATTTTCTGACAGAAACATACAAGTCTTTGCACGCTCTTGAATTGTCAGCCATTGAAAGTGAACTTGAGTTCCGCCACAATGCCATCATGGAAAACCAAGACCCATGCAAGGTTCGCATGGGGCAGTTCTTCGGTATTGAGATTGACCATTTTGCAGCCTCGGTTGCCCGTGCTTCGCTGTGGATTGCCGAATGCCAGTTGATACAGGAGACCAAAAAGGTTCTGCATTGCCAGATAGACCCACTGCCGTTGGAAAAGAATACCAATGTGATCCAGGCAGATGCGCTGCTCGTAGATTGGGACGAGGTATTGAAACGTAAATCCACAACAGAGACATATATCATAGGCAATCCGCCATTCCAAGGTGCAAAGAAGATGAACGCTCAACAGAGAGCGAGTTTGAATTGCGCCATGCCCAGCAAATTGCCTGACGGCACTAAATTGTGGGATAAGCAGGGTAAACTCGACTTCGTATGCGCCTGGTATGCGAAGGCTGCTGAATACATGGATGGCAAGAAAAATATCACTGCTGCTTTTGTTTCAACAAATAGTATTGTTCAAGGAGATATAGAAGCACCATTGTGGTATCCATTAATGTCTCATTACAAACTTCAGATATTTTTTGCGTGGCGTTCGTTCCAATGGTTCAACGAAGCAGAGAAAATGGCACATGTACATTGTGTTATCATTGGTTTCTATTTGAGTAAAAGAAAGCGGCAGGTTAGTCATAGACTCTTCTTGGAAAATGGGACGATTGTTAATGCGGACAATATCAACGGATACTTGCTGAATGCTGAAAACCTGTTTGTATGGAACAGAGCCAAGCCTTTATGTACAATTCCAGAGATGGGAATTGGCAACAAGCCTATTGATGGTGGAAACTATTTGTTTGACGAACGGGAAATGCATGATTTCATCCAGAAAGAACCTGCTTCCAAAAAGTATTTCCATCCCTATTATGGTGGTGAAGAGTTTATAAGCGGTACTCCCCGTTATTGCTTGTGGTTAGGCGATGCCACACCTGTAGAATTGGCTGCCATGCCATTTTGTATGAAGCGTGTTGAAGCGGTAAAGGCATATAGGGCAAAGAGTGACAGCAAGCCTACGCAGGAACTGGCAAAAACTCCAAGACGCTTCCATGTAGAAAATATGCCAGCCAACGATTATTTCGTAGTTCCTCGAACATCCTCGCAGAGTCGCGATTACATCCCAATGGGTAAGTTAACGTCAAATGACTTCTGTAGCGACGGTATTCAAATAATTCAAGAGGCAACATTGTTTCATTTCGGTGTGCTCCAGTCAAGTATCCACATGGCTTGGTTGAGGATTGTATGCGGAAGACTGGAAACGAGATACAGATATTCAAACGGCATTGTCTATAACAATTTCCCTTGGCCAGATGCTACAGATGAGCAGAAAGCAGCCATCGAAAAAAATGCGCAAGAAATCCTCGATGCAAGAAGCAAGTATAGCGATTCCTCGCTTGAACAACTTTACAACCCAACGCTCATGCCCGACGATTTGGTAGATGCCCATGAAAAGAATAACCGGGCTGTAGCGGCTATTTATGCACAGTATGGCATCAATCTTAACATGTCGGACGAGGAAATTGCAATTATTCTGATGCGCGTCAGCACAAGACTTGCTGCTCCCAAGCCGAAAAAGCGTCAGAAGTCGAAGCGTCAGACATCCACAAAGTAATCATTGAGTATGGCTATCGCATTACACTAAATCTCCGCTGCAGAGCAGAGGATTTCGGAGAGTGTCGGGTGGATATGCACCATGTCGGCAAGTTCGCTGAGCGTGGTGCTTTTGCACATCAGCACACTCACTTCCTGCACGAGGTCGGCAGCATGAGTGCCATAGGCATGACAGCCGAGGATGGTGCCGTCCTCCGCAGAAGCGAAGAGTTTCAGCAGGCCTTCGGTCTCACCCATCGCGAGGGCCTTGCCGTTGGCACGCCAGAAAGACTTCTTACAGACATACTGGATGCCCGCAGCCTTGAGTTGATCCTCCGTCGGACCGACACAGGCAGCCTCAGGCTCGGTGAAGATAGCAGCAGGCATGATGTCGAAGCGGATGCCGTCCTTCTTGCCAAGGATATGGTTGACAGCCCGCACGGCCTGCATCTCGGCGGCATGGGCAAGCATCTGACGACCGTTGCAGTCGCCGATGGCATAGAGGGAGGAGGATGGAGGAAGGAGAATGGAGGAAGGAGATGTGACTATGCGGAAGTTATCATCCGTGGGGATGGCACCGTTGGGGGCAAGGGTGATGCCAAGGGCATCCAGTCCGAGACCCTCCGTGCGGGGCTTGCGGCCCGTAGCCATCAGGATCACGTCGGCATCGATGTCGGCCAGCGACTGTACGGCGGTCTTCATGCGGAAGGTGATGCCACGCTTCTCGAGCAACTTGCGAAGACGCTTGGCGATGTCACTGTCGAGCGCAGGCAGACACTCCTTGAGATACTCGATGACCGTGACTTCAGAACCGAAACGGCTGAACACGGAGGCGAACTCCATGCCAATGACACCGGCACCGATGATGGCAAGGCGCTTGGGCAACTGCTCCAACTGAAGCAGCCCCGTGGAATCGACGACCCGCGGATCGGTCGTGGCGTCCTCGATGGGGAGCCACTTCGTCTCGGAGCCTGTGGCGATGATGATGTTTCTGGCAGTGTAGTCCCCTACCGTGTGGGCATCAGTGAAGACACCCTTCTCGCAGACGAGTGTGATGTTGGGATGCGAGAGGATGCCCTCGACACCCTGACGGAGTTGGGGCACCACCTGGGCCATCCGCTCACGTGCCTCTTCAAAGGTGGCGGAATGAACGTATGTCTTGGTGGGGATGCAACCCACGTTCAGACACGTGCCTCCCACGTCGGCCCCCTCGAAGATAACCACCTTCAGGCCCTGTTTGGCGGCGTATTCAGCGGCACGATACCCTCCAGGGCCCGCACCGATGACGATCAGATCAGTTGTTGTCATGAATCATTTGCTTATAAGTGGTTACAGGATGCTTGGCGGCGAGGACATCATCCACTCTGCCGATAGGCGTATCGTGGGGAGCAGATTTCACGAGTTCTGGATCACGCTTAGCCTCCTCAGCGATCTGGCGCATCACGGCGATGAAGCCATCGAGCGTCTCTTTCGACTCGTTCTCCGTAGGTTCTATCATCAGAGACTCGTGGAAGAGCAAGGGGAAGTAGATGGTCGGCGCATGATAGCCGTAGTCGAGCAGGCGCTTCGCCACGTCCATCGTAGTAACTCCCGTGCTCTTGTCCTCCAGACCATCGAACACGAACTCATGACAGCACAGGCCGTCGATGGGCAGTTCATAGACATCCTTCAGGCTCTCCTTGATATAGTTGGCGTTGAGCGTGGCCAGCGGCCCCACCTCCTTGACGTGCTCCCGTCCGAGAGAGAGAATGTAGGCATAGGCGCGCATCATCACACCGAAGTTGCCATGATAGGGCGACACCACGGGGAAGAATGCCTGCAAGCCCTCACGAACGCCCACAGGACCGCTGCCGGGACCGCCGCCTCCATGGGGCGTGGAGAACGTCTTGTGGAGGTTGATGTGCATTACGTCGAAGCCCATATCCCCCGGGCGACAGGCACCCAGCATCGGGTTCAGGTTCGCCCCGTCGTAGTACATCATACCGCCGCAGTCGTGGATCATCTTCGCAATCTCGGGGATATGCGTCTCGAAGAGACCGAGGGTGTTGGGGTTGGTCATCATCATCGCGGCGATGTTAGGGCCTTCTAGTCCTACTAGCCTTTCTAGGTCTTCTAGATCGACCAGGCCATTAGGATCCGATTTCACTTCGAGGATCTCCAGGCCGCATACGGCAGCGGAGGCGGGGTTCGTGCCATGGGCTGAGTCGGGCACGATCACCTTCTTGCGGGCGAGGTCGCCACGCGAACGGTGATAGTTATCGATGGTCATGAGACCCGTCAGTTCCCCGTGGGCACCAGCGTAGGGTTTGAAGGTGAAGTGGGCCAGACCCGTCAGTTCACAGAGCGAACGCTCGAGCAGTGACACCACGGCCAGAGCCCCCTGCACCGTCTGGGCGGGCTGTTTCGGATGGAGGTTCTGGAACTGCGGCAGGGCGGCCATCTCCTCGTTGATCTTCGGATTGTACTTCATCGTACAGGAGCCGAGGGGATAGAAGCCCGTATCCACGCCGAAGTTATTATTAGAAAGGTTCGTGTAGTGGCGCACCACCGTCAGTTCGTCGCACTCAGGCAGGGCGGCCTCTTCCTGGCGCCTCATCGCCTGGGGAATCTCATAGGAGCCGAAGCGGTTTTTCGGCAGACTGTAGCCCTTGCGACCTTCCTTCGACAATTCAAAGATCAGGTTTCCGTATAGTCGATTGTTCATAAGCCAGCCATTTTAACGAGTTGATCGATTTCTTCCTTCGTACGTTTCTCAGTGACGGCAAAGAGGAAACCGTCATCGAGTAGCACACCACCGAGGATGCCGTTGTCGATGAAACGCTGGTAGAGCGTCTTAGCATCACCGTCGTACTTCACATAGAACTCATTGAAGAAGGGTTTGTCAGGATAAGCCAGACGGAAGTGCCCCGTCTCCAGCAGCCTGTCGCAGAGATAGTGGGCCCCAGAGTAAGACAGCGCTGCAGCCTCCTCCAGTCCTTGCCTACCCATCAGCGACATATAGACCGTCACGAAGAGCGCCATCAGACTCTGGTTGGAGCAGATGTTCGACGTGGCCTTCTGGCGACGGATATGCTGTTCACGGGCCTGGAGCGTCAGCACGAAGGCCCGTTGGTCGCGATTGTCCTTCGTCATGCCGACGATACGGCCCGGCATCTTACGGATGAGTTTCTCCGTGCAGCACATATAGCCGACGTATGGGCCTCCGAACGACATGGGGATACCTAGTGACTGGGCGTCGCCCACAGCGATGTCAGCGCCCCACTCGCCCGGGGTCTTCAGCACGGCGAGGTCGGCCGCCACACTGTTGATCACCAAGAGGGCCTTCTGTTCGTGACAAGCCTCAGCAAGACCCGTGTAGTCCTCCACGATGCCATAGACATTAGGCTGTTGTACGATGATGCCCGCCACACCATCGAGAGTGGAGAGTTGAGAGCGGAGAGTAGAAAGGTCTGTCACGCCGTCCTTCATGGGAACGGTCACCAGTTCGATGCCCTGATGCAGGGCGTAGGTGTCGAGCACCTGACGGGTATCGCCATTCAGCGTCGCCGACACCAGCACCTTGTTCACCTTCTTACCAGCCGCCACCGTCATCATCATGGCCTCAGCCGTAGCCGTCGTACCGTCGTACATTGAGGCATTGGAGATGTCCATGCCCGTCAGTTCAGCCATCATCGACTGATACTCAAAGATGTAGTGGAGCGTACCCTGCGAGATCTCTGCCTGATACGGGGTGTAGGAGGTCAGGAACTCCGAGCGCGACAACAGGGCGGGAACGACGGAGGGCGTATAGTGGTCATAGACACCATAGCCTGCGAAACAGGTCAGTTGCTTGTTCTGTGCCCCGAGGCGATCGAAGAGTTGGCGCACCTCCAGTTCGCTCATCTCCGAGGGGATATTGTAGTCGCCCTTGAAGCGGATGCCGTCGGGAATCTGGGCATAGAGCCCGTCGAGCGACGTCACGCCCGCCTTCTCCAGCATCGCCTGCAAATCCTCCTCTGTATGCGGGAAAAACTTGTAATCCATATTATTTGGCGCAGAAAGATTCGTAGGCAGCAGCGTCCATGAGGTTGTCGAGTTCTGACTTGTCGGAGAGTTCCACCTTGATGATCCAGTTCTCGTAGGCATCCTCGTTGATGAGTTCGGGCTGGTCCTCCAAGGCCTCGTTGACCTCCACGACAGTACCACTGACGGGCGACATCAGTTCGGAGGCAGCCTTCGTGCTCTCCACGGCACCAAACTCCTCACCGGCTTCCACCTCGTCATCCACCTCGGGCATATCGACATAGACCACAGCACCCAGTGCGCTCTGGGCATAGTCTGTGATACCGACGAAGCCGACATTACCTTCTACTCTTACGTATTCGTGCGACTCCGAGTAGTAGAGTCCTTCAATTACCTTTGCCATAGTTTTTATCTTTGAAGTTTGAAGTTTGAAGTTTATGATTACTTTTTGTAACTCTTGGTATAGAACTGTTTCTTCACCACCTTGCCGGGGAACACCTTCTTGCGGATCTGGATCTCCACCTCGGTGTCGAGTTTGGCATACTGCGCATCGATGAGCGCCATGCACACGCTCTTATCGGTCGAGAGCGTATGATAGCCCGTGGTCACCTCACCGATGGGCTGACCGTCCTTTAGTACGGTATAGCCGTGACGGGGGATGGCCTTGTCGAAGAGTTCGATACCCACGAGTTTCTTGGCAGGACCCTCGGCCTTCTGCCTGGCCAGTGCCTCCTTGCCGATGAACTCCTCCTTGTCGAGTTTCACGAACATGCCCAGTCCGGCCATGATGGGTGTGATCTCCTCGGAGAGTTCGTCGCCATAGAGCGGCAGTCCCACCTCGAAGCGCAAGGTGTCGCGACAGCCCAGTCCACAGGCCTGCACACCAGCGGCGATGAGTTTGTCCCAGCACTCACGGATAAAGTCGTGGGAGCCATACACCTCGAAACCGTCCTCACCTGTATAGCCCGTGCGGGAGATGATCACATCACCAATCGTCTTACAGGTATAGAACACCAGTTCTTTACACGGCAGACCCAGCACACGCTCCATCACATCCTCCGATTCGGGACCCTGTACGGCGATCTGACCGTAGAAGTCGCTACGGTTCTGCAGGTCGATGTCGAAGCCCGCAGCCTGCTCCTGCATCCAGGCCCAGTCCTTGTCGATATTGGCCGCATTGATCACGAGGAAGAAGTCGTTCTCACCCATCACATAGACCAGCAGGTCATCCACGGTACCACCGTTCTCATAGCACATCATACCGTAGCAGACCTTCCCCACGGGAGCACCTGCCACATCGTTGGTGAAGATGTGCTGCACATAGCGCTCGGCATCCTTGCCACGAACGGTGACCTCGCCCATGTGGGAGACGTCGAAGAGTCCGACATGCTCGCGCACCGCTGTATGCTCCTGGGCGATGCCCGCATACTGGATGGGCATCTCAAAGCCGCCGAAGGGCGACATGAAGGCACCTAATGACACGTGCTTGTCGTAGAGACAAGTCCGTTTTTCCTTTTTCTGTAGTTCCTGTTTAATTGCCATAGGTTTGTAGTAACAAATAGGTTTATAATATCAGTCTAATAAAGTCTTCTCGCAGGTAGGTCTGTTCCAGGGTTCCGATGTCTGCCACCTCCTCGGGCGTCAATATCCGTTCGTCCGTACAGAGCGTATCCCTGATCAAGGTCTTCAGTTCCTCAAGGCTCAGCGGCGTATGGTCCTTCAGCAAGGTGATCCGCTGCCGCACGCTCTCGATGCCCTTCTTCTGCAGTTTCTCCTGACTGGGCGTGATCGCATGGAGCATGTGCGTCATATCCGTGTCGTAGAGCATGGTGCTATGAACGATGCTTCGCCCCCCCACATGATAGCAGGCGGTGCCGCACACCTTCCTGTCGCCGATCATGATGTCGTTATGACTGGTGCCCGTGGCCGTCGCCCCCGCCTTGCGGAGCACCAGCAGGATCATGTTGACGAACGTGTTGAAGGCAAAGCCAACATTCTCCCCCGCAGTGATGTACGACAGCATCAGATTGTCCATGTCGGCATACACACAGCCTCCCCCACTCTTACGTCGGTACATCCTGATGCCATGCTCACGACAATAGGGCACGTTCACTTCGTTCTCTACCACCTGATGGCGGCCGAAGATCACGCTCGGTTCCACCTGCCACATGAAGAAGCAGTCGGATTGCCCCCCCAAATACCGCGCCACATATTCCTCCATCGCCAGATAGAACGACAAGTGACGTACCTCTGTAAACGGCAAAGTGATATACTTCATGCTTTCTCCTGAAGGAATTTGAGTTCAGCCTCGAGCATTTCGAGTTTCCGCATGCGGTAGCCTGCCTCACGGGCAATCTCGATAGGACGGGTGTAGAGATAGTGTATCTCCATGGGACGGTGGAAGTCGAAATCGAGTTTCATCGAGGGACTGTAGGGCGTCATGTGGTCCGTCATGTCTATCATCTTTTCCACAAAGGCCTCGTCAACCCCCGTGACTCCCAGGGCCCGCGAAGCCTCGACCACCTCCATCATCAGTTCGCGGATCAACAGGCGCGTGGCAGGGTTCTTCAACAACAGGTCTGTCTGCGTGTTCAGGGCCACCGTCATCCCATTGAACGGCATGTTCCACACCGCCTTCTTCCAACGGGCCTCCTGGTACTCCACGGTTCCCGCCTGTACGCCCGCAGCATTGAAGTCGTCGAGCAACTGCTGGAAGAGGACCTCATCCTTACACGAGTAGTTGCCGAAATTGATCTGTCCGTAGCACTGGTGGTTCACGCGGCCCGGCTCGGTCTTGGCCGAACAGATAAAGGCCAGACCGGCTGCCAGTTGCAGGTCCGGGAAATGCTGCTGAAGATCCGGTTCCAGACCGATACCGTTCTGGATCAGCACCACCAGCGTTCCCTCGTGGAGCAACGGCCTGAGCATATCGGGCAGGAGTTGGTTGTTGGTGGATTTCAGGCAGACGAGCACCACGTCGCACTTGGGCATCTCCGCCGTCGATGGGTAGGCATTCACCTGGTCAAGATGAAACGACCCGTCACAGGAATCCACCTGTAGCCCGTGCTGCCTCACATAGTCATAGTCGCGATGGAAAAGGAAGTGCACCTCCCGTCCACTCCTTGCCAGTTTGCCACCATAATAGCCGCCGATAGCGCCAGTCCCTATAATCCCGTATGTCATATTTCCGTTGTTACTAATGAAAATGCTTGTTATGATGAATTCGCTGCAAAAATACGGGATTATTTTGGAAAATCCAAATGTTTGGAGGAATATTCTGGAAATTAGTACCGAGTATTGAGAAATTGGTCATAAACAACTACTATACGTGCGCGAAGAACTTTTTCCCAGAAATATTTGGCAGATTCGGAAATAATCCGTATCTTTGCAGGCGATAAAACTATTGTCTAACATTTAAAGTTTAATATTATGCAAAAAGACAAGGACAAAATGAAGGGAGAAAACGACGAGAAGAAAGAAGACGAGATGATGGAT
>FLNY01003900.1_pt1 | contig 27517 bp, 24 predicted proteins | sample 1140381 | NCBI WGS metagenome assembly FLNY01 (sample SAMEA3878172, study PRJEB12797) | bioreactor metagenome | biome: Moose rumen | place: Sweden | collected 2011-10
GCCAGACAAGAAATTGTTTTAAAACAATTTCTTGGTAGATACGATTATTGAAAAACTGATGTTTTTCAATAATCTATGCTATACTCTAACAGGGCAACCATCCCTGCTCTTGTATACCTACAATATGATAACAAAATAATTCTTATATTGCATCATTTTTTTCAAGCATTTTCATTATTTCGTCTAGTATAAGATACATCTTGACTTCATTTTTATCTGGTCTAAAATTATATTATTATGAAAAATATGGAAAAAGAAAAAAGCAAAATTCCCGAGAATTTCACTTTGCAAATGGCCATTATGGATACTCTTCCCGTTATTTTCTTTTGTGTCGCTCTTGTAATTATGACACATAGATTTAACAATCCACTTTTTTTAACAGGCGGTACAATAGTGGTTTTAGCAGGTGCGCTAAAGGTTATATGGAAGCTAATAATTGCAATCAAAAAACAAAATATTTACATATTCAATTATCAGCTTCATATCTTAATGCCCATAGGTTTTATATTAATGCTCATTGCGGTCATATTCAATTTCACAAAAATTTTTACAAACTACTTTTTTGATAGGATTTCTTCCTTTCCAACTCTGCTATTTTTTATCATGGGTATACTATGTATGATAAAAATGGCATTATTGGCTAAAAACACTGATAACGACAATGCAAAAGCCAATTGGGTTGAGCAGGGCATCAATTCCTTAGGACAAGCATGCTTTTTACTTGGGATTTTATTTTTCTAGTTTTCTAATTATAAGGGGGTTTTATGAATTTTCTGGTTATATTTATTATTGCACTTATTTTCAGCGCAGTCGGTTTTAAAAAATACGTTTGGTTCATTTCAATAGGATACGGCTTTTCAATCGCTGCTATTGGATTAGCACTCCTGATACTGTTTCATAACGCTCTGTCTGTTGGTACGATACTTTTTTGTATCTTGCTCATAATATATGGTTGTCGTCTTGGCGGATACCTTGCCTTCAGGGAGCTGAAAAGCTCATCCTACAACAAAAAAATGGCTACAGAGATTAAAGATGGGAAAACTGTTTCATTCGTTGCCAAATGCGGCATTTGGATATCAGCCGCGTTGCTCTATGCATGCCAGACCGCACCTATTCTCTTTCGCTTAGAAAAAGAAACATCAACAGATGCTTTTGTTATTATAGGACTTGTCATTTCAATTATTGGAGTTGTACTAGAAAGTACTGCAGATCTTCAGAAAAATGCTGCTAAAAAGAAAAATCCAAAACGTTTTGTCGACACCGGGCTTTTTAAAATCGTAAGATGTCCCAACTATTTTGGAGAAATGCTTATGTGGACGGGTGTTTTCGTTTCTGCATTAAATGTCTGCCACTCTCCAATTGAATGGATTGCATCAGCCGGAGGATATATCGGAATAATTTATGTAATGTTTGGCGGAGCCAGACGACTCGAGCTGAGGCAGAATCGCACCTACGGAGACGACCCTGAATATCAGGTATATGTCAAATCCACACCTATTATGATTCCGCTAATTCCACTATACAGCGTAGCTAAATATAAATGGCTTGTTGCATAGAATTCTACTCCCTAATTTAAGGTATTTAACATGGAGAAACAACGAACCTACATTGCTATAGATCTAAAGTCCTTCTACGCATCTTGCGAACTTATGGACCGAAATCTCGATCCGCTAACCACAAATCTGGTGGTTGCGGATTCTTCCCGTACAGAAAAGACTATATGTCTGGCCGTCAGTCCTTCCCTAAAAGCTAATGGAATATCTGGCCGTGCCAGACTTTTTGAGGTTGTACAACGAGTAAAAGAAGTCAATGCTAGACGCTTTAATATCGCAAAATCCAAAGGTATGCTCCCTTTGGATTCAATAACAGGCAAATACCATTTTTCGGGCTCATCTACAGATGCCACAGAGCTGGCTAATGATCCATCGCTTGAATTAGCGTACATTATTGCTCCACCAAGAATGAAACGATATGAAGAAATTTCTACAAAGGTTTTTTCCATATACCTACGATATGTGTCAGAAGAGGACGTACATGTCTATTCCATCGATGAATGCTTTATCGACGTCACCGCCTATCTAAACACCTACGGTTGTACCGCCCATGATCTCGCTATGACTATGATACGTGACGTCTTAAAAGAAACCGGCATCACTGCAACCGCTGGAATCGGCACCAATATGTATCTAGCCAAGGTTGCGATGGATATAGTTGCAAAACATGTACCTGCTGATGAACAGGGTGTACGAATCGCTGAGCTTAACGAAATATCATATCGAGAACTTTTGTGGTGTCACCAGCCGTTGACAGATTTTTGGCGAGTTGGTACAGGTATAACCAGCAGATTAGCCAAACTCGGTATGTTTACCATGGGCGATATCGCCAAAATGAGTCTGGTAAACGAGGATATACTATACAATGAACTAGGTGTAAATGCTGAGCTTTTAATAGACCATGCATGGGGATGGGAACCAACAGAAATATCTACAATCAAAAGCTATAAGCCTCAAACAAATAGCCTTTCCAGCGGACAAGTCCTAATGGAGCCATATCCTTATGACAAAGCCAGGCTTATCGTCAAAGAAATGACAGAATTACTCGTTCTTGACCTCGTTAGAAAAGATCTCGTAACAAAAAAGATAGAGCTTACTATCGGATACGACAGAACCAGCATAGAATATAGCCATAAAGGTCATGGTCTAAAGGACTCAACCTTCATTATAACAGGAACCAAAAAAATTTACGCCGACAGAGTTTCTGTCGATCATTTTGGTCGCCCCATTCCCTATCATGCCCACGGAACAGGCAACCTGGATAAATGGACCAGCTCTACTACACGAATAATGGATGTAATGACAAATTTATTTGACCAAATAGTAAATCCGGAGTTATTGGTTCGCAGAATAACCGTCGTGGCGTGCAATCTAATTCCTATAGATAAGATTCCACCGGAAGAGCCCTACCAAATGGACCTTTTTACAGACTACGAGGCTCTCGAAAAAGAAAAAGCAGCTGAGGATGCAGCTGACGCAAAGGAACGATGCCTGCAAAAGGCTACCCTTGCCATGCAGGACAAATACGGCAAAAACGCTATTCTCAAAGGTATGAATCTACAAGATGGAGCAATGACCATGAAAAGAAACAAACAAATAGGCGGGCACGCCTCAGGAGATTAAGAAAAGGAGAACACATTGACACAGGGAATACGCAGTAACGAACCTGATGCAAGAGCTATTTATAGCGAAATCATAGATTTGCCACATCACAGGTCGTCTAAACATCCTCACATGAGCCTCTACGACAGAGCCGCTCAATTTGCACCCTTTGCAGCATTAAACGGATATGAAGAAATGGTAAACAACGAGGCTCAAGCATCGCGGCACAAGCAATGATTCGCTATCTTATAATAGAGCTGCAAATTTATTTTGCTCTCCCCACATTTTGGCAAGCAATACCGAATAATCCATTTCGGTATTATCACGCAATAATTCTGTGATTTCATTCATTATTTCATATAGCGGAGTCAATGCTAAATTGCCCAATACTCCCCTAAGTGTATGGGCAATCTCAAATCCACCAGCCAAATCACCGGCTTTAATTTTCTCATCAAGATCCTTATACCTTGAGGTTTCCAGCGCATCTGGTATAAGTTCAAGATAAAAGCCCTCATCTCCCAGGCATCTCTCAAGCCCCTCGCTTGTATTGGCTCCAAGCTCATTTAACTGTTGTATTGTCATAAAGCCTCCTATCCCATCTCCACCTCAATAAAATGTGCAAACTCCTCCGGAGGAACCGGTTTTGAATAGTAATACCCCTGTATTACATGTACACCCGCCTTTTTCAAAAGTTCGTGCTGTGTTTCATTTTCCACTCCTTCAGCAACGACCCTTACTTTTAAAAGCTTTGCAATTTCCATGATTATCTCAACCATACGATAATCCTTTGGATTCTCATGAATATTTCTGACAAATCCTATATCAAGCTTAATCACGTCAATTGGCAGCGATGAAATCATATTTAGTGAAGAATATCCGGTTCCAAAATCATCCATCTCTATATGAAATCCCAAAGCTCTCAGCTCCTTGACAATCTCTATAATTCGTTCAGAATCCTCAGTATAAGCAGATTCCGTAACCTCTATCATATATTCTGATGGTGAAATTCCGGCATCCTTTACTATCTTACAAATATCCTCTACAAAATCCGGTTCTAGGAGGTCTATTCTTGAAACATTAACTGATACCGGAATTGTTTTTTTGTACTCATTTTTCCATTTTGCTACCTGTTTTGCCGCCTCTTCCCATATAAAATGATCCAACTTTTGGATTTTACCATTCTTCTCAAAAACAGGAATAAAATGCCCCGGATTGATAAGCCCTAACTCCGGATGTTTCCATCGTATCAATGCCTCGGCAGAACTAAGATATGGCTCATCGGTCTGAATTGCGTATTTAGGCTGGTAATATACCTCGAATTGCCTCTCATTAAGCCCCCTATCCATATCCGTCATGAGTCTCTCATCATATGCCTCACGCTCATGCATAGCAACATCATATCTTGCGATATAAGCGGAATAATTTCCTTTGATACTATTACAGGCCAACAATCCACAATCAAATCGTTTTTCTTTGTCAAGACTCTTATCTACATGACTGTATATCCCCATCCTGATACGCGTTTTGGCATCCTCGAGAGTATCTTCCAGCTGAAGATGAATCTGCCATAGTAGTTCTTCCGGATCATCCTGATGTGGAACATACAAAAAGAAACTATCTCCGTTATTTCTACATGCAACTCCCTGTTTCTCCTCCACATACCGCTTTATGGCATGACCTACCTCAGATAAAACATGGTTGCCATATTCCCGTCCATGCAACTCGTTTATGATATGAAATCGGTTAATATTTAAAACAATAATATCATTATCCTGATCCGGATAATAATTATCTGCTGTTTCAACATACGTCATAAAATATTCACGCTGAAATAACCCTGTCAATTGATCAGTTCTTGTCGTACGTATAAGATTGCTACTCTCGTATAAATCTATTGTCCGACTAATCCTTGCATACATTACTTCCGGCGCATTATATGGTTTGGGAATAAAGTCTGCCGCTCCAAACTTTAGGCTCTTTACCTCAGCGCTAGTGTCCGATGTAAGCATAATAATTGGTATTTTTGCAAGATTTTCATCCTTCTGTGCCGCATGTAATACCTCAAAACCATCCTTTACGGGCATCAATAAATCCAACAATACAAGGGACAGAACATCTTGCATTTTATGCATTATATCTAGCGTCTCCTGTCCATCTTTTGCAAGGACAATTTCATACTCATTTTCAAGCATCTTGACAAGCATTTTTCGCTCGGCCGGCTCATCTTCAGCAATAAGTACTTTTCTTTTTACATGAAGTCTTTTTTCAACGAACTCTTTCATACTCCCACCACACCTTCCTATTCAATGATAGCTTGATTTATCTCTATCAATAAATTATCTATATTAATTGGCTTTGCGATATGTCCATCCATTCCAGCCTCCAACGCTTTTTTGCGGTCTTCCTCAAATGCATCTGCTGTCACGGCCAAAATCGGCACTTTAGATCTTTTGTCATCTTTTAATTGACGAATTAAACCGGTCGCCTCAAGCCCATCCATTACCGGCATGTGAACATCCATTATTACAAGATCAAACGGTGTATTTGCATTTGAAACCATATCTACTGCCTCCTTTCCATCAGAGGCCTCGTCCACTGTCATGTCGTACTTAACAAGTAATTTTTTTATAATACGTCGATTTATCTCAATATCATCTACTACAAGAATGCGTTTTCCCGTCAAATTCGCCCTATAATCATCAATATTTTGCTCACTTTGTACAGTCTTAACTTTTTCATCTATTTTAAAGGAAACATTAACCGTAAACTCACTTCCCTTATCAGGAGCTGATTCAACACTAATTCTTCCTCCCATCAAATCCACTATGGTACTTGCAATGGTCATTCCAAGACCTGTTCCCTGAACGACGTTCCCTCCAGAAGCCGTTCCTCGCTCAAATGCTATAAATAATTTTTCAAGAAATTCCGAGGACATTCCTATACCATTGTCTTTTACCGAGAAAATATATTGTGCTATCCCCGCCACATCCGATTGTGTCTCCTCGACAGAAATACTAATTTTACCATTCTCTCCTGTATATTTTATTGCATTTGATATTATATTAATTAAAACCTGGCTAAGACGAAGTTTGTCTGCCATAACATTCTCATGAACAATATCTATATGACGCTCAATAGTTTGATTTTTGCCTTCTGCCTGCACCTTAAACATAGTTTCAAGCTCATCTATAAAATTACATAAATTTACCTGGCTTAAATTAAGCTCCATTTTTCCGCTCTCTATACGGCTCATTTCAAGGACATTATTAATAAGGGACAATAAATGTTCACTTGAAATCTTTATATTCTTCAGATAATCCTGAACAACCTCATTGCCGGACTCCATCATTGCTAAATCTGTATATCCCATAATAGCATTCATTGGCGTACGAATATCGTGTGACATATTTGATAGAAATGATGTTTTTGCTTTATCACGTTCTGTTGCTTGTATTCTCTCAAAATCTATTTTTTTCTGCTTGATAAGCATAATAGAAAATAATCTGAATAGAATAATCAACGCTATTCCGACAACCAACATCTGAATCAAACTATTTTTTATCAAAAAACTATCTATAATCGGCTCTTCTCCAATAACATTTCCTATTCTCTCATCTGCAGATAATCTCATCCACATATTAGTTGCAAAGAACAAGATGAATAGCATCATTATCCACATGATAGTCGACTTACCAAATCGATTTTCATTATCCTTTGCAAATATATACCAATAGTAAACAATACCTAGTAAACTCCATACTGCAAGCATAAAATATGATTCTGAAGCCAATACATTTTCGGTAAAAATATTTGGTATAAGAAGTAAGCCAAATATGATAAAAGATATTGCTGTTCCCAATAAACCCATTACTTTTTGCAAAACATTACCGTTTTTCTTTGCAACCATATATGCACATACAGAGATATATGCGTAGACAATAGAAACACTCAATGTAGCAACATCTGCATTCCAACCGATGGCCGTCCTCCCTAAAAATAGTATAGGTAATGAAATCACTACAACTAAACAATATGCCCTTCTCTGTACACCATTCACCTCTTCTCCCAGTGATTTCGGCACCAGCCCGTCATTTGCCATCATTTGAAGAATTCTTACAATTGCTCGACTAAATCCCAGCACACTGGTAGACAAAGCACAAAAAGCTGCCACACACACCAATACAAATCCGGGCGTTCCAAGGACCTTATTCGCACTATAGAAAACCGGTAATTGGGCCAATCCCTCCTCAATATCGACATTATCTATATATTCTGACCAATTTGAATATACTTCAGGTGTTGTTGATGCAGCAATCAACACCAAAAATATATATATAATCATTCCCGAAATTATAGCTAATGCTGCCGCAACAAATATATTTCTTGCCTTCAACCGGATTTGACCTACCAAATGTGTAACTACCTCAAATCCAACAAATAACCATGGTGCTAAAACAACAATATCTATTATTTGAACAATCGGTTTTGTGTCATTTGAACCCCATGCAGGGATAACCATATGTAGACCACCGGATTTAACCACTATTAATGTAAATAAAAGCACAACTGTCAAAAACAGAGTCGCTCCCATAAGTGTTCTAAGTAGCGCAGCCAAGCGTGGCAAATAACATAATATAACAGCAAAAATCACAATCATGACAGCGGCGGTCACAGTTTCACCTAAATAAACATCATAGTCAGCTACAATATAGTGAAAACCCCATTGTAGCTTTGATCCAATTATGTATCTTGCAAGCATTGTAAACGTAGCAGAATTTGCCCATAGAAGTGAAAGATACGCTAATTCAATAGACCACACAGCCAAAAAACCGTGATCGTATCCCAATATACTCTTCGCATAAAGGTAAGAGCCACCTGGCCCCGGTACACTTCGCGTCATAAATGAATAATTTACAGCGATAATGAGTACAAGGGCTGTGGCTATAATTATTCCTATAGTAGTACCAACCGGTCCCGCTTTTTTCAAAAATGTTGTTCCGGGCATAACGAATGCTCCCCAGCCAATAATACATCCCAAAGCTAGAGCCCACACTCTTATTCCCTGCAAAAAACCATTGTTTTCTCTCATATTTTCCCTGTTTAAGCTACTTTAATACTCGTTTCTTGAATATCATAGCAATAAAATACGAAGAAAGAGTGAAATGGCTAAAATAGATTACATTTTATATAATTTAAAAAGGCATCTCTTCAAATGGATTTTTTTCTTTCTCCAGAGTACTATCATCAATTAAATGTTGTAAGAAATTCTTTGCCATCGGTAACCAAGCCGCAGCATCATGGGTAAGGCTATCCTTAAATGGCTCAAATATATTTCGTCCCAATGCAAAACCATGGTCTCCGTATTGAAAAATATGACATTCATAAGGTACATGTAATTCCTGCAACTTCTGTGCCATTCGTATGGTGTGCATAGCCGGAACTAAACCATCATTTGCGGCATGTGCCAAAAACATTGGCGGCATAGCTGTTGTTGCATTTTCTACCGGACTATATTTCCTTAAAGTTTCCTCATCAGGATGCGCACTGCCAAATACCGGAGCATTCGAACTTCCGTCGGACATAAAATTTTCACATTCTGCATTAAATCTTTCTTGTAATACATAATCATGCAAGCCATATATGCAAATAGCAGACAAAATGCCTAAATCGTCAGAATTGCATTGAAATTTATTTGTCAACAAATCCTTATTACATGTATTATATGTCGTTGCATACATTGAACATACATGACTTCCTGCAGAAAATCCTACTATTGAAACATGATTTGGATCAATGTCCCATTCATCGGCATGCTCTTTGATTGTAAGTATTGCCTTTGCTAAATCAATAGTTTGCGCAGGAAAAAGTGCTTTTCCCTCCGGTGCCTTCGTAGCGACAGAATATTCTAAAACAAATCCCTGATAACCGTCTATAGCAAAAGCCATTGCAACCGGATCACCTTCATGCCCATGTCTGGGACATGTTTGATATGCTCCGCCCGGAACTGCAATTATTGCCGGGCGCTTTCTTTTTATCTTTAAAAAAGGATCATCCAGATTTAAAAACATTGTTAACTCGACATCGTCCCTATCTTCCCATAATTTTACTGTTTCTACTCGCATTTTTACCTCCACATATACATCATATTTGTCCAAATTCGAACTATATATAGATTATCACCATCTATATATTTTATTGACGACTTTTTTTATTCTCAACACTTTATATTTTCCCATTTAATCTTTAAATTGTTAGAAAATTTTGCTTTTTTCTTTGACTTTATCTATAATACTCACTAGGTACAGTAAATTAACAGCCAGGGGAGGACAAAAAATGGCATCAACAAAGAAATCAACAAAGAAACCAATCACAACATCAGTAGTCATCCAATATCAGGATCTAGAATTTTCTCAGGCAGATTGCTTAAAGAAAGCACAATCTGATTTTAAGAAATCAAATCGTGGCGTTGAACTTGAATCACTTAATATCTATATTAAGCCTGAAGAGCACAAGGTCTATTATGTAGGCAATTCCGACAAGATTGGTTCGGTAGACATCTAAAATATGCATAATAAAACGAGGGTTACATAACCCTCGTTTTATTATGCACTATATTCTACATGCCTTGTTTCATCAATAAAAGGTATGACAGCCTCATTTAATGCTGTGTTCCACAACTCATTACTATCTTTACTTTTAAGTGAAGCCTCGTCATCAAAATCAGCCATCAAAATGACATCTCCATTTGAAGAACTCATGCAATCGCTGTGAACTTCAATATGATTAAGCCCCGGTATGTTACCGTTTAATTCCTCAAAACGCTTTTTGATATTTCCCTTAATAACCTCCAAATTAGGGCCAAAGCACTTATCCTGCAGTGTCCAAATTATTACTTGCTTAAACATCTTCTTATATCACTCCATATCTGGATTTTGGCACTATAGATAATCCAAAATCACCCTTCTGAGTTATTATAACCATTTCTATTTTCTTATGCTATAGGCAGAATATATTCAATGCCTATTATTTTCTAAAATTTTAATTATAGACACATTCATTATATAAATTTTTCATTTTTTAATGCTAATCTATCCACATAGTATTCTGATTTCTCCATAAGAATGGTGGTGATAATCAAATGGAGATGGTAAAAAAGGTTTGTCCTAACTGCAGAAAAATATTTTATATATCTACAGTTGAATTGGAACAAAAATATAAAAACGGTTTTGTTCCAATTTTTTGTAATATTAAATGTGAACTAAGATTTTCCGACAAAATGGGAAACTAATATAGCTAATCCTTCAAAATCGATTTATACTATACTCAGTATTACACAATGGAGGATTAATAAACTATGTACTATGGATACGGGTTGTACTATGATTCAACCATCATTCTCGTGCTAATCGGTGCATTAATTAGCGGATTAGCTTCTTTTAATGTTCAACGCACTTATAACAAATACAGCAAAATACGTAATTCACGAGGAATAACTTCAAATCAGGTTGCAGAACATATTCTGCATTCTGCAGGTATCTATGACGTCAGAATCGAGCGTGTTAATGGAAACCTAACTGACCACTATTCCCCAAATGAAAAGGTTTTACGCCTTTCAGACACCGTTTATGGACAAACAAGTGTAGCTGCCCTTGGAGTCGCTGCACACGAATGCGGACATGCAATTCAAGATCTCGAAAATTACGGTCCTTTAAGACTTAGAGCAGCCTCTGTTCCTCTTGCAAATGTTGGTTCCTGGATATCATGGCCAATAATACTTATCGGCTTATTAATTGGATATACCCCCTTAGCTCAAATAGGAGTTTTCCTCTTCACTTTTGTTGTTTTCTTTCAACTAATCACATTGCCTGTAGAATTCGATGCCAGTGCCAGAGCTCTCAGAATTCTTAATCAAGATCATATTCTTGAAGGTGAAGAACATCAAGGTGCCACAAAAGTGCTCAAGGCTGCTGCTTTAACCTATGTTGCAGCATTATTCAATACCATACTTCAACTTTTACGTCTTATTCTCATAGTAGGTGGAAACCGAAGAAGAGATTGATTTACAAACAATTAAATAACTTTCTATCCGGGAAATTCTTTATATTCTATTTCCGGTAATTACCAAATAAGGAGATTTTGTTATGCGCTTTGTAATTCAAAGAGTTAATCAAGCGGCCGTAGAAATTAACAATACGACTATAGGACAAATAAACAAAGGCTTTCTGGTTCTAATTGGTGTATCCGATTACGATAATACTGAAATCGCTGATAAAATGGTTAAAAAACTGCTTGGTCTACGTATATTTGACGATGAAAATGATAAAATTAATCTATCACTTTCAGATGTAAATGGTGAACTTTTATTAGTCTCTCAATTTACCCTATATGCTAATTGTAAAAAGGGGTATCGTCCATCTTTTATAGAAGCAGGAAATCCCGATAAAGCTAATGAAATTTATGAATACATCATTAAACAATGTAAAAATGCCGGATATCACGTAGAAACCGGTAAATTTGGAGCAGATATGAAAGTTTCTCTACTAAATGATGGACCATTTACAATAATTTTAGATTCAAATGAGATTTGCTAATATAATCTTGTATTTTATGAAATCAGGCTTGTTGATTTAAAGTTCAACAAGCCTGATTTCATATTATTTTTACAATATTATGTTATATTTATCTTGGTTGTACTATTAATTTTGGAGGAATATTTTTGATTATAATAATTATACTAATATCAATTATATTTGTTGCCGTTTCTGCCTTTTCTATAGGCCTTATGAGATTCATTACATTACCCAAATATAGAACTCCCTGTAGTGAATCTAAGTCAATTGAAACACGAGACAACTTATGGGGAAACTTTGATTTATACGAGAAAATCACGTTTAATATGCAAATGGATGATGGCTACCTTCTTCATGGTCTACTTATACCCGGTTCTTGTTCGGGCAAATTCGTAATAATTACACATGGTTATACATATAACAAGTTTGGGGGTGCAAAATACGTAAATGTTTTCCATGAATTAGGCTATAATGCCGTAATTTACGATATTCGTCACCATGGAGATAATAAAGACTTTTTCTGCTCAATGGGTCATTATGAAAGTAAAGATATATGCAACATTGCAAGAATTTTAAGAGAAAAATATGGACAAGATATCTCTATAGGTTTACACGGAGAAAGCCTTGGCGCCGCCAGCAGCCTCTTGGCGCTTGGATCGGAGACCAATTTTTCTTTTTGCGTAGCTGATTGTCCATTTACAGATCTTGGAATTTTGCTAGAAGATCTAGGCTGGAATATTATGCATATACCAAAGCCTTTATCGCATTTAGCCTCATTCGCCAGTTTTATAATACACGGATACAGATTAGACCATATTAAGCCTATTGATTCCTTTAAAACCAATACCTCCACCCCAGTTTGTTTCATACACGGAGCTGATGATAAGTTTATTCCTCCAGCACACAGCAGCAATGCATATAATTCCTGCAAACAATACAAAGAATTGCATCTAATCCTGCATGCTGGTCATGCAGAATCATACAAATTCGCACGAGATGAATATCATAATATTGTTTCAACTTTTCTAGAGAACTGTTAAATGCAGTTCTCTTTTTTTAATTTCTTTCTCTTCCACGTATTTTTTATAAATATATCTATAACGCTCAAATTTGCCCCTTAAAGCGATTTTATACCTTTAGACTATCTTTTGCTCAAAAAGTCGTTTAAACTCTCTTATTTCGCCTTTTTAGGGCGTCTATTTTCCTTGTGTTGCATTTTGTCCCATTTGTCATTTTTGTTGACTTTGGTAATTTCGTCAAAAAATGCACACCTGCCACCAAAGCGATGTGCTCGCTTAGTGCTTTTAATGCCTTGTTTTTACTGGATTTGTGTAATTTTGTCTTTTTTGTCACCTTTGTCATCTTTCTTGACTTTGTCAATGAAAAGGTTATTAGTGTTAGAGATATTATTAATCCTACGAATACTTTAAATGTTAACAATATCTTGAAGATTTTAATGCTTTGCGATATTTTTAATAATATTAAGAAATGTAGCCTTTATTTTATTATTGAGATTTATAATTTTAATAATATTTTTATGATTTATAATATAATAAGACTTATAAAGGTTTTAGGGTTTAAAAATATTAATAATGCTATTAAGTTATTTAATGTTAGTAATGTAAAAAACATAAGAGAGATTTATGGGATTTTAAATAGTAAAGGAATTAAAAATGTTTCTGATATTAATGGTGTTTTAAGTAAAAGAAATGTTTTAAGAATTATAGTAATAAAAAGGATTGTAGATATTAATATGACTAAGGGCATTTATAATAATAATAAAAATAAAGATATTTATAAGATTTATAAGACATATAATGTTTTGGGGGATTTAAATACTTGAAGTACATTTAATATTTAAATTACTAAAAAGATTGTAATTGCATTTTCTACCAAAAACAGTTATATTATTATTGATATAAAAAAGGAGATAGTTAGAAATGAAAGTATTTGCATTTATTACAGCAAAAGGCGGTTGCGGCAAGAGCAGCCTGACTCTTGAAGCAGCCACAGTATTCGGCAATATGTATGGTCGTGAAAAGGTCCTGGTAATAGATTTGGATCAACAGCTCTCACTTTCCAAGAATTGTGGGGCTGAGACAGAAGGACCAAGCATATTAGATGTTCTTCAAGGCGAGGTTGGAGTATTAGATGCAGTTCAACATAATGATTTATTTGATATAATTGTTGCTTCACCAAAGCTAGCACGAGCAGACAGTCTTTTTGATAGAGCTGAGGAGGATGAATATCTTCTTGCCGATGTTCTAGACTATGCGAAGGATACTTACGATTATGTTTTTATAGATCCAGCTCCATCCAGAAATATATTGCAAGAAATGTTGTATATAGCTGCAGATTATATTGTCATACCTACACGAGTTGATGAGAGCTCATTAGATGCTGTTGTAACCACCGAAAACGAGCTAAATCGCCTCACCAATGGACGAAATAAGAAAAGCCATGCCAAACTCATTGGATACGTTTTAAACGAGTATAACAAGCAAACAGCATTGGGGCAGATGGCACTAGAAACATTAGAAGATGCAAGCAATGCAAGAGATGGTTATCCATTTGTATCAACAGTTAGTTCTGCAATAAGAGTAGCTGAAGCAAAAACACTTCATACAGCAGTATGTCGAACAGAGAAGTCATCAAAAACAGGACGTGAAATTTATGCAATAGTTGATCGGATGATAGAAAGAATGGGAGGAGAAGCCTAATGAGTAAAAGGGATTTACTACGCAAGGCAAATGCAGGAAATGCTGAAAAAAGAGGCACAGAAGCTGTGTTGAATGATACATCAACTGTAAAAACTCTTGAAAAGCCGTCAGTAGATGCCTCAGTTCATTCCGTAAAGCCAATTGTTGACGTCAAGCCATCCGTCATATCATCAACTGTAACAAAAGAAACTATCACATCCTCTGACAAAATACCTGTAGAATTAACGACCGCAGAGGAAGAAAAGCCGGAAATCGAATTGCCTATATCATCAGAATCTCTCAAATCTGTCGATTCGTTAGAAAATGTAAAAACGTCAATTACATCAATTACAGAAGATATAAAGACACCAGAAGCAAAAGAGACGCCTACAAAAACAAATTTGGAGAAATATAAAGAACAAAAAGCATCTCTAAGTATAATGATATCATCAGAGTACAATAAATATCTTATAAAACGGGCTGCAGCTGAAAAGAAATCGATTCAAGACATATTTGGAGAAATTATGGCTGATGAAATTGAAAGAGTTAAAGCTGGAGATATTGATGAAACATTAGCAGATTCTTTTCTTAAATTAAGAGCAAATAATGAAAGAAGAAATGTTCAATTACCAAAAGATCTAATAACTGCAATTGCTGATACAGCTGCTCTCATTCCATTAAAACAAGGAAAATTTATTTTGTATTCTTTAAGTAGAAAAATAGATAAATAGATAACAAGGAAGAACTCTTATTTAAGATAGAGTTCTTTTTTTCTGTCTGGAAAGAGTATAGTAAAGTATAGTATTGTATAGAATGTATAGCAGGGGATGAAAAAACATTATAAAATCGAGGATTGTAAAGGTTTTGACATGACAAAAAAGATACCAAATTGTGACAAATTGGATACTCTACTAGGACAAAATGGAGAATAGATAGTGACAGTTCAGATACTAATGTGACAAATTGGATACCTATAGTGACATTCGATAGATTTGTCATAGAAACAAGCACTTAATTGTTTAGAAATAGCGTAAAATCGTTATTTAATAGTTCAAGTGACAAAACGGATACCTATGGTGACAAAATAAAATGATGTCATAGATTTAGATTAATGTGACAAAATGGATACCAAGAAAACACTTAAAATTCCAGTTATTTTGAAGGTTGTGACAAAATGGATACCTTATATGACAAATCTAGGTATTGTCACATAAAATATCTAAGTGACAAATTGGATACTCTAAAAATCCGTATATCAGTTAGGCATGATAGATATACGTGACAAATTAGATCATAGTCACTAAGTGACAAAATGGATACCACAATTAAACTATGTATTTATATAATAGAAATGACAACATATAAAGTCATAATATAAAGTAGGGAGTGACAAATTGGATACCGCAAAAATAAGGGATCTAAAAGGATAGTTAATATAGTTGTGGTTGAATAAGAAAAACAAGTCGTTTATAATATATCGTGACATGACAGAAAAATGTAATGTCACAAGGGAGATATAAATGGCATATAAAAGACTTGATTCACAGGGAAATTATAGAGAGGTTGATCCTAAAACCGGCGAGTTTATTGAATATCCACTAGGAACACATGTTGGTCAGACTGAGCATCAGAATTCATTTACTAATAGGATGAATATAGTGGATGTAGACGAAATTAGGCCAGAGGTTGTAACTGAAGGTGGAGTTGCTGTTTTAGCTGAGGATGAGGAGAAAATCACAGCATTTATAAAGAATGCAATTTCTATCGATAATTTTATTGAGACTTTTAATGATAATTCTCATGAAACTTTGTTAAAGCTTTTGGCCTTGCAGGATAACAAGCATCCTTTAAAAAAAGGTGGTGTAGGAATTGCATATCGTACAGATGCTTTGATTATGCATTGTAAAATGGAGTTTTCTGCAGAGGAAAATGTAGTTTTCGATGCAATATTGGGAACGATGTCGTCTTATCCTGAAAATAAATCTTATAAGATAGCACCATCTGATTTTTTGAAGCTTGCGAGATATGAGAATACAAAGTCGCTGTACAGGACATTTCAAAAAGGAACAAAAAAACTCCAAGATAGACATCTGATTTTTGATGAATTGGGACCTGAGGGCAAGGATGACATAGTTGTTCCTTGGTTCAACATACTACGATATCATAATGGTAATGAAAAAGACCCGGCGTATATTGAATTTGTCCCATCAGATTTTTTTAAAGATCTTGCTTTATGTTCTCAATTAGTGCATGGTGCGTACGGAGCATTGGAAGTCACGACGCAGCTTAGAGGCAAATATACTATTGCATTATATTGGTATTTAGAGAATCGTAAAAATTACAAAGCATATCCATCTGCTACGCCAGGTATTTTTGATATTTCATTAGAGGAGATGAAGCATCAGTTTTCAATACCTGAGTCGTATAGACGAATAGATATCGAGCGACGCGTTTTGGAACCATCAAAGGAAAGTATTAATAATGTAGATGAATGTGATTTTACATTTGATTATGATGTGATTAAGGATGGTACAGTTGTTGCCGGATATCGATTCTATGTTAATAGCAAAAAATACATAGAAACAACGGCCTATGAGATAGTTGATTCAGAAGACAACAAGGATGACGATTTGTTTAATGAGATAAAAATGCTTGTTAGCATTTCAAAATTGGATTTTTCTGATGAAGAATTAAAGCGTATTACAGCGGCAGCTCATAGAAATCAAAAAGATGGAACATATATGATGAAAATTATTACAGCCTATAAACAGCGTATTGATAATACATCGCTAGAACCTATTGAGGATAATGTTGGATATATTTGTCGTATGATAGAGCAGGGGGCTAATTCGAATCCTATTAGCAATAATTCAAAGAAAAAGGAAAAAAAGGGTAGTTTTTCTCAGAGAGATTATGATTTCGATGCATTGGAAAAGGCATTAACCAGTAAAAATAGTTAAATCTTATATACAATCAGATTATTAGATTTAAAAAGAGGATGCTATAGATTATTGAAAAACATCAGGTTTTCAATAATCGTATCTACTAAGAAATTGTTTTAAAACAATTTCTTGTCTGGCAAAGCCAGATTTCTGCGGATGTATTCCTAAATTATCCGCAGAAAGTCATAGCATCTTTTTTTTGATTTTATTTTGGATTTTAGTTATCTTCTTCAAGCATTTCGTCAAGGGTACGCCAACCTAATTGAGCGCATTTTACTCTAGCTGGCATGTGAGAAATACTCTGCAAAGATGCAGCTTCATCGAGAGACTCTATTTCTTCATCGGAAGCTTCATTTTTTATCATTCGCATAAATATATCTGCAATTTTAAGCGCTTCGTCTTTATTTTGGCCGATAATTAAATCTAGCATCATATCTGCAGAAGCTTGGGAAATTGCACATCCCTGGCCCACATATGCACCATCTGTAATTGTATCGTTTTCAACAGTAAGCTGAAGGGTTATATCATCACCACAACTTGGATTAACACCTCGAAGAGTAAGAGAGGGATTGTCCAAAGGTTGTTTGTGAGTAGGATGAAGATTATGTTCGTTTATAATCTCCCTATACATTTCTTTAAGATCCATAACCGAGTTCCTTTCTGACATTAGCGAGGTGTTTCACAAAGCGATATATCTCGTCTTCTGTGTTGTAAAAGTACATGCTGGCACGACATGTGGCATTTACATTCATATATTGCATGAGTGGCTGAGCACAATGATGACCGGCTCGTACACATACATGATCTACATCTAAAATTGATGACACATCATGTGGATGGCAACCTTCAACATTAAAAGTCACGATTCCACAGTGATCTTTTGGCTCGTTTGAGCCGTACACATCAATGTAAGGAATTTTTTTGAGTTCATCTAATAGAATGCCGGTTAACAAATATTCTTGTTTTTCAATGAAATCAAAGCCTACATTATTAATATAATCAATAGCTGCAGCAAGTCCTACAGCATCGGCTGCATTTACAGTGCCGGCTTCAAATTTGTGTGGAAGCTCTGCGTAGGTTGCATCTTCGCGTGTGACATATTCAATCATTTCTCCGCCTGTAAGGAATGGTGGCATTGCATCTAATAAATCATATTTTCCGTAGAGGACACCGATTCCCATAGGCCCCAGCATTTTGTGTCCGGAAAAAACAAAGAAATCTGTATCAAGTTCCTGTACGTTTACCGATATATGTGGAATTGATTGTGCTCCATCTACGACGATTATGGCGCCATTTTTGTGAGCTAAATCCGCAATTTTTTTGATTGGCTTGGGGACACCTAGTACATTCGATACCTGAGCTATTGCGACAATTTTGGTTTTGGCACCAATTTTGGAATTCAGCTCCTGGTCTGAGTAGTAGCCGCTTTTGTCACATTCCAGCCATACAAGCTTGGCACCGGTTTCTTTTGCAACCATTTGCCAGGGGAGAATATTGCTATGATGTTCAGAAATTGCAATAACAATTTCATCACCTGCTTTGAGATTTGTACGACCCCAGCTATAAGCGATAAGATTTAAAGACTCTGTTGAATTGCGAGTAAATACAATTTCAGCAGATTTTTTTGCACCAATAAAGGAAGCTACCTTTTCTCGAGCAGATTCATATGCATCAGTAGCAGCTATGCTCCATTCGTAGAGACCACGTAGAGGATTAGCATTTGCTGTTTCATAGAACTGAGTAATCGCGTCTGTTACCTGTCGTGGACGTTGTGAGGTTGCAGCATTATCAAAATAAATATAGTCCGAATTTTGTAATATTGGAAAATCTTGTCTAAATGTATTCATTATTGTAAAATGCCTCCCTTATGAAATGCCTAATATTCTGTACGGTTGTTTCGTCCGGAATAGTATTTGTAATACTGAGTAAATGTCCCATAGTGATAAGCATTTCAGCAGTAGGCTTGTCTATACCACGGGTTCCCATATAAAAGAGAACGTCGGGACTAAGATTTCCGATGGTTGCACCATGTCTAGCCTCAACTTCTTCTTCCTCGGTGAGTAGTATTGGCATCGATTTGTTTATTACGCCTTCATTTAATAGCAGAACGTCTTCCTGCTCATCGCCAATGGATTCTTTTGAACCTTTTCTTGAGTCAATTGTACCGCGATAAGTTTTGAATGCATTGTCGCGGAGAGAACCTTTGACATAAATTTTGCTTTGAGCTTTAGTTCCGCGCTGGCAAGCGACGTAATTCATATCGAGAATATGTTCTTTATCAACCATGTATCCGGAATTAATGTTAAAGATTGAATTTGTGCCGGCCTGATCGGAATAACATCCGGTATATGTTTTGTCACTGCCGAGTAGTATTTGTGTAAAATCAAATTCTGTATTGTCAGATTCCATAACAGCGGTATCATCCATGAGGATAAAGCCCTCGCCTAGGAGATTTACTTTTATTAAGTTAAGCTTTGCACCATCTTCGAGAATAACTTTTGTCTCGATAGCAACATGTCCGGACTTGTCTTTAGGTGATTTTTGAACGTACAAAAATGTTGATTCTGAATTTTTCTTTGCGTGAATAATCTGTTGTGATGCAGATTTCCCATCTGTTTGAAAGTCCCAATTTAATATTACTGGTGCTGATAGCATTTGATTCTCTTCAACGGTAAAGATATCAGTCTGAGGAACGATTGATTCTATAAATGAAGTGTAGTCTTTTCCCATACCTGTTGCAAAATTCTGTGCCTGGTATATAGGAGCCTTGCCGGATACATATGCCTCTCTACGAATGCCTCCGGTGAAGGAGTCAGCCCATGCTACAGCATCGGGAGTGTTTTTCTTTTCAATTGTAATCAATTCGCTATTTGTAATTGTATAATCAACAAAATTATCGGTTTTTGGTAAAGTATCAAGATTTACAAAAGCGCGGTTTACACCTAATCTATTCCAGGTTGGAGTAGGCAGATGATTGACTACTACGGTGTTATTATTTTCGTTCATAGCCTTACGCTCCTTCCATTTCAAGTTTGATAAGATTGTTCATTTCAGCTGCATATTCCATAGGTAATTCCTTGCTTATAGGATTTGCAAAACCTGAAACAATCATAGCGCGGGCTTCTTCTTCTGAAATGCCGCGACTCATGAGATAAAATACTGCATCATCAGATATACGTCCAATTTTGGCCTCATGTCCAATATCACAATTGGCAGTTCTTACATCTATATCCGGTATAGTATCAGAACGTGAGATATCATCCAGCATAAGAGAAGAGCAGTCAACTGAAGATTTAGCGCCGGTGGCCTGCGATTTTACTTCAATGGCACTTCTAAAGGTATTCATTCCGCCACCTTTTGCCAAAGACTTTGCGGTAACAAGTGAAGATGTATTCTCTCCAATGTGAACCATTCGACAACCGGTGTCGAGATCCTGACCATTACCGGAGAATGTTATACCTGTATATTCACACTGTGAATTATTACCTTTTAATATGGTAGTTGGATACAGATAGGAAACATGCGAGCCAAATGAGCCGGATACCCATTCCATACGCGCGCCTTCTTCGACCAGGGCACGCTTGGTGTTAAGGTTGTACATGTTTTTTGACCAGTTTTCAATTGTTGAATAGCGTAGCCTAGCATTTTTTCTAACATATAGCTCAACACAGCCTGCGTGAAGATTGGCTACATTCCACTTTGGAGCGGAACAACCCTCGATAAAGTGTAAATCCGCACCTTCGTCTACAATTATTAAGGTGTGTTCAAACTGTCCTGCGCCCTTGGCGTTTAATCTGAAATAAGACTGAAGAGGGACCTCTACGTGAACGCCCTTTGGAACATACACAAAGGAGCCACCTGACCATACCGCGCCATGTAATGCAGCAAACTTGTGGTCCGTAGGAGGTACGAGTCTCATGAAATATTCTTTAACCATATCTGCATATTTTCCAGTGAGAGCGCTCTCCATGTCAGAGTAAACTACACCCTGTTTTGCAACTGAATCCTGTAGATTGTGATAGACCAGTTCAGAATCATATTGAGCACCTACGCCGGCAAGATATTCATGCTCTGCCTGAGGTATACCCAATTTGTCAAAGGCAGATTTAATCTCAGTAGGAACTTCATCCCAAGAAGCCTTCATATCTGTATTTGGTCGTACGTATGTAACGATATTGTCCATATTGAGTCCGTCAATAGGAGAACCCCATTGTGGAACCGGGATTTTATTATATAAATCCAGTGATTTTAATCTGAATTCACGCATCCAGTCCGGATCATTTTTTTCATCGGAAATTTTTTCGACTATTTCACGTGTCAGACCGGAGTCTAATTTGTAAAAATTTGTCTCATCGTCTTTGAAATCATAGATGGATGTTCGGTCATTGCTGTCAAGATATGCATTAATATCATCTTTGGTGACATCAAGTTCCGGATTGAATTCAAGATTGCTATTATTTATTGAATTCTCCATTTAGTTAGTATCTCCTTCTATAAATGATTCAAATCCTGTAGAATTAACAGTATCAATAATTTCGGGTCCCCCGGTTTTTACCAGATTACCCTTTACAATAATATGAGTATAATCAACATCTAGTGATTCGAGAATGTTGGCATTGTGAGTAACTATAAGAAGCGCGCCACCATGCTTGCTTTGATATTCTTTGATACCCTTAGAAACAGTGCGGACAGCATCTACGTCCAAACCTGAATCAGTTTCGTCCAAAATTGCAAGCTTTGGACTGAGCATGAGCATCTGAAGAATCTCAGCCTTCTTTTTCTCACCGCCTGAAAAGCCTACATTCAAATCACGTGTAGCATATGAGGGATCCATATCAAGTAAATCCATAATTTTTTCCATGTCCTTTTTAAACTGGAAAATTTTGATTGGCTTGCCGGTGATTTGTCTGATTGAATTTCTGATGAAACTCTCAAGTGAAATGCCTGGGATTTCAAGAGGGTTCTGGAATGACATGAAAATACCGGCTTGTGCGCGCTTATCAGCAGGAGCATCAGTAATATCGACTCCGTCAAATATAATTTTGCCACTCTCGATTTTGTATGCAGGATTACCCATCAAAGCATTGCCGAAAGTAGATTTACCGGCGCCGTTTGGCCCCATAAGTACATGGGTTTCGCCTAAATTAATATTGAGATTGATATTATGTAAAATCTGACCGCTTTTTATGCCGACGGAAAGATTTTCTACTTTTAATAAATCGTTTGCCATAATTAACACCTTTCACAAATTAGTAGTAAGTTATTAATAATCCTACCAAAATAGTAGGAATATACTCCTGTTAAACTATCACTAATATGAAGTGTTGTCAATGCTATGGTTGGTTGGGTTTTAATTTGATACAAATTAGTTTCAACTAACATCACAAATGTCAATTAAGGGAATTTCGTCAATAACGTCAAAGCGATATTTCTTGTGATTTTATTGTGTTTAAATAGAATAATGCAATGATTTTCTCGCAGAATATCAAATAAAATTTTTCATTAAAATTGGTGCAAAAAATGCATAGTCAATAAAAATTTACCATTTTATAATTTTTATATTAAATGATTAATGTACGACTTCTTGCGGGAGAAAAATTTGAAGCTTCTACAAACAATATTTGACGAAAATTTTGAAAAGACGGTACGAAACTGGGCAGAAAATAATTGCATTAACGGCAATTCTGCGTTATTTCATGTTTATGTACCGTATGATGCAGAAGATAGAGAAAATATACTTTCGAATCTTAGAGCTATACTAAAAAGTGTAGTTCCAGATGCATCGATTATAGGTTGTAGTGCCACGGGAGAACTAAGCAACGGAACTATTGAAGATAGTGAAGTTGTGGTTTCTGCTATTATTTTTGAGGAGGCGACGACCTCTGTTCATGTTATGCCCTCTCATGAAACCGAGGTTGAATCTAATGCATCCTGGTTTTTGGAATATGAGAAGGATATTCCGAATCTTAAAGGGATAGAGGTATTAACTTCGGCAAATAATGATCATATTGAGGCAGTGGGAAATGCCATAGATCTTCTTTCGGAGGAAGTAGAATTCTTTGGTGGAGTGGCAGTAGGAGATGAGAAAAATCTCGCTTTTGTATTCAGTAATGATGGAGAACTCATCTATGATGGTAGCGTCTTTGTATTTTTTAGCGGAAGCGATTTGCATATTCAGACAAACAGGATGTTTGGGTGGAAACCTATAGGGTATCCTCTTATGGTTACGAAGGCTGAAGGCTCAATAATTTATGAGCTGGATAATAAGCCTGCATACGATGTTTATAATCATTATCTTCAAATTAAGCTGGGGGAGAATTTCTTTTATGATGCTCTTACATTCCCATGGGAAGTGAAGGTTGATGATGATACCAAATATATTAGACATGCAAAGTCTGTAAATAAAGACGGTTCTATAATAATGTCTTCAACTATTCCCGAGGGTAGTGAAATAAGAATTACATACGGTGATCCGAGACGAATTTTTGAACACACAAGGCGTACGGCTGGATTTATATTGGATTTTGGCCCGCAGGTTGTTAATATAATTAACTGCTTCGGAAGAAAGCTTTTTTGGTCTGACAAAGAAAATGTGGAAATCAGAGAGATTTCAAAGAAATTACAGACCACCGGATTTAGTGCACTAGGTGAGATAATGCGATATAACGGAACGACAATTCTCAATAATTTGTCTATAGTGACCGTTGCTATGCGAGAAGGACCTAAGGGTAAAAGAATGGAATTTAATATTGAGGAGCTACAGAATAATAGAAGTATGTCTGTTTCTTCTCGATTGGCAATTTTTATTAATACTATCACAGAAGAGCTTATGGAGAAGAATCAGCAGCTCAATGATATGCTTTATAAGGCTTCTCATGATGCTCTTACCGGACTCTACAATAGGGGCACGATTGAAAGAGCGATATATGATCATTGTTCTGAGGAAGGAGAGATTGACGCAGAACGTTATTTGATAATGCTTGATATTGACGACTTTAAAATGATAAATGATAGATATGGACATGCAAAAGGAGATTATTATTTGCGGCTTGTGTCTGATATTCTAACAAGAGAGACCGCACAATATGTAGGGACGACAGTAGGGCGCTGGGGTGGCGAGGAATTCATGATATGTCTTGAAAACATGACGACGGAAAACGTAAAAGCAATCGCTTATAGAATTCTAGAGTCAATAAGAAATGATGAAAATAATGACAAGGGAATAACTGTTAGCATTGGTGTCACTAAGTATATTCCAGGTGAAAATATTCAGCAAATGATGAACAGAGTAGACGAGCTTTTATACGAGGCGAAAAATAATGGAAAGAATCAGGTAAGAATGAAGTTCTAAATCAAAAACCTATTATTTAATAAATAGACTTGATATAATGGCGCAGACGATGACAGAACCCCTTGAAAACAAGGGGTTTTGTATATTAATGCAATAAATATAGAACAAATTTAATGGAATATAATTCTAAAAAACAATTGACGTAGATGGGCTATTTCTGATTTGATTACATAATTTCTAAACAAATATTTGCTATAACTGATACATTGATAAGTTTATTGTTTTTGAGGATGCGTGCTTATGAAACAGTACAGATACATTATTAATGACGATTTGAGCATAGAGAATATGGTAGATGAGATAGTGCATTTGCCGGAATATATCTCTTGTGAGAAGGGATTGATGCAGCTTGTTGAACCTGAGTGTGATAAGGGTGTAATCCAAAAAGATCTGGATTATTTGAATGATGCGCTTCCTAAAATAGAAATATTTGGTATGACAAGCCACGGGGCCCTTAGTAGAGATAATCACTCGGTGGAGTTTGTGGTTTGTTCGTTGATGTTTTTCAATGAGAGTGATTTTAGAATAGATGTATATGACTGCTCCAATGGCTTAACGCCGGTAGATGCGGGGCTGATGTATGAAAATGTTTTGTCTGAAGTAAAAGATGTCAAGGCGGTTATTATGATGTCTTCAGATTTTGCGCTTTGTCCTGAAAAATTTATTGATAGAATAAATGAATTTAATACGGATATTTTGGTATTTGGAGCGCTTGCAGGCACACAGAAAATGGGCGATGATAATTCTAAAATTTTTGTTGGAAATACGATTTATGAGAGAGGCATTTTAGTTGTTACACTTTCCGGACAAAATTTATTTTTTGACAGTTACTATAATTTTGGATTTAAGTCGCTTGGAAAGGAACTTACAATTACAAAATCTGACGATTCAGGAATTGTGTATGAAATAGATAATAAGCCTGCATTTTCTGTTTATAAAGAGCACCTTGGAATTGGTATGAATAATTATTTTTTTGAAAATACCAGTTCGTTTCCCTTTTATTTGAGGGAAAATGGAATAGGGATAGCCAGGGTGGCACTGGATTATCATCAGGATGGTTCGCTTGCTTTTGCAACGGATATTCCTGAGGGTAGCGCAGTGAGTCTCAGCTATTCGACAAGTGATATTCTCCTTAATGAGTCAGCCGGCAATGCTGCCAAGCTTACAGAGTTTTATCCGGAGGCTATTTTGATATATGTTTGCATGAGTCGACGAATGCTTATGGGTGATGACAAGGCTGAATTAGAATTGCATTTTTACGAGAGTGTAAAAGATAGCGCAACCTGGGCAAACGGATATGCTGAATTATTACATGCTGATGGTTTGCGAGGATTTTTGAATGCGTCATGTGTTGTTGTGGGAATGAGAGAGGGCCCGATTCCTGATGAGGAAATTCGCTCGAAATATAGCTTCGATAATAAGTATTTGGAGGAATTTAGAAATGAAAGAAGTGAGGGGTATGTGCCGCTTTCTATTAGATTGGTAAATTTCCTGGAATCTACTACAATCGATTTAAGAAATGCCGTAGATCAGCTTTTTAAAACTGCAGCAATGGATGAATTGACTCAGGTATATAATCGACGCTCATTAAATTATTATATGGAGCAATACATTGAAAAGCATACAATGTATAAGGGTGTCGCTGTAATTATGGTAGATATAGATCATTTTAAACATGTAAACGATACCTATGGCCACGATGCCGGGGATTTAGTGCTAAAAAATGGTGTGGCAAAGGCAAAAAGCATTTTCTCGGAAAATGATATTATCGGCCGTTGGGGCGGAGAGGAATTCGTTTGTATCAAACCAGGGGTTAGCCAATCTGATGCACGAGAATTCTGTGAGACGCTAAGGCAGGGAATAGCGGATATGGAGTTTGATACCGTTGGACATATTACTGTCAGTGTTGGAATTACAATGATTAATTCAGGTGATACAAGTGATTCAGTTTTTAAGCGCATAGATGATGCCCTTTACGAGGCCAAGGAAACCGGGCGCAATAAAGTGGTTGTGCGATGAATTCAAAGTTGCGAAGATTATTATCTTGGAATATACATTGCGAAAATAATCTAGTATTTCATCTTTGGAATTAGTGGCAGGTGATGTAAAATAAGGAAATATAAAATTCATTGTTAGTCAAAACTGAAGTATATTTATAAAAGGGATAGGACTGTGAAAAATATAGATAAAAGCGTATTTGTGGCTTCTGGGGCACAGATTATAGGAGATGTGACTATTGGAGAAAACTGTGGTATCTGGTACAACTCTGTAATAAGAGGTGATTCTCAAAAGATTATCATAGGAAATAATACAAATATACAGGATCTTGCGGTTCTTCATGTAGATAAGGATTATACTCTTTTGATTGGAGACAATGTTACTATAGGACACAGTGCTATCGTGCATGGATGCGCTGTTGGAGATAATGTACTCATCGGAATGGGCGCTATAATAATGAACGGCGCAAAAGTGGGCAATAATTGTATTATAGGGGCAGGTACTCTTGTAACCGAGAATATGATTATACCGGATGGTATGCTGGCATATGGTACTCCGGCCAAAATCATTAGAGAAGTGACTGCCGAGGAAAGGCAAGGCATCACAGATAATGCTATGCTTTATGTTAAGCATGCCATGGATGCCAGCTCACATAACTAGCTCAATATTTCTACAAAAAGGCTCTTGCAGGAAACTATGACTTCTTGCGGGAGAAATATGAAATTTCCCGCAAGAATCCTGCTTCGCAGGACAAGAAAATAGATAAATCTATTTTCTTGGTATTTACGATTCCTGTTTTTCT